>SDBV01004771.1_pt1 | contig 19315 bp, 10 predicted proteins | sample 2277081 | NCBI WGS metagenome assembly SDBV01 (sample SAMN10402039, study PRJNA504765) | marine sediment metagenome | isolation source: marine sediment core GS10_PC15, 223 cmbsf | place: Arctic Ocean: Southern Knipovich Ridge | collected 2010
TGCGAACCATGCGGGAAAGGCTCGTCAAAATCGGAGCCAAAGTAGTAAGTCACGCTCGTTATGTGACATTTCAGATGGCAGAGGTATTGGTATCGAGATCTCTGTTTTATGAAATCCTTGAAAGAATCAAACACTTGAAACCAATACCAATTGGATATGACTAATGAGAAGAATCGCTGAAAAACCCGATTTGATGAACACTATAGCAGTCAAGGTCTGGACTCAAGCAGGGATTTCAAGCAGTCTGGGACCTGCAAATCTGGTCTTTTGTATTAATCTGCAAGAAAACACCTCAGAAAAGAGAAATCTTGATAGTTCAAGTTGAATTTGGTAAAATTATTTGCATCGAAAGGTAGAATGTTTTGTGAACGCTTAAATGGGAAATTCGAATTTGAAAAAAGGGATCACCTTGGTATGCAGATACAAAAAGACGGATTTACACTGATCGAACTGGTGGTGGTAATTGCTATTATTGCCCTGTTGTTGTCTATACTGATGCCTGCTCTGAATAAGGTCAAGGATACCGCCAAAAGTATCACTTGTCGGGCACACATCCGGCAATTTGCGATAGCGAACCATACCTACGCAGCAAGTAACGATGACAGATTGGTCTCTGTTTTTTGGGTCATGAACGAGGAGTTCTGGAGCTATGTGGGTCTTGATTCCGGTTCTTTTGCCCAATTGAAAAATGCATGGTACGTCACATATAGCTTCAGCGATATGAAGATAAGCGATTTGGTGTGCCCTTCTGTAAACAAGAAGAATATTGCAAGTAATCATTGCTACCCATTTACGTATGCCTACAATAATGGAGGACAGATATGGCATAATGTTGACAAGGTCATAAGGATAACGAAAATCAAAAGTCCGTCAGAAAGGGTTTCTTTCATAGACAGCAGCGATATGGCCTGCAACGGGCCTGGGGGAGGCGCGTTTACGAACAGCACGGTTGGGATCAACTATAAGTTGCACTGGGATGTAGTAGGAGACTGGTGGGGGGATGGTCATGGCGGAGTGATCTCCTATCGGCACGCGGAAGGGGCGAACATGGCAATGGTCGATGGTCACGTCGAATATCGAAAGAAAGAGGAAGTCTGGTTAGTCAATCCCAACGGATTCCCCAATTACGGGGTGATGGCGAAGACGTGGGACCTGTTTGATGAGCAGTTCCCGCCGTAGGTGCTTGCCGAAGGTTGGAGCACAGCGGAAATCCAGAATGTGCCATGGGTGCCTAGGGGGCGCCTTGGGTGCGGTATCTTGTTCTTTTACACAGGGCTGAAATGTTACGGAAATGTCGGATTATTGATGTTGCAGAAGAAAATTATGTTTTTTAAACGTGTAAATGGGAAATGTCAGTCTTGCATGATTTATTTGCTGATGTTTATCTGCGGAACTTCTGCGGCGTGGGCTGCACCGGATACTCGACCGAGACCGGTACATCATTGGCCATTCGACGGTCATCTGTTTGATGTGGTCAGCGGCGATCACGGAATTGCCAACGGAACAGTGTCCTATGTAGAGGGCGCCGACGGCATGCCGAATGGAGCAATTTCCGTAACGGGTGCCGATTTCGTTTCATCTCAAGACGTTCTGTCGTTTGCAGGTCCGATGCCCAGGACAATCAGTTTCTGGTTCAATTCGGCGCAGCAAATGCAAGCGGCGGTCAGTTACGGCAGCAGAAGCTGGGGCGGGCTGTTCGAAGTGCTCTTAAATCACCCGGCTGGCAGCTATGTGGGTCACTTCTGGGGCCTTAATATGGGCACCGGCAGCGGTACGAGCACCGGGCCTGTCGTGCAATGGGACAAATGGACCATGGTGACGATGACATATGACGGGACAACCGTAAGGTTGTACCAGGATGACGAGTTGAAGCGGACGGCCAACCTTGCTCTGAGCACGGTGCCGACGCAAATTTATATCGGTGGCCACTATGACTCGGCCTGGTACGGGGGCTATGCGGGTCTGATCGATGACGTGCGGGTGTACAGCTACGCTCTTGATTCGACGGAGATAACAGCTCTTTACAATGAGATGTTGAGCGGTATCCGCGGCAGAATCCAGTTTCCATCATTTTCGCCGATTTTGGTGTTACTGGCCGGTAAAAAAGCTCCCTTAACCAGTGCGTCTTCCTGTGGCTTTTCTGTAATCGCGGGTAAAACCGGGCCGCAGGTTGCAGTGATGGAACCGGATAAGGCCTTTACGGTCTGTGTCGGAGGGGGGGAAGAAGTGCGATTTGTTATCCCTTTCAGCGATACAGTCGAACCGCTGCGAATCGCTGCCGAAGTTGAAGTCGTAAGCGGCGAACAAGCCGAAGTCGAACTTGCTATCGGTAAAAAACGAACGGTACGTAAGGTCTCCAGCGGAATCCCGATTAAGCTGGACACAGGGACGGGTGGCGGTGCCGGTATCGTTATTAAAACTCGTGGTATCGACGGGGAAGCGGGAGTTCGTTGGCGGCGATTACGTTATGCGTTCAAAGATAAATATTTTGATGTCCCCCTTCAATTTCTTAGCGAGGGTTCGCAACTTCCGCCACGGTCACTGCCTAACCCCTGCGCAGCTATAGAACAGGAATTGATTGAGTGGGATTGGCGGATGCAGGACGGGATCGGAACCCGGCGCGAGCCTCGCTCCTGGAAACAGGCGATCGACAAAGTATTAGCCAGCGGCGATCTATTGGTTAAGGACCTCGCCAATGCAGGAACTCTGCGGACCGATCTCGCCAGTCAGTGGAAGAATATTCGCATCGAATGCGATCAGGCCAAAGGTAACGGCCAGGTTCAATTGCAGGATCTATGGCTGCGTGTTCACCGGTTGAGAAGGCAAATTGTTTTTAGCAATCCACTTGCCCAAACCGGCCCTTTGATGTTCGCCAAGCGGGTTCCGAGCAGCTATAGTCATCAGCTTACTCAGTACTACGGTAGTTGTGCCAGGCCGGGAGGCGGCATTTTTGTTCTCGATGCCCCGGGAGAATCGATGCAATGTCGAGAGCTGACCGAAGAGATGCCCATGGGAAGTTACCAGCATCCCGAGGTAAGTTTCGATGGAAAGCGTGTACTCTTTGCTTTCTGTAAGACCGGTTCTAAACCGGTATACTGGAGGGAACAAACGGAAAGATACTACCATCTATTCGAGGTAAATGCAGATGGCTCAAATCTGAGGCAGCTGACAGATGGACCATATGACGACTTTTCACCCCGTTACCTTCCTGATGGCAAGATGCTCTTCCTTTCGACACGACGGGGCGGTTTTCACCGCTGCGGTAGAGGACCATGTCCGATCTATACGTTGGCCGTAGCCGAGGGCGACGGTTCAAATCCTCGAGTTATCTCGTACCATGAAACGCACGAGTGGGATCCTTCCGTGCTGGATGACGGACGTATCATCTACACCCGATGGGATTATGTCGATCGTAATGCGATTCACTACCAGCAACTCTGGACATCGCATCCGGACGGTACCAACGTAAGGGCATTTTATGGCAACAGCACCTTGAATCCGCTGGGTATATGGGAGGCACGTTCGGTACCGAATTCCAGCCGGGTTATGGCTACCGCCGGACCGCATCACGGTATGACAGCAGGTTCGATTATACTTGTGGACATCACCCGGGGCGTTAACGGCCCGGAACCGATCGAACGACTGACACCGGACGCGCTCTTTCCAGAGAGTGAGTGCAATATGCAGGGTTGGCGCGCAACGGCGGGTGTACCTTCGCCACCGAAGGTGCCGGTCGAGCAGCGTCGCTGGCCGGGACACACCTATCGATCGCCTTACCCTTTATCGGAATCATATTTTCTTGCGGCTTACAGCTATGATGAGTTGGTCGGAGAGTCGCGGAAAGCAAATCCAGCCAATATGTTTGGGCTTTACTTTGTAGATCGCTTTGGCAACAAAGAGTTAATCTATCGGGATGTCAATATTGGCAGTCTGTGGCCGACTCCGCTGAAAAGTCGTCCGCGTCCGCCGGTTCTGCCTTCAACACTGGATGAGTCCTTCGAGAACGAAGGAACCTTTTTCATGCAGAACGTTTACGAGAGTTGGCCCAAGCTGCCCGATGGCGTGACGATTGATCGTTTAAGAATCGTTCAGGTTCTTCCTAAAACCACTCCGCTCGCCAACAAGCCGCGAATGGGTTTGGCCCATGCCTCACCTGGAAAGCAGGTGTTGGGAACGGTTCCCGTCGAACCGGATGGTTCGGCCTATTTCCGTGCACCGGCCGGCATTCCTTTTTTGTTCCAGGCGCTTGATGAACGTGGTATGGCAGTTCAGACCATGCGGAGCTTGACATACCTGCAGCCGGGCGAACATGCAACATGCATCGGCTGTCACGAAGAGAGGAACCGTGCTCCAAACTTTAATTTCTCTGCCCAGGCAAGGAAGCGGGCTCCGTCGCGGATTAAGGCCGGTCCTGACGGCTCAAAGCCTTTCAGTTACCCGATCCTGGTTCAGCCTGTTCTCAATAAACATTGTGTCAGCTGTCACTCCGAGTCAAAGCCCGAAGGGGGGATAGTTCTTACCGGTAAGCCAAAGGACGGTTTTTCTGTTTCCTACAATGTCCTTGCGCCGCGAGTGGCATACTCTGAGTGGAAGGGAATACAGGAGAATTCTGAGCCTGTAACATATCCCGATAGCTTCGGTGCACGCGCGAGTAAACTGATGTCGATGCTTCTGGACGGTCATGAAGGTGTCAAGCTTAGTGCCGCCGAGATTGAACGGCTGGCAACATGGATGGATGCCAATGCTTTATTCTACGGAACTTTCGATCATTCCGACCAAAAGAGGCAACTGTTGGGTAAACGTATAGCAGGTCCCAAGCTGGAATAGCTATTTCGCGTTTATATCCTTAAGAGTGGACCTTCGGAATAATTGTATACTGTGTTTTTAACCAACCTAAAGGTCAATCAAGGGAGATTGAAATGAGTCTTGAAGCAATAAAAAGATATAGTAGCACGGCGTTATTGGTGGGTTTAAGCAGTGTTTTGATTATGTGTGGTTTTGTAGGTGCTGCCGACTGGCCGATTTGGCAGGGACCGAATAGGGATGCCAAATCGACCGAGACCGGGCTGCTGAAGAAATGGCCCGATGGCGGTCCGGAAATGTTGTGGTCCGTTGATGGCATCGGTGCCGGATATTCCAGTGTTACTATCGCCGATGGGCTTATATACATAAGCGGCACAGTTGACAAGGAAGGGTTCATAACTGCTATTCAAGCCGACGGCTCGGTCAAGTGGCGCAAGCCTTATGGTCCCGAATGGACCAAATCTTTTCCCGGTGCGCGTTCGTCTGTGACGATCGATAGTGGTAAGCTCTATGTTTTCAGCGGCACCGGAGTCGTTGCATCTCTTGACGCAAAGACCGGCGATAAGAAATGGTCAGTCGATGTTATGGAAAAATTCGGCGGCAAGCATCATTTCTGGGGATACGGTGAGTCGCTCTTGGTCATAGATGATAAGGTTATCTGCACAGCAGGCGGCGAAGGCGCTTCGATGGTGGCTTTGAGTGTAAGTGATGGCAGCACCGTGTGGACGACAAAAGAGCTTAACGACCAGGCAGCGTTTTGCTCGCCGATAGTCGTAGACAGAGGCGGCAAAAAAATGATAATCCAAATGCTTCAGAAGTATGTCGTTGGCGTCAATGCAGCCGATGGATCCGTGATGTGTAAGTATGACACGAATGATTACCAATCTTCCGGCGAGAAATTTGGAGGGTGTCATACGAATACTCCCGTGTATCATAACGGTTTTATATATCTGACCAGCGGGTATGACGCCGGCAGTGCGAAACTGAAGCTGTCCGATGACGGAACGGAAATTACAAAGGTATGGCTGAATTACGATCTCGATGTTCATCATGGCGGAGTGGTCCTTGTCGATGGGCATATCTACGGGTCCAACTGGATTAGCAACAGCAAGGGGGTGTGGCTTTGTGTGGACTGGGAAACCGGGGAAACAAAATACGAACAGGACTGGGACGGCAACAAAGGTTCGATCGGATATGCTGATGGGATGCTGTACTGTTACCAGGAAAAGAAAGGGAATCTGGATCTGATAAAACCTATGCCGGAAAAATTCGATATTGTAAGCAGTTTTGAAATAACCATGGGCCAGGAACAGCACTGGGCACATCCGGTTATTTGCGGCGGGGTCCTTTATATGCGGCATGGCGATGTTTTGATGGCTTATGACGTCAAAAATTAATCTCAATTGAGAGTTAACAGGATGCCAGAGGATACTACAATTCTTTACTGTCTGTGTGCCAACTCGCAGGTTATACCGGACGATGCCACCTCGCAGGTGCTCGGTGCGTTGGAAGCATCCGGGCGGGATTTTCGTGTTATAGGCGATCTTTGCGGTATGGCAGCGATGCAGGCGGATAAACTGAGATCCATCGCAGCCGGAAATAAGCTTAAGGTTTAAGATTTTGTGATAAACAGCTGCAGTAGATTTATCTTGACAAATGTCTAGGAATATAACGATGAGACTTTCTTGTTGCCCGCAGTTTTTTCGGCTTGTGTTGCTTTGTTCAATAACTGTTTTGTCACAGATCAAAGCTGCTGCTTTGAGTAGTTTCTCACAGCAGCAGATCCTTAAGTCCGAAGCTGGTCGTCTTGAAGTAACTGCCAACGATGACATCTGGAAGGTGGAGTTTAGCGGCGACAAAGGCGGGCAAATGGTGCAGCCGAGCGAAGGACTGTGGTCTGTCGCTATGGGATGGGAAAACGATTGGCCTGCGAATTGGAAGCATGGCCAGGCAAGAAACTGTAAGCGTTCCGGCCCGTGGCTGGTACTGTCGGGTACTGTATCAACCGGCCAGGGTGACTGGCTTGTGAGAGACTCATATATTGCTAAAGGTCGGCGAGTTCGCTGTGTTCGTCGCTGGGAGTGGAAGGGCAAGCAGCCCGTCAGTAACGTGACGTTTTCAGTTCGCTGGCAGTTACCGCAACTTAGCAAATCGGTCATGCTGCCTGGAGTTTGTTACTATGGCAATCCCTCGGGCAGTCGCTCAGGGGCCCAAAAGGTTGCTGTATATAATGGAAAACCGGGCGACGAGTTGTTTTGTGAAGAACATCGCCTGACGATGCCCTTTGTTGCACTGGAATGGGAAGACGGGCAAAGGTTCTGTGGTGCGGCTCTGCATACGCTTCCTTCGTTTGCTCCTCATGCAAATAAGGCCGATCAGTGGTGGTCGATAGGGCTTGTCGGACGCGAAACATCCAGTGAGTTGTCTTTGCTTTCCGGCGCTTGCTCTATAAATGGCAGGCGAGGATATGTCAAGGCCAACCAAAACAAACTGTTCCCTTATACGAATACTTCTCTGACGGTTCCTCCGGGTGCAGTTATCGAAAAGACTTTCTATCTTCAGGCTTATCCGGTTGCCAGGAAAGGTTCAGGATTTCAAATTGCTTTGCAGGAAGCTCTTGACATTTACGAGCCATACAGCACTGACGGCTTACCAACAGTGATGGATATTCTCGTCGCAAAGTATCGTTTCACTTTGTCACGTTGGCACGAGGGCGCCAAATCCGCCGGCTTTCGGATGTATCCGTCTAACAATCAATATGTGATGGGCTGGGCAGGTCAGTCCGAAGCCCCGGGTTATGCTCTGCTGGTACTTGCACAAAAGCTCAATGCTCCCGAAGCTGTGAAAATGGCTCAGCGGGCAATGGATCATCTGGCTACTTCGCCTTTCAATAAGAACGGCTTCATGCTTTCTTACAACCCTGACCAGGATAAATGGGGTTCGCAGAACCTGGTCTCTCAAGGGCAGGCAATGGAGAATTTTGCAAGGGCAATCCTTGCCGGGCGCAAAATCGATTCAGTTGACACGTCGAAATGGGAAGTTTTTCTCCGGAAGGCGTGTGATATTAGCGCAAAGCGAATCCTGGATAAGGGGTGGAAACCAGGATCGACCAATGAAGGCTTTCTCGTTTCTCCATTGTGCAAAGCCTATAAGCTGTTCGGTGAGAAGTCATATAGGCAAGCCGCAATAAAAGCCGCAGAACACTATGCAGGTCGCCATCTGAATATGAGCGAACCCTACTGGGGCGGTACCCTGGATGCCAGTTGTGAAGACAAGGAAGGGGCCTGGGCCGGTTTCCAGGCGTTTCTGGCTGTTTACGAGATGACCAAAGACAGAAAGTACCTCCAATGGGCTGAGCACGCGATGGATGTGACGCTGACCTATACGGTTATTTGGGACATCGACATGCCGCCCGGACGGTTGCGCGATCATGGTTTAAAAACTCGCGGCTGGACTAACGTTTCAGCACAGAATCAGCACCTCGATGTCTATGGTGTTCTGTACACGCCCGAGATATACCGTATGGGTGATTATCTCAAACGTGATGATCTGAAGAAACTGGCGATTGTGATGTATCGCACTTGCGGACAGATGCTTGATCCGGAAGGTAGCCAGGGTGAGCAGCTAAATCACACCAATTTCGTACAAGGCATGGGACACATTCAGGACGTGCACAAGATGCGAGGTACCTATCGTGAGGACTGGACCGTTTACTGGATGAGTGCCCATTTCCTCAACGCTGCCGCTCAGTTTGAAGAGATGGGGGTCTCATTGGATTGATCGCCTAATACCAATCCCCCTTAGATAATTGCGCTTTCAAGATATTCTGCTCTGAATATCGATTTGATTTTGGCCGGCGTCAAACAGATTTTTTACCAGGCATCAGTGGAAGACTGCCTCAGAAAAGAAACTCTTGACAGTCCAGGTAGATTATGATAGAATCATCGGTGTCTTGTGGTGAAAAATATGCTATCTAACCGTGTAAATGGGAAATGTTAGTTATTATATTTTCACATAACGGTAGAAGAAAATGAGAAAGTTAATGTTGTTAGTCGTTGTTCTGGGCATGGCAGCCTCTGCCAGGGCGGACTTGGTCCATCATTGGCCGCTCAACGGCGATCTGCTGGACGTGGTAGGCGGCAATGATGGCACGGCGACCGGGACGGTGACCTTTGCCGAAGGCTTCCATGGCGTATCGAACTCGGCGATTTCCGTAACAGCATCGGATTTCGTCTCGTCTGCCAGCGCACTGTCACTTGTCGGTCAGGTGCCCCGGACCGTAAGCGGCTGGTTTAAGGTCGCCACTAATCAGAGTCAATCGGTTTTCTGCTATGGTGGACGGACTTTAGGCCTTGATCTATGGGAAATCGATTTTACCAGCGATCGGAAAATCTTCGGTCACTTCTGGGGTGGTGGCTATGACACACTTACCGGGACGACCCAGACTTTTTCATTGAACCAATGGGTGATGGCTACGCTGGTCTACGACGGCACAACTGTGTACGTCTATCAGAATGGCGCCCTGATCAATCAGAAAGCTCTGACGCTGGCCACGACCAGCAGCTTGGCCTACATCGGCGGCGGCAACGACAGCGGAGGGCTGTATGATTACGACCAGTTTAGTGGCCAGATCGACGATGTCAAGATTTGGGACACCGCATTAACTCCCGCAGAAGTGCTGTCGGACTACAACCAGTTCATGATTTCGGACCTGATCCACCATTGGCCGCTGGACGGTGATCTGCTGGACGTGGCAGGCGGCAATGACTGTACGGCGACCGGTACGGTAACCTTCGCCGACGGCATCGATGGCGTATCGAACTCGGCGATTTCCGTAACAGCTTCCGATTTCGTTTCGTCGATTGACAATCTTTCGATTGCGGGGCCGGCGGCCAGGACAATCAATTTCTGGTTCAAGTCGGCCGAAATCATGGAATCGGCAGTGAGCTACGGCAGCAGAAGCTTGGCTGGCCAACTGTTTGAAGTGCTCTTGGATTACCCGGACGACGGCTATGCGGGCCACTTCTGGGGTGGTGGTGTGGACACCTACGACACCGGCTCGGGCGATCAGCCATCCGTGACCTGGAACACCTGGAACATGGTAACGATGACGTATGACGGGACGGACGTGAAGTTGTACCAGAATGGCGTGCTGAAGCGGACGGCGACGCTCGCACTGGACACGACGTCGACGAAGATTTATATCGGCGGCGGCAACGGCAGCGGAGGGCAATGGGATTACGACCAGTTTAGCGGCCAGATCGACGAGGTCAAGATTTGGAGCATCGCATTAACTCCCACAGAAGTGCTGTCGGAGTACAACCAGTTCATAAATATTGTGGCAACAATTGACGTTGGCGACGGGGTTGCGGTTGACGAAGAAAGCACAGCGAGCGACACTTATAGCATCGTTATGCTTGAGTCACCGCCAGCCGATGCTGCCGGCGGTATCAAGATCGTGCTCAATGCGGCCGACTATACGGGTCAGCTAACGCTTGCGCCCAATCCCAACATTATTGTCTTTACCACCGGCAACTGGAGCACACCTCAGACGGTGACGGTGACGGCAATTGACGATGCAGTAGGTGAAGGCCCGCACAGTGTGACCCTATACCACGAAATAGACTGGGTTGATCCGGCCTATGTGGTCAATCCCAGTACCGATCCTCACTTTGTTTTGCCCAAAATTGAGAACCCTGTCATGACGGTGGATATAATTGATGATGCCGCTACAAATCCTCAACCGGCCGACCTTGCATCGGACGTTCCTGCAGAGACGAGTCTTCAATGGACACCCGGCGCAAGTCTGACCAGCCAAACGGTCTACTTTGGCACGGATAACCCACCGACAACTGTGGTTGCAACCGGTGACGGCACGCTGAACAGCGTTGCCAATTCGGCACTAAATGGCGGCGACCCATTGAATAAGCTGACGACCTACTACTGGAGGGTTGACAGCAATGGCCCAGGCGGTCCATCGTCCGGCAATGTATGGAGCTTTACCACCAGTGGACATGAGGCGCTGGCCTCGGAAAATGTTTCGATGTTGGTAGATATCTCCAACGGCCGAATCACCTCGCTCAAGGTCGACGGTAGTGAAAAACTATCAGCGATCGATGTCTGCTTTAACATGTGCGTAACCAATGCGTCCACCAAAGCCCAGAGCTGGCAGGACGGGAGTACCGCAGATTCGATCACAGCTACAATTCATAGACATCCTGGCGGAAAAGAAATAGTGCTTACCTACGACAATCTGGGCATCAATGATGATTTTAAAGGCGTGGTTCGTTATTGGACCGACGACGATGAACCAGGAGTGATTTCCACATCGCTGGATATTGAGAATAATGGCTCCTACATACTGGAGTACGTTTCATTCCCGGCAATCTATGCTACGGCTACCGGCAATTATGAACTCTTTTTACCGGGCGGCGATGGAGTTGTAGTCACACCTTCAGGGGCGGCGTCGAATAATCGGAACTACCCGTCCCACGGTTCGATGCAGTTTATGGCTCTGTACCAAACCGATGGCGACGGTTTTGTAATGCAGGGGCGACACCATGGCCCAGGAAAAGAGCCTTTACGCCAACCGCAGCGGAAGCCTGTTTGAGATGTACTTTACGTACAAGCTTCCTTTTACAGCCGGAGTTAACTTCAACAGCGGTCCCTCGGCGTTTACGGGCTGCGGCAACAGTTGGGAGTGGGCAGCCGATTCGTATAGAGAATGGGCCAGGAGGCAGTGGTGGGCCGCACCAAAGACCGGCCTTGCTGCACCGCCAAGCTGGCTGATGGATGGATTGATGATGATGCACTCGGAAACTCGGCCCTGGATAGAGGGATATGATCTTGTTCCACGCGACCAATGGGGTGAAATGCTTAGCGCATGGAAAAGTCACACGTCAGCCGGCAGTGCTGCTGTAATGTTTATCAATTTCGAAAACTACGGGTCCTACACCACGCCTTATATCACACCGTTTTACCCCAGCGATGCCGAACACACCGCCTTACTGGACGACATACACGCCGAAGGCAATTACAACTTTGCCATGGTTTCGACACTGAACTACCAGATCGAACGCAATGCACTGGCGACATGCCCGTACTTTAACAACTGGACGCTGTATAATGCTGAGAAGTGGGACAGATGTGTCGTGGACCGCAATGGCAACGTACAGACCTATGGCGCGCCCGGTGAAAGCTGGTGGGGCCTTCGGGCTTATCTCTGCCCGGGCGTTGGGGGCAATCGAGATCTTTGGAACAGTAATGCCGCGGCTATGGCCAATGTCGGGATTGATATTGTAGAGCATGATCAGATGAATGGCGGTTATACTCCGCCGTGTTACGCTACCTGGCATGGTCATCCGCCTGGCTGGGGTATTTGGATGCGGGAGTCGGTAAGCAGTATTATGGAAGGCATGCGAACAACGGGACAGGCTATCAACCCTAATACGGGCAGCTGCTTAGAAGATCCCAGCGAGATTCACCTGCCTTATTTGGACAGCTCTATGAGCCGGGTAAGCTTTTTTGGTTTTTGGCCCGGCCAGGGATCCGGGTCATACATTGTCGGCGCTTTTCAATTCGTTTACAATCCTCTGCTGCGTTCGACGGCGCCTTTTCAGAACTGGGGCAACTATCACTCTGATATCGTACAACTGTACCTGGCCAGGGTCTTTATCGCCGGTGCCTCGCCATGGTCAGCCGAGGGGATGTATGCGTTTTCGGGTGAGAACTACGCTAATCAGCCCTGGCCGGATAACATAGAGCCGTATTCCATGGAGTTGTTCACCAACGTGGTAAAGACTCAGGCAGGAATAGCCAAGCCGTTTATGATGCATGGCGAGAGGCTTGTCTGCGAGCCTATAAATATAACGGACCCGAGTTGGCTTCTAACACAAGACGGACTCGATCACCCGCGGGTTCTCAGTAGTGCCTGGCAGGCACCGGACGGTCGGGTGGCCTTTATGTTTGTTAACTCCATGCTGAGCCCTGCTGCATTTGACTTTGATTTTGTTGTCGAAGGCAAGCAGATCCCTTCCACTAGTAAAGTGAAGGTATACGAAAACGGTGTGCTGGATACGACTACAACGGTCAGCGGTTTGGGAGATGTACAGGTGCCTGCAAATGGCACAATTGTAGCCGAATTCGAGCCTGTTCATGTATGTATAACGCAGACTGGTGCCGATCCCGGCAGCAATACTGTAAGTTTCAAGGTGACATTCTCGGAGCCGGTAACAAATGTCACAGACGATGATTTTGAGCTTTCAGCCGAGCCTGTTCTTGGCAGCAATCTAATGACCAATGGTGACTTCGAGTCAGGAGATCTTACAAACTGGAACTATACCAACGATGTTTCAGTGGTCTCTACCGATGCTCATGGCGGCAACTACTCGGCCTTGGGCACCGATTTCGGTAAGGGTATTAATTACAAGCACGGTTGGGGAAGCACGGCCCAGGCCGTTTCCGTTGAACCGGGCAAGAACTACCGAGTGAGGATGTGGGCCAAGACCACCTCGACGGGGAGGGTAAACTTTTACCACTACTATGACGATAATGGCTATTGTTTCTATTCCCGCGAACCTGCTTCGGGAATGATTCTAAACAAACGATATGGTGATATAAAGCAGTGGACTCTGTTCGAGAATGATTTCACGGCTGGCGGCACACATTTTAGCATGTGTTTTGAATCCGAATCCGACATATATGTGGACGATGTAGAAGTCCTCGGACATTTGTCGGTACCGACAGGATCGTCTATTTCTAACATCACCACCTCAGACAACAAGGTATATCTCGTTACAGTTGATAGTGGCACAGGTGCCGGTTCAATAGGTCTGAGTTTAAAACGGCACAATGACATTATTACTACCAGTGTAAATGGCGGAGTTGTGTTTGGCTCAGGACTGACGAAGCGGAGCGACTTGAACTGCGACTGGCAGGTGAACATAGCAGACTATGCCAAGTTTGCTGCTCAATGGCTCATGACCGGCTGCAGCGAGCCGGACTGGTGTAGCCATGCGGACCTGAACAGGCAAGGTGTTGTGGACATAACAGACTTGGCAGTATTCTCCCAGAGTTGGCTCAATTGTACGCGATTGCCGGCAGGCCAGTGCCCGTGAGAATAAAATTACCGTGACATACAGGCATGGACGCTTATACATCAAGAAGCCCGTTAAAGATAATATTGTCAAGGCTGATAATTGCTATCTCTATGACACACACGACAAGAAATATGTTTACACCCCTTGGGGCATTTGGCGATAATTCCAATAGCACTGCATCTGACATAAGCAGTTTGTAGTTCGATGTGATTCTGATAAGATTACTGAAGTCATGCGAAGACAGTTATGCTTTTCGACGCTTAAATGGGCATGGAGCATTATCGTAAGTCGAGCCCTACAACTTATGAAATCAAATAGCGGGCTTACAGCCTGCCTGTCAAGCTACCGCCTTCAGGCGGTGGTAGTTGACTTGTAAAAGAGCGAATATTCGTCTCGAAAACCAGGATGAAAATCAAAATCAGGCGATTAACCGAAAAACATAGCGTTTTTCAGAAGTCTCAACAGAAATCAGGAACATGAAATGCTGATACATTTAACGATTCTACTCGCAATTTCAGGCGGATGGCAATGAAATACCATATGTTTATCCTTACGCCCTGTTTGTTATTACTCGTTGGGTCTGGAAATTTAATCGCCGATGCGGCGAAAGACGACATTCTAATCGCCGATTTCGAAGGTAATGACTATGGCAACTGGAAAACAGAAGGTAATGCGTTCGGTCCCGGCCCGGCCCAGGGGCATCTTGACAGGCAATCCCTGGTATCCCGGTTTGAGGGAAAGGCCTTGGCCAACTCATACCACGGCTATGAACAGGGTACCGGAAAGCTGATTTCACCTCCCCTGCGAATCGAACGTAAATACATCAACTTTCTGATCGGTGGAGGCGGCTTTCCAGGTAAGACCGGCATAAATCTTCTGCTGAACGGCAAACAGGTACGAACAGCAACCGCCCAACATCGCAAAAACCGTAACGGCCACGAGTGTCACTACGAAATGCTGCTATGGCAATACTGGGATGTAAGCGAGTTGATCGGGAAAAAAGTGGTAATCGAATTATTCGACAACCATACCGGCGGCATGGGACACATTCTTGTCGACCAGATATATCAAAGCAACACAATCAGGAACCCAGCCCCCCCGGCACTGCTGGAAAGAACAATCCTCATCGAAAAAGACTACCTCAACCTGCCAACTATGACTGATGACCAAACAGCTATCATGCCCATGCACATGTTTGTAGACGGCAAGTTCGAGTACCTGCTCAACGTTCGCATGGCTCACAATGAACCGGACCTGTGGATGTCAATGGATGCCAGAAGGTTCAAAGGCAGGAAAGTCCGTTTCTCAGTGGAACCGTCCATGCTGCCCGGCAACGGAGGATTGAACCTGCTCTATCAATCAGACCAACCAGTCCATCATAAAAACCTTTATAACGAATTCCTCAGGCCCCAGTTCCACTACAGCCAGAGGCAGGGCTGGAACAACGATCCGCACGGCACGATCTACCATGACGGCGAATACCACCTGTTCTATCAGCACGACCCTCACAACTGGCGCGGCGCAAATGGTTTTTGGGGCCACGCAATAGGTACGGACCTGATTCACTGGGAAGAATTACCGCTGGCATTATATCCCTACCCGATCGCCAAACAGCACTGTTTCTCCGGCAGTGTAGTAGTCGACAAAGATAACGTAGCAGGTTTTCAAACAGGACCCGAAAAAACCATGCTCGCTTTCTTTACCGACACCGGATGCGGCGAGTCAATATGCTACAGCAATGATCGCGGGCGAACATTCACCTACTACAAAAACAATCCGGTCCTTACACATCCAGGCCGAGACCCCAGACTTATCTGGTACGAACCTGGAAACCACTGGGTAATGGCTGTCTATGACGACACACCGGCCATAGGCCCCAACATTTCGTTCTACTCATCCAAAAACCTCTTAGACTGGCAGCATCACAGCCATCTGCCCGGCTACTATGAATGCCCTGAGATATACGAACTGCCCGTTCTTGACATGAAGGGCAACCCCACAAATGTATCCAGGTGGGTCACTTCCGCCGCCGATGGGGCCTATGCCACAGGCGAGTTTGACGGAAAAACCTTTACACCGGACAATGAAACTAAACACCGGGTCTTTTACGGCGCCTACTACGCCGCTCAGACGTTCAGCCAAACACCAGATGCCCGCCGCATTCAGATCGCATGGGCACGCATTGACATGCCCAAAATGCCGTTCAACCAGACATTCACATTTCCCCACGAACTCACCCTCCACCAAACGCCCGAAGGCATAAGAATGTTTGCCAAACCAATCAAAGAAATCGAAATGCTATATACAAAGCAGCATAAAATCACAGATGAAACCCTCACGGACAATTCCCCGACAATATTAACCACCGCCGGCTGCCTATTCGATATAGCCGCGACGTTTGAACTAAACAACGCTTCGAAAGTCGGACTAACATTTGGCGGCGAAGAAGTTGCTTATGACATCAAAGCAGGCAGGCTCAACGAGGCGCCTCTAATGCCGATCGATGGAAAAGTCTCCATTCGGATCCTTGTCGATCGCCCCATGCTTGAGATAATCGGCAATGACGGCCGTGTTTATATCACAAGAAAACGAGCCATCCCAGGCCCAGCCGACATCCCCACGATCAAAGCCTTCGCCACTGGCGCAACTGCAAAGCTGATAAAACTCCAAGTCAATGAACTAAAATCCATTTGGAAAAGCCAGGAATAATTTCATGTATACACTGAAACCCCTTGCCATCGTCGCTTTATTATCTTTTCTCGGATGCGGAACTTCGATGGCGACGAAATCATCACCATTTGCAGACGCTGTTGCCCTCTGGCACATGGCTCATGAGAACACTCAAGCCAAGCAACATTCTCAACTAAAAATCCGCGGCCCAGTAAAACTTGGCCTCCAGCTGCAGGGAAGTGAACACCAGCATTCCCTGTGCCGCGGCGGTGATGGCCGCATTGCACAGTTCGAAGGCGGATATCTGACCATCGGTGACAAAGCAAAAGAAGCTCTGCAGCTAAGCAGTAACAGCATGACATTCTGTATGCGTGTTCGCGTAGGCAATGACAAGTGGCAAATTCCCCTTTTTGCAAGAAACGCTCCTGAAGATCCCTTCAGCAACATACTTTATCCCGCTCCGCTGAATATGCCGACAGTCGGCTATCCACAGTTCAATCGGATCAAAGAAGGTAACGCTATTGAATTCCTCTGGCGCACCACACCGCTTAAGGAACGTGTACTCCCTGAATACTATAATGAAGAAAAGCCGACCGGCTGGTTCAAATTCCTGCTGGACGGAGAAAAAAAACACATAATGATCAAAGAAGGTGATTTGATTGATGGTGTGCTTCGTCAGCAGGTCCCCATCGATCTGATCGGCGCCAATCGCTGGCACGATGTCATTGTCCGTTTCAACCGTGAGGAACTCGAAATGTTTGTCGATGGCGTACCCCTCGACATAGATTGGCCCCACGGCAGCCTTCACAAATTCGAAGGGCCTTTCCTTATCGGTGCCGGCTTTAAGGATGGCAAGCTACTGTCCGGATTCCATGGCCAGATCGACCATGTTGGATTGTGGGATCGTCCGTTGACTGATAAGGAAATTTCCATCCTCAGCGGTGGTGTCAAAGAGAGCGCTAAACGCGATGTAGAAATCCTCGGCCCCGTGGAACCGGTCGGACAGTATTGGCGTCCCAGATCTTATAACATGTTTGTCGGCGACTGTATGACCTTTGCGCACAATGGAGTCTTCCATGTCTTTTTCCTCTCCGACCGCGGTCACGGAGCGGGGAAATGGGGTATGTTAGGCTCACCCTGGGGCCATGTCAGCACAAAAGATTTCGTTCACTGGCAGGAACATCCATGTCCATTGGACATTACCGAACCATGGGAATGCTGCCTTGGAACAGGCAGTTTCGCCCATCATGACGGAAAATACTATCTCTTCTACATAAAACATGACAGACGTGCATGGTTTAAAGATAACCCCAATCATGGTGACGCCGTTTTTGTGGCGACAAGCGACGACTGTATTCATTTCAAAAAAGAGTCCGCCCCGCTCTTTGTCCCGAAGTTTTTCAACCTTAACGACATCAATCCGGATATTTATCCCAATGAAACTGACGGCGGGTACATGTTAAGTCTGTCAAATTGGAAAGTATGGAAAACAAATGATTTCAAGAAGTGGGAAGAAAGAGACAGTCTTTCGTCGCCTCCCTGGTGGGTCTGCACAAGCTACTTCAAATGGAACGATTGGTACTACTTCACATCCTGCAGCCTCTATTGGAAATCGGATAAGCCAATTGAAGCCGAGACAACCTGGTCGACACCTGCACACCATAAGCTTCGAGACGGAATCAGGGTACCTCAGATTTCCAAATTCAAGGGCCGATACATAATGGCAGGTTTCACGCCGGAACCTAAAGGAACCGCTTATGCAGGCGAACTGCTGGTTCGTGAAGTCATTCAGAATCCCGACGGCACACTCGCAGCCAAATGGCTCGAAGAGATGATTCCTGACAGCGGCAAACCACTGGATCTGCCATTTAGCAAATCTATAGGCGACTCCTCCAAAGAAGGCGATAACATTCAGGTCTCAGCGCTGGGTGGTTTTGCAGTCGGTGCGCTGGACGAGGTTCCCCAAAATGTGCGGATCACGCTCCAGATTAAGCCCGAAGCAGGCGTCAAACATTTCGGCCTTTGTTTCCGCGGCAAAGGAGACTATGAATCGGGCTGCGAATTACAATTCGACACGACCCGATGGCGAGTTCAGTTTGCCCCCGCATCCAATGGCCGCATGGCCGAAGAGAAAGGTCACTGGATGGCCATTACCGGCGTGACCGGAATAGACAAACCATTTGCTTTGGATGTAATCGTCAAGGACGACCTTGTAGATGTAAGCATTGACAATCGTCGCTCAATCATTACACGGAATTTCACAAAGTTAAGCGGCAATAGGTTGTTCTTCTTCGCCAACAACGGCAAGATAGTATTCGAAAATATCCAAGTGCGGTCCTTGCTCGCCGAATAAACCGGCCTGATGAATCGTCGAGCGTGAGAACGTATACGCTTGTCAAGCGTTCATAGGACCGCTGAAAAACAGCTGATATTTGCGCTTGTCAAGCGCCAATGGGACACCCGCAAAAACATGTGTATCTCTTTGAAATATAAGCATTTACGATTTTGGAGCTGCAACTGGCATTTTACGCCCGTTTCATGCACTGATCCAGGTGTAGGTGTCCAGCGAGTTTTTGGTGCTAATCAGACACTCCTGAATTTCACGTTATTTCTTTATTGACAATCAGTACTGTCCGGTCATAAGTCGAATAAGGACAGTTGCTTAAAGTTTTGTTGCTCTTTAAAAGTATAATAATTTACCGTAAACGCTTGTTTTAGCGAGGTTTTCTCGAAAAGTAAGATAC
>SDBV01004773.1_pt1 | contig 19309 bp, 18 predicted proteins | sample 2277081 | NCBI WGS metagenome assembly SDBV01 (sample SAMN10402039, study PRJNA504765) | marine sediment metagenome | isolation source: marine sediment core GS10_PC15, 223 cmbsf | place: Arctic Ocean: Southern Knipovich Ridge | collected 2010
TTTATATCAATTGAAATGTTGCGTTTTCTGAGCAAATGTCAACCTTTTTTGTGGATTTTATTAAAAAAACAGAGCATAACATGTTGATATTCAGCAAACACCCTAATTTGGCGGTCATAGAGATTAATCTAATAAAAAAACATTTTTTTCTCATCAAACGCACTCAGATCAATGCCCTGTAACAGTTCAGCTTCATTATGGGTTTTTATTGATTTTTTAGCGATATGCACCAATTGATACTCCTTGCTGTTTTCAACGGTAAACCATTCAGGAAATTGATTGATTCGGGGCCAGTCAATGGGTAGCTTCATATTCTCTTTGAAACGCTCCTTGTCAAAGTAGAGCTTCCCTGTCCATGGTTCTCCGGATTCTATCGTGATCAAAAGGGAGTCTCCTTTTCGCTCAGCTCCCAGCAAAAGATCCCTCCGCCAGGGCTTTACATACAAACCTTTACTTTTCCATAGATTGTGCATAATGGTTGTTCGGGCAAAATTGCCATCGCCATGCCAGCCTTCGATAATGCCGCTCTCTTTTTGCTTGCTCCACATTACCCGGATTTCACTGTCAATCCAGTCCGCGACTTTTGGATCAGGAATTCGATTATATAGATTTAATGCGCTCTCAATAGCGTCTGCATACCCATCTGAACTACTTCCTTCCCAATTATAATTTTTATACTTATGAAGGTTCGAAAATACTTTTAGCACTGCTTGCTTATATTCCTCTTTTCCATCAATTAGATACACACCATAGTATCCATTCAGCGTATATCCCCAGGTATCTGCAATTCGCTCCTGAACGATTTCCCCTGTTTGTGGGTTGATGCCATCATAAAACATCCCATCTTCATTTCTCCCAACTTCCAGTATTCGATCAAGCATTTCATACAATGGCTTTTGATAGGCTTGTTTTTTTTCTGGCTTTGCAAAATTTGTGCTTATGTACAATTCACAAAGACCTGAAATAAGCTCACATCCATGATCGCGAAGCCTGAGGTATTCCAAATCCCTGGTAGGGTGATGATTACCCAGCAAGTAGTAATCGCCGATTTTCAATGCCCAATCCAGAAGCTTTTCATCACCCGTCATCCAGTAAATCCGTGAGAGAATCTGAAGCAATTCACCATTGACCTCCTCTTTTCCTGCGTTTCCAAAACCTTTCTCAACTGTTTCATCAACAATGTCAATTTCTTCATTCAGATCATAAAGCAACTCGATCATGCGATCTGACCAGGGGCTTTTGCCGAGCCATTCTGTAAGAGGCAGCAATCCATCTTTGATATATTCTGAAGCGCCAAAAACAATTTGACCCATATTGATTTCATCATTTAAAAATCCTTTTTTGGAAAATGAATAGGTGTCAGGTAAAGATCTGACTCGCGAAGTCAGAAGTTTTTCAGAATTGAGTATATCGATCATTTTTCCATCAAACATCTCCTGATCGACAAAAAATGAAGTCAAAACCATAAAGGGATAGTTGTCAGCAGCGGCGTCTTTTGCATTCCAAAAATCCTTGCCATCTTTTAGATTTCTTGGAATCAGCCCGGATTCAGGATCACTGAATTCCAGCCAGGCATGTACAAAGTTTTCACATCTTACAAATCCTTCATTGGCTGATACCGCATTTTTTTTCGCTGATTCAAAAAGTAGATGATCCGTTTCAGAAATTTGAAAAGATGAATTATCCCTGCTGCACGAAAGGAAAAGTGTAGCGCCTAGTATAACGAAAAGGTTTGTTTTCATAATAATAAAAAAATTAACTCTTATGGTTTATACAAAACAGCTTTAGACGGAATCAATTTATAATCTAAAAAGAAAAAATTTCGTTTCACCGTTTTTGATGTTATGCAATTTTAACCGAAGTTAATAAATTTATCGTCATACCGAGATAAAATATTTTCTAAGTCCGCAATCTCATTATTTGTGAATTTAAGGCTACAGATTTCAGGTTCAGAAATACCTTTTCTGCTTTGTATTGCCCACAAGGAATTATTAGAGCACCCTTTCTTGTCCTTCATCTACATATAAATAACTTTTACATCCGTTATCATATCAGACCTTAACTCAAAACTTGCTTTGGAAAATTTAGGGCGATTTGATAATCCTATTGATTTGTAATTAGAAAAACCAATACCTTCTTTTGGCAAAAGAAGTCCTTTATCTATTTTGCCGTTTTTATCTTCATCATGTAAAATATTTACTGCATATTTTCCCGGAGGTAAGTTAATAAAAGTAACAGACGATGTGCCTTCGGCTATCTCTCCAATTAGTTTTTTGTAATATTTGGAATAACGTTCATCCGGAATTAGCTTTGATAATAAAAAGTTAAGCATAAAAAATACATGTTTCGACTACAGGTGGACGTTTTACCATGATTTAAATTTTCTCGTGGACACCCGTAAAAATTAATGAGAATAATCCTAATTATATTATTGTTCCTAATTCCGGAAAAATCACTTTCGGCCGATTTATCGGGAACTCTAAATGGTTCCGTTTCTATTCATTTATTAATTGGAACTCAATTAAAAGCGATCAATCTTGGATTTTCACTTTTTGGAACATCTACCTATAAATCAGTTTCGGTAGAAGGTGGAATAAATCTAAATGTTTCACCATTTATCCAGAAATTCGGTGTTTATAGAAATAACATTGCAGGAAGTTTGGAGGTATTTGGATTAATAGGATATGGAAAAAACAATAATCTCCTGGGCTCAAACATAGGATTGACAAGACATACTTCATTTTATGATTACACAATAACAGATGGCAGTTTTTATGGCATAGGCGCCATGATGAACCTGAATAAAATTACCGGTGATCTTAGCAAATTTGAGAATGCTCAAGGAGCTATTTTGATTCGACTAAGTGATAAACAAAACAGTTTTACTATCAATTTTGCCAACGATGCAAGTGCGAGACCATTTAGAAGTACGGGTACGGATAAAGGATATACGGCAAGGGTAATGATAAACTATACGACCATTCAAAAAAGCGAACTATACGGTTTTGGAATAGGTTTGGATATGTTTACGCCGGAAGCGGACTACAGTCGTGTTCCAAGAAGTGAAATGAATAGCGATGATGGAATGAGGATCGTTTCTTACAATACCTTACCTTTCGATAACTTGTTTCATCTTAACTTATTTTTAGCGATTGCATATCAATCCAGTGACTTTAATGTTGATAGCAGGATTGGTGTTGACAACCCTAAACTGGGAGCTTATTTACAAAACAAATTACATGATAGTTTTGGTCTTTACCCCCGATTTTCCTGGCCTGTTACCCAAAAGGGGAAGTTTTATTCATTAATAGATGTTAACAAATCCTTTAATAAAAATTTTGAATAAGTTAATTATAATAGCATCTATTGTTGCCTTGCTTCTTTTAGAATCGTGCAGCCCAACTTATTTTAATACCAAAATTCGTTATGCCTACGTTGACAGTAAAAAAATCAGCAACGCCAAAGTAACTCGGTTAGACATGAGCGGACAGCATTTAGCAGAATTGCCTTCGGATTTGTCAAATTATTCAAATCTTCGATATATTGATTTGTCCAATAATCCTGATTTAGACCTCGATAAAACTTTTCATCTATTGAGCATGTTTTCAAAGTTGGAGGTAGTCATATTGGATTCAAACGGATTGGACAAGATCCCGGGTACTATTTCTTTATTAAAAAATTTATCTCATTTATCCCTGGCTAATAATCCAACATTAAATCTCGATCTTCTGGTTGAAAGCCTTCAATATTCAATCAATTTGAATGCATTGAACCTATCAAATAATGATATTCAAAAGTTACCGGGATCATTTAGCAAATTAATATCTATCACTAATTTGAGATTGTCAAACAACGCGATCCGTTCTTCGGGCGACTTTATTCATTTGGGTGAAATGAAGAACCTGTCTATTCTTTGGTTGGACGCAAATGGTATTACAGCGCTCCCCTCATCAATTAGTCACCTGAATGTTAAAGAACTCTATTTGGACAATAATTTCATAAGTCAGTTACCGGAAGAAATAGCGGCGTGCAGCGAGTTATGCGTTATGTATTTGGGTAATAATAAATTCAAAGAATTACCAGAAGAGGTGATGAACATTCCAAAACTATATTTTATAAGCTTAAATAAAAATGATATTAGTTTCATTGCAGATGAATTTGGTAATTCAGATTTTGCTTTGTCAGCGCTTATTTTAGATGATAATAAACTCCCGGCAGAGCAAATTAAACGGGCCAAAAAATATTTTTCAGGTTTTTTCCTTTTATCAATATAACAATTAAACAGAAGTATTTTTTCGTGTGTTATTTGGCTATTTCGGTCGGACCATGCCAGTGATTTCGGTCAAATGGTGCCACTTTGAAAGATGCTGTAATAATAGAAATGTGGAAATACTCAGGATTAAAATTTTTACAATGTTCATAATCATATAGTTTAATAGCTTCATATTTTAGTTTGTTAGTATTAACTAACTTTTTTATTGGCGTACTTAATTATATTTGGTTGCATAAACTTTATAACTAATGGTAAATATTAATTGAAGAAGGAGTGTGAAGGAATCTAGGATCCTTACCAAGCTGGCTTAAATTTAACAAATCTACAATATCAGTAGCTTTTTGTTTTATTAGCATGGACGGTCTTAGTTTACTATTTTTAAATATGCTGCCATTCTTAAAAACCCACCCCGAACCCCTCCAAGGAGATACTGTGTTTAAATACAATGTTTACATTAATTATTTTCTTTGTTTTTCAAAAAAGAAGGCTTTGGTCAATTAGTTGATTCAAAGTCTATCTACTGGCGGAGGATGATTTCTCCGTCTTATTTTTATTGCTGCATATGCCTTAATTCTGTAAGCTATATTAAGTCAATTTTCTTTATTGTGTACTGTACTGCGATTATTTTCACAATCATATTTCTTAACCTATATTCGCTGTTGCTGCCTGAAGAGGACGCAATCTCTGCAGGAGAGCAACTTGCTGGCAATAGGGGTTAGCCAACGGAAATATAATTTATAACAAGCCGCCTTAGGCGGCTTGTATTTGAGTTTTTTTAGCGATGTTTCAACAAAAATATATTATTTACTTGCTGACTTTTATACTCAATTCTGAGCCTTCGGTACTCTAGGCCAACCTGTACAAATATGAGGTCATATGGCCTGATAATTTTCTACGTAAGCTTCTTCTTTTTTCCACAAGGTATAAATCAGAATAAGTAGCTTTCTCATTACCGCAATAAGCCCTTGCCGTTTTATTGTCCTTCCTTCATTTACTCTGTTATAAAATGCCTTTAATGTCTTGTTATGTACTGCTGCTGATATTGCAGGCATATACAGTGCTGTTCTGATTCGGACATTTCCCTTCTTGGAAATTTTTGTTTTGCCTTTGTATTTCCCCGACTCATTTTCAACAACATCAAGCCCAGCATAACTCACTAGCTGTCTGATACTGGTAAACAAAAGAAACCCATTTGTTTCGGCGATAATTTTAATTATTGTGATATAGCCAAGCCCTTTTACAGTTGCGATATTTTCGATTTTTGAATGAAGTTCACTGTCCTGTTTTACCAACTTTATAGTTTCACTTTCAAGCAACGCAATTTGGTTTTCATAAAAAGATATTTGCGCTTCTTTCATATTTTTAACCTCTGCATTGGTTATATGTGCCTGGTTGAGTGCATGAAGTTGGCATTTTGCAGTAGCCTGTGCCTTCTTAAGGCTGGTATGCTCACGTGCTAAATCACGGATCATTTTAAAATCATCACTGGGAGGTGTCCACAATCCCAATCCTGTCAAATTCTTTTCCACGCCAAACTCAGCGATCATACCTGCATCAACTTTATCTGTTTTTGTTTTTAGGTTACAACTTTTTGCAAAATATTTTATTTTTTGGGCCAATTGGACGCTCACTGTCTCCTCACTTTCATGCAAAAAATAAGCTAAATCTTCATAATAAACACCTGTGGCCTCCATGACATGAACAAGTTCTATTTCCAGGTTTTTATTGCGTTTTTCGCACCATTGGTAATAGGCTTTCATACCAGAAGGATCGTTTTTGAATTTCTTCGATCCTTTTATGACTACATATTTATCTGCATATTGGATTTTGTAGCAAGCATAGAAACTTTCCTTGCCTATGTCTATTCCTGATACTTGTTTGACAACCTCTTTGTTTTTCATATTATAATTTGTTGAGTTAAAAAAAACAAAGTATTTTTCCCATCGTCTTTCCTCGCAGTTGATACGAAATCCAGGCATATAGCCTGGTTTCTCAATACTGTTCTGACTCTAAGAAAGAAACAAAATAGGATGATTATCTCCTTGCCGATATACCCTTATTGGGTTATCTGGGGAATTATCTTGACTCCTATTCTGTTCTTTGTTTTAAATGTTAAAATTAATTCTTTATCTTATTTTTAACATCGTCCAAACATACGAGGGGAATTTATTCCTGATTAAAATTGAATTTGTCATATTCAATGATCGCCGGGTTAATAATTTACATATAAATAACTTTTACATCTATGGTCATCCCAGATGTTAAGTCAAAACTTGCCCTGGAGAATTTAGGGCGGTTTGATAAGCCAATGGATTCATAATTGGAAAAACCAATGCCCTCTTTAGGCAAAAGAAGTCCTTTATCTATTTTGCCGTTTTTATCTTCATCATGTAAAATATTTACTGCATACTTTCCTGGCGGTAGGTTATCAAAGGTTACAGAAGATGAGCCTTCGTTTATCTCTCCAATTAGTTTTTTGTAATATTTGGTATAACGTTCATCCGGAATGGTCCCGTCTTTGTTATATAGTGCAAATTGAATAACACCTTTTGAATTGCGTAGTTCGTGCACCTTAACTGTTAAAGAATAAGCCTCATTATTGCGAAGGTAAGCAAAAGATGAAAAGGTTAATGCCAATGCCAATAATACAATTATTCTAATCATTTTTTTCTATCGTTTTATTTATTATTCTTTTGTTTATTGAGCTTAATGCTCATTGTTTTTACTGTCAAAGGATTTCTATTCTGCTCATTTGTTTATTCTATTCAATGAGTCGATAAATCGAAATAGGCTTTCCCCTCCCTTTCACATCTACAGGTCCCAATGCTGAGTAATTGGTTTTTATTTTATGATCGAGCTGAATATATACTTCATCAGAAATTAATAGTTGAGAGTCAAATCCTTTATTTAGTTGTTCAATCCGCGAAGCCAGAATAACTACATTACCCGTGATCGAATATTGCTTTCGAGCTTCAGAACCAATGTTACCAGTCACAGCCTCTCCGTAGTGAATGCCAATTCCTAAACGGGTTTTGGGAATGGTTCCTCGTTCTATTTTGTATTCTAGCTTTTTTATAATTTCCTGTGCTGCCAAAGCGGCATGTTCGCTGCTATTTCTGACAGGTAAGGGGGCGCCGAAAGTTGCCATAAATCCATCACCTAAAAACTGATTAATAATACCGTGATGTGAGCGCATAATATTGATGATGAATCCAAATAAGGAGTTAAGGTAGCTTACAACTTCTTCCGGTTCTTTATGTTCTACAAAAGGAGTAAAATTGCGTATGTCAAGAAACATGATGGTGACATTCTTTCTGGTTCCGGTAAGCTCCTTAGGGTGTCTTATAATTTCCCGGGCAATTTTCTGAGAAATTTGCTGTCCAAACAAGTCTATAACTTCATTTTTTTCCTCAATAGTTTTCAAAGAAACACGCATTTTAGTTTTGATTAATTTGGCAACAAAGCCAGCGGCAATGCCTGCTGTACCCATCATGATACCTTGCCCCAGGTACTGGATGGTTGATAAACTAAAGCCCGTATCTGTATCATGGGCATAAAATATGGAAATTGCTACATATTCAATAGCTGCCAAAAAACCCGAAAAAATCGAAAGCTTGAAATCCAGGTGGAGTGTGGATAGAATAATAAGAATAAAATAAGTTAAGGTAGCCGGCGATTGAAGTATAACTGATGCTTCGGAGCGCTCAATAACGACCACAAATAAAAGGCTTAGTAATCCGATTTCTGTGAAAGTGGTGAAGTAAGCTGAGAAATTTGATCTAAGGTTAAAGAGATCGCTTCTTTTAGTAACCAAATAATGAACAAGTAGCTCATAAACTATAATTATCAAGGCAAATATGAGCAGCGCATAAATGGCAATGGTTGACTCGAAAATATCAATGTATTCTTTACCAAAAAATAAATAAACCAACAATAGAGAAAGTCCTTCAAAAATCAATAGGCCGATAAGGATCATCGCACGAAGTCGTTCGCTCTTCACAATCTCACGATAGAAGAGGTCTTCCTCCGGATTGTCTTGCTTATTATTAGTAATACGCTTATTGATCAGTGATAATTTTTAGTCGGATTATGGATTTCTGGCAACCCTAATTTTGCTTACAGCTCAAAGTGCTCAAAAAATAAAATGAGTGCGTCATTGAGCGCTTTTACATTTAATTTCCCTGTAGTTTTATCTCCAGCATTTTTGATATTGCCCACGTTGGATAACATTGGGACTAGCACATTATGCAGTTGCTCATGTGCTTCGCCTTTCATGCTACACTTATTGATTATCTCTTGTGTTATTCCGGAAAGGGCAGTTCCCAACTCCTGATATTCTAATGCGCTTGGCTCGCTATTGATTTTTGTAAAATCAGCAAGTTTAGCCTCCATTAGGCTCATACTTCTATAAGTAGGCTCATCCGACTTCCATTTGGCTCCATTGTTTAAGCTGAGCTCAAATTCAGTTTTCGCCTTTGAGGCTTCCGACTGGTGTTGCTCAACAGACGCTTCTTTTTCATCCGAACTGTGTTTGTGATCATGAGAGTTCCCACAGGATGCTGTAAGTCCTATAAAGAGCATTAAAGCATAAAGATTAATTAGTTTCATAGTTTCTAAAATTATTGGTTAAAAATTGAATTTAATTCTCGTATAAATCATGTCGTTATCATTGTACTGACCGAAAGTGCCTTTCGTGCCTGTGAAAATATTAGCGCCAAGTTCAATAGAAAAAGCATCATGTGGATAGTAAAATCCCCTGATTCTCATCAATGCATCATTGTTGTTAAATCCATGGTATGAGAACCATTCCAGCCTTACTGTTTCTCTGAATAGTGACCTGCTTACAAGCAATGTTGCTAAATTATCAACTTCATCATCTTTCATTAATTCATTATAGTCCATTACTCTTTTTTGAATAAACTGTGTACTAAATTTCCAGTCACCGATGGTTTTGTCCAAGCCTACTACATAGTTAATATAGTCTTTTTGCACCAGGGCATCTGTGGCAGTAGGATCAGTAGTTTGCCAATTTTTGTCGAAATAATATGCACCTTCACCACGAATCACAAAGTCAGCTACCTGGGTATTAAAACTCAAGCCGGTAAGACCAATACGATGATGTTCGGGTTTAATAAGTAATCCCGGTGCATTAGGATCTGGCGGTTGAATAGGTGTAACATGCATGGTAGGGGCGTCTTCCCATGTGTAAGCCCCCATCAACTGAATATCAGCCCATGACTTACTTAAACTGTATTTTAGAAATATTTCGCTGCTCTCTAATGTGAAAGGTACTTCCTGATTTGAATTATCAAAAGTAGGTGGCGCCGGAAAATCAATTTTTGGTTGCCAGATACTTCCTTCTGCTGGGAAAATACTTGGTGTAAATGAGGGTATCCAGACAAATTCAAAACTATGATCAAAGCTTGGATAATAGTTAATTTTGGCTGCATTGACACCTATTCTAATCTCATTGAAATCGCGCATAAGAAAGTCTGTAAGGTCCAAGGGAGAAACAATATCGGTAATGAAAACTCCATCTGCCTGCCCCCATACAATTTGCTGTTTACCAAACCTGAAGTCAAATTTCTCCAGGTAAATATCTACATATGCTTCCCTTAAATTAAACTCATCTTCTTTGTTTGGATATTGGAAGTAATATGGATTTGCGTACAAGGCGAATTTATCTGAAGACAAACGAAATTCGAGATTCAGCGTATTTTGAATAATACTAAACTCATGAGGTGGAGTTAATAGTATCCCTGTATAATTCCTGACAAAGCCGTTTATTTCAAGTTCAGGTCCATTTTCCTGTGCTCTACCGAATTTTATAATAGAGAACAAGAGCACTAAAATCAAGGTGATTCTATACTTCATCTTTTAATTTTCTTAGAGCTTAAAATTATAATCAAGGACCATATCACAATTCTGAACATCATGGCCCTTATACATTCAAATACGATCACTTCTCTAAATACAGTAAACATAAGCGATAGAATAACGGTATGTGATGCTGCGATCAGTATTGATGCGCGTATCATTTGATGATGTTTTTGCCAGATCAGGATTGATACAACTAGCGATAATACTCCGGCGGTAACATTATAAACTAACATCCACTGAAGGACAGGATAGTCAGGAACGTAAAGGCCAAGTAATACCATGGAACCCACAATAGCTGACATTGCACCAATAAAAAGAGCCAGACCTGCTGCGATTTTATATCTTAAATTTTTCATTTCTATAATATTTATTTTTTTAAAATATACTTTCTATACTTAATTATCTCCTTCTTTATGCAGAAGTCATATAGTGCCTTAAACATCGCATATCATTATCTGCATTTTTTTTCTACCAACTGCTCCTGCCACTGCCACTATCTCCTGCCACTGCTAACTGCTCCTTCTTTTACACTCAAGCTATAACCCTTTGGCCATAGCTCGCTGAGTAAAATAAGCGTCTCCGATTCCATTTTCTATTTTAATATTGCTTAAACCGATAACGGTTTTGTGTTCTCTTTGTACATTCTCCATTAATTGAGTTGTTATAATCCAGTAGCCCTGCAACTCTTCATACTTCGTAATTGACAGTATTTTGAGTAGTTCCTCATCTTCATCATAATATTCAATCTTAAGTGGAATCCATTTGTCCTTAATAACCCAGGCTACCCGTTTTGAGTACTGACCTTCTTCCTTAGGTGTACTTTCAATAACATAGCATTCTTCGCCACCGAGTGTCTCGGTCTTTAGCAGCTTATGGTTATCCTTGTTTGGGTTTCTTTTTTCCATGTCTTCATATGTAAAATCAGATCCCATAAAATAATCATCTTTACTTCCTCCGGATATTCGTTTAACCTTTTTTAGGGCCGGTAAATACAACCATTGATCATCGTCGCGATCGTCATCGTAACTGTAGTTCATGAATGAAGTGTTCTTTACATCAGCCGGTGATTTGAAAAACATAGTTGACTTTTCTGTATCACCATAATCTTTGAAGAACTGGTGTAGGAAACGTTTGCGCTCTTTTCCTTTTGAGCTGATGAGCGTCATGGTCATGTCTGATTCTCCATTTTTTGGAGTTGACCTGTTATATACTTTTTCGGCAATTTCCTGACCGGTTTGAGCTATTGCACTATTTAGACCAAAAGTGCTGACTATTATCAGCAGTATAATCGTGGAATATAATTTTATCGTTTTCATAACTTTTTATTTTATGCTTAATGGTTATTGTTTTTTCTTAAAGTAAATATTGGTCATATAAAGCACGATGAACATGATTGTTACTGTACCAATAAAGCTTGTAAACATGTTCAGTGATACCACAGCTCCAAGCGCCTGATTTGGCAAAAATTCGGATACGAGCAGTACCAGGAATCCGGCAATAACAACAATCGCATTGAACGAAATGGCGCGGCCTGAATGCGCCATGGTTTTTGTAATAGTTAGTTGTCTATCGCCTGTGGCCAGGGCATTGATTTTATATCGATCAATAAAGTGGACAGCATAGTCGATCCCAATACCAATGGCAATACTTGAAATTAGCGCTGTAGTGGTTTCGAGGGGAATGTTAAGCCATCCAAGAACCCCAAATGAAATAACCGAAGTGATCATTATTGGAATGGTACCAATAAAACCAACTTTCGCGCTCTTAAACATAATTGATAACAAGATGAGTACAATAAAGAAGGAAAGCGCCAGGCTTTTGATCTGACCATCGAAAATCAGGTTGTTGAAAAGAAGCAGGGTATAACCACTTCCGGCAAAATTAAGATCCACATCCATGGCTTTAAAGTCGTCTTCATAAGTTCTTATATGTGCCAATATTTCTTCAAGCGTTTTAGAATTATCAGTTTTCACCTGCAGATTGTAGTTACCTGTTCTAAAGTCCTGATCAACTACTTCCCATAACTTGTCCGGATCTCCGCTCATTTCATAGAGCAATATATATTGAGCAATCAGGTCACTATTGCCAGGGATCGAATTGAATTCTTCCTGATCTTCGTTCAGTACTTTATTCATCCGTTTCAAAAAGTCATTTATGCTGATGCCTCCGCCAATCGTTTCAAATTTAGCTATGGTTTCAGTCATCATTTTATCAGCTAAACGAAGTACTTCCGGAGATTTAAAGGTGTCGTCCTCCTTGCCTTCCAGTATTACATTTATTGAGGTAGTACCCATAAATTTTTCATTGACAAAGGCATCCGTTTGAACTATTGGATTGGAATCAGGGAAGCGTTCGAGGAAGCTGGAGTTAATCCAAACTTTGGACGCGCCATAGCCGAAAAAGGCGATGAGTAGTATCGTCCAGATTATAAAAGCCTTCTTGTATTTGATGATATTTAGTGCGAACCATTCAGCCCCTTTAGCGAATGAGTCAGATTTCTTCATTGACTTATTACTTATGCGAGGAAGACCAAATAATTGTGTGCCCGCAGGTATAACCACTAAAGACAAAACCATGGCAAAAAGCACCCCTAATGCTGAGAATACAGCGAAATATTTAATAGGATACACTTCGGAAGTCAGTAATGAAAGGAAACCAACAGCTGTGGTTATGGACGTCATCACAACCGGTTTCCACATCTCAGAAACCATATTGCTAATCTTCTCCTCCTTAGATTTGTCATTATTAGATTTCATGTATAGTTGCAAATGACTAAACATATGGATGCCATCAGCCACACCAATGGCAATCAGCAATACGGGAATGAGTGTTGACACTGCGTAAATTGGAATGCCTAATCCGGCCATGATTCCAAATGACCAAATGGAAGATAGAAGAACGACCACTAAAGTCAGCATTGTTGCTTTTACGCTTTTCAGGACAAGCATTAGTACAATTACTATCAGAACCAGAACTATCGGCATCATCGTTTTCATGTCTTTTGGCATGAGAATAGCCATGGTTCCTTCTATGATCGGCTGACCGGCTACATATAGTAGGTCACCATCTCCCTGATATGAATTACTTAGATCGACTATCGCGTGATAGAAATCCTCTGTAAATACATCATCATCTATTTTAGCAATAATCAAAGTGGCCGTTTCATCTTCAGATACAATACGGCCATGGATCATATCATTGGTTGTGACCGCTTCTGCTAAACTTCTTAGTTTTCTATCAGACTCGGGGACTTTTGTATAAAACTCATCAATCTCAAGCCCAATATCTGATCCCCGGATATTATCTGCTGTGTAGAGTGAAGTAATATCAGCCTTATGGATTTCCTCCATTTTAGCAAGAGCCTTAGTCAGGTCTTTCACCTTCTGGAGGCTGGTGGGATTGTAAACACCTTCCTCATTCTCAATTGCGATAACTATTGCATCGCGAATGTCAAACAACTCTTCGGCCTGGTCGCTATAGGCAAATGAAGGATGCTCATGAGGCATGTATTCATCCAGGTCCGTCTCCAGATAGATGTTTTTTACCAGGGAAGTAATGGCTGCAATTGTAAGCAACAATGACACAGCTAAGATGCCAATATTATATTTAATGATAAATGATGTTATTCGTTTCATAATTCGTTTAGATAGTGAATACTCACTAACTCTAGTTGTAAAATTTTTTTAACTTCTTTGATTGATTAATAACTTTAATGTTTGCCATAACTCATCTCCTTTTTCAGTTAAGTCAAACTCAAAGTTGGACAGGCGCCATTTCAATACATTAAATCGCATACTTCCCAGGATTATAGATGTGAGTTGTTCAAGGTTGGCGTCATCTCTTATACTTCCGTCTTCCACACCCTTCATCAATATTTTCATTACCAAATGTTGCGTATGTTTAAGCAATTTGCCTACTGTCGACGATAATTTTTTATCATACTGAAAACTAGTTTCAGCAAAAACCACCATGATGATAGCCGGGTTTTTACTAAACATGTTAAACTGGAACTTGATTAATTGTTGAATTTTTTCCAAACCAGATCTCTTCTTTGCAAAGAGTGCATCTAAACCAGAGCTCATTTTCATTTTAAAAAACTCAAGCACGGAAGCCAGAATATCTGTTTTTCCTTTAAAATGACGGTACAGGGCAGGTTCGGAAAAGCCAATTTCTTCTGCCAGATGCTTGGTCGTCACATTCTGAATACCTGTTTCACCAATTAATTTGGTGGCAGCTTCAATGATCTCTATTTGTCTTGGGCTAAAATCCATGATGCAAAGTTAGTTAATACTTACTAACATCCAAAAAATTAGTAAACTTTTTTATTTTAATCCTTTATACTGGTAATTGTACATGAAAGTTGTGTACAAAACAGAAGTTGTGACTAAGCTGCATTGGAAACAGGAACTTTCATTCATTTAAACATTTCATTCGTGTTGGTAAAGCTTTTAAATTCCAGGGTATTTCCACTGGGATCATTGAAAAACATGATATGTTGCTCTCCTACCAAACCCTTATACCTGATTTGAGGCTCAATTATAAATTCAACACCTGCAACTTTAAGCTTTTCTGAGATGCCCTGCCAAGTTTTGTAATCCAATATTATCCCAAAATGCTTAAGAGGCACTTCTTTATCATCCACTTTACTTGTTCTATCATCAAGTGCCATTTCCGGATACAAATGGGCTGAAATCTGATTTCCGAAAAAATCAAAGTCGATCCATTGATCACCTTTTCGACCAACAGGGCAACCCAATACTTCATTGTAAAACATTTTGGTAACCGTAAGATTTTTAACTGGAAACGCAAGATGAAAAGGCGCCTTCATATTTTTAATATCTAATGGACAAACAATCTCTATTTACTAAATTTAAGTTAACATTTTTTGAAATCCATAAATCATTGCTCCTGATTTTTTTCTTTGAAAACCGTAACAAATTGTCATTCTTCTTATCTTATTATTAAAGTACCTCTAAAAAAGTGGAAAAAGAACAACTCTTCAACGAAATATATGCTGATAACAAAGATAAAATTTACAGGATTTGTTGTTTTTATATCCAGGATGAAGAAAATAGAAAGGATCTATATCAGGAAATCCTGACAAATATCTGGAGAGGGCTCGATCATTTTGAAGGCAGATCAAAAATAAGCACATGGATTTACCGGATTGCTGTGAATACCTCGATGGCATATTTTAAAAAACAAAGCAGAGCAAACAATAATAAAGAACTTATAGATCAGGAAATAAAGCAGGAATCTATAAATCCTTCGAGTGAAAATGAGCAGGAATCGATTAAGAGACTACATGTGGCCATTTCAAATCTTAATAAAATGGAAAAAGCGATAGTTTCCCTGATGCTTGAAGAAGTGAGTCAAAAGGAGATTGCCCACATTTTGGGATTTACGGAGAATAACCTCCGGGTTAAAATTCACCGAATAAAGAATAGATTAGTATCAATATTAAAACCGATAAATCATGGATATTGACAAACTAAAAAACGAGATGGGAAGCTTGAAAGCCCCTGAGAATTTAAGCTTTGTCCAGGGAGATGAGGGAAATGAATCCTCCAATTTTATTGCCAGATTGAAAAAGGCAGACCATAAAAGCAAAGAGAAATTAAGGAGATTTTATATCATCTACTTTGTGATTGCAGCCTTATATTTAGGACTATTTATTTTAAATCCGGATCCGGATTTAAAACTCAATGATCGCATCAATGGGACCTTGTTATTTATAGGAATCTTTCTCTTCGCCATTTTTGGGAAAGTGCAGTATTCCGAAATGAGGAAACTAAGATATGATCAGCCGACTCATCCATTTCTCTTAAAAGCGTTGGACCGGTACAAATTCTGGCCCAGGGAAATGAATTACGTCTTGCTTATAGTAATTTTAATTAATGTAGGATCGTGTAGAAGCTGGATATTTAATTACCCCGTATTTGAAAATTTGATATTGGATATCATAGCCTTTCAGGTAGTATTTATTATGGCTATGTCCATAGGATTGTATTTTGGATATCAATATTGGAAAAAGTATAAAAAGCCCATGGTGGATGAGCTTAATAGTTTGTTGAGTGAAACAGACTATTAACTTGGCTGCCATAGATTATGATCTTTTAATACTCAATTTTTCATAAAATCTCTCCTACCCTTTCAAAGGATGATAATTTGATCCTGATAAAAATTAAATTTGCTATAATCAATGATCGTCGAGTTAATTTTCAGAATCTGTTTCTTATATTTGTTCTATTGGGATTCTCAGGTTCCCTTTACTTAAATTCAATATAATGAGACAAACAATTTACACTTTAATAATTATTTGGGGTATAATATTATCGTCAGCTTTTATTCCAAACAAGAATAAATGGAAATCAATTTTTAATGGCAAAGATCTTTCCGGTTGGGAAATATTTGTTGGCCCCGAAGAAAAAGATGGAGAGCCACTTGGATTAAATAATGACCCGTTGAATCTGTTCAGTGTTACTGACCTCGATGGGGAAAAAGTACTTCGTATTTCAGGTGAGATTAATGCTTCTATTGCTACGCTGGAGGAATATGAAAACTATCATTTGCTTATGGAATTTAAATGGGGTGAAAAGGTTTTTACAAAATACAACTCCGGACTGCTTTATCACAGCTATGGTGATTATGGAGTTGGCCTGGGTGTATGGATGAGCTCTCACGAACTTCAGCTTTGGACAGGTCATGTTGGAGACTCCTATAGAATGGGCAAAACCTATTGTGAAATACCAACGAATAAAAATAGTGAGGGTAAATATGTATATAGCAAAACCGGAGAGACGACCAAGTCAATTCCTGGTACTACATCAGTAATTGTCGCTAAGGACAACGATTATGAGAAGTCCAAAGGTGAGTGGAACAAAATTGAACTTTATTGCTATGGAAGAACGGCTGTTCATGTGGTAAATGGCAAGGTGAATATGATTAATTTCAATTCAGGCAAATACCTTGGTGATGGGAAAATAGAACCGCTTACTAAAGGTAAAATTCAACTTCAATCGGAAGGCGGGGAATTGTTTATACGAAATATGAAATTAAGATCCATCGATCAAATTCCTCCTAAATTATTGAAATAGACTGGATTATTGTGTTTCACACGAAGTGTTTTCAGGCTCTTCTGATATTTGTATTTCGTTGGCAAAAGATGGAATCAAGATGGATAAAGATTGATCTCTCAATCCATTCAATCTTATTCAATTGTGACTCGTCCTGGCTAGGAAAGTACTATGTGCATTGTTCCTTTTAAGCTCCTCACAACTCAGACACCTGCTCTTTCAGTAAATCCAGCAATCCATCTACATGCCTCTTTTCTACATTGGTTTGCCCGATGCACACGCGCAAGGTATATTTTCCATTGAGCTTTGTATGTGTGATATAGGCTTTTCCTGTATCATTAATTTTTTGTTCCAAACTCTGGTTAAAATCATTTAATTTTTCCAAGGATTCTTCTCCTTTTGGTTTGTACCAAAAACATACCAGGTTTAATGGAACTGGCGCAAGTAGTTCAAACCTTCCATCATTTTTGAGCTGATGAGCAAAATACAGTGCCAGACTGATATGTTCTCTAAACTTACTTCTGATGCCTTCCAATCCATAGCTTCGCAATACAAACCAAAGCTTCAAAGCTCTAAACCGCCGACCTAGTTGAATCCCCCAATCCCTGTAATTATTCACTTCCTGAGTTGAGTCTGTTTTCAAATATTCAGGAAGAATTTCAAATGTTTTCACCAAAGCATCTTTGTCTTTTACATAAAACAATGAACAGTCAAAATTGGTAAACATCCATTTATGTGGATTGAAAACATACGAATCTGCCAATTCAAGTCCATCGATAAGCCATTGATATTCCGGAAGTAATGCCGCGTTTCCGGCATGGGCGGCATCGACATGATGAAATAAATTATACCTCCTACACACCTCGCTAATGGCTCGGATCGGGTCAATGGCATGAGATCCAGTGGTACCAACAGCGGACACAACACATAAGGGATTAAGTCCATCATTTAAATCCCGAATAATTTGCAAATTGAGTTTTTCAGGAATCATGGCAAATTTATCATCCACATCTATTTTCCTGATCTGGTCACTTCCGAACCCGCCAATTTTCACCCCTTTTTCAATAGAGGAATGTGCCTCAGAAGAGCAATAAATAATATATTTTGAACCGGCATGAAAACCATATTTATTGATCATAAAATTTGAATTCTTTTCACGTGCCATTAAGAGCGCACAAAGGGTTGCCGTTGAGGCTGTATCCTGAATAACTCCCTGCCAACTTTCCGGCAATCCACTCGCTTTCTTAATCCAATCGCACACTTTCTCCTCCAGCTCAGCTGCTGCCGGCGAAGTATCCCAGATCATGCATTGTGCTCCAATGGCTGAGGTAAGCAATTCCCCTAATATTGAAGGAAAGCTTGTATTTGCATTGAAGTAGGCAAAAAATGAAGGGTTTTGCCAATGTGTAATTCCCTTCAGGATCTTAGTGTCAAAATCACCCATAATATCATCAAAATCCTCTTTGGATTCCGGAGCATATTGCGGAATGGAATTAAATATTTCGCGTGGTTTCACCTGCGATTTCACAGGAAACTGTTCTATATTTTCGTAATAGTCAGCAATCCAATCAATAAGTTTATATCCGTTTTTTCTAAATTCTTCGATCTGCATAATTTAAAAAATTAGTATTCAAAGATAGGAGCTATCAAAATGAGTTCAAACAATGAAGAATTAGATAAATATAATTTTCTTTTTTACCTCCTTTAGGCGCAAGTTATCTAACAATCTAAATAGTGTCAGCAAGAAAACACCTCAAAACTAAAAATGTTTCTTATAGCGATATTTTCATTTTTTTATAATCGCTTGATACCCAGGCATCAACTCATATAAATAAAATAAAAATCTCTATGACCACAATAAACCGTTGCGGCATTTATAAGGGTCTATTTAATAATGAGTTATAAGGTTTTTTATTTTTCGGATATATCAAGTATATGCCATTTTTTATGAGTTAAGGGCAAACGTTTCTTTTCTTAAAAGCTGAATGCGTTCTGTCTTTGAATATTATACATATATCATAAAAAGCTGTTTTCCTGATAAAATCGTGTATTCCCACTTTTCCAGGTGAATTTTATCCTG
>SDBV01004774.1_pt1 | contig 19307 bp, 18 predicted proteins | sample 2277081 | NCBI WGS metagenome assembly SDBV01 (sample SAMN10402039, study PRJNA504765) | marine sediment metagenome | isolation source: marine sediment core GS10_PC15, 223 cmbsf | place: Arctic Ocean: Southern Knipovich Ridge | collected 2010
GAATATAGTATCCCCCTCTATGTTCTGGCGGATTGAAGTTTGGGGGTAACAAGAAGGAGCTAACTGCGATGCCTTTTGAGGACAAGACAATAAAGTGTGTAGAATGCGGTGCGGATTTTATTTTTTCGGCAAATGAGCAGCAGTTTTACGCGGACAAGGGTTATCAAAACGAACCGAAACGTTGTTCGGCTTGCCGGGCCAATCGCCGTCAACAATTTAGTGGTGGACAACGCGGTCTTTCTCACCGGGAACGACCTCGGGTGGAAGTAACCTGTGCTAAATGTGGACAAAAAGCTTTTGTCTCTTTTAAGCCGGTTCAGAATAAACCGGTTTATTGCGATACATGCTTTGCCCAGGTACGGGCACAACAACAGGTAACTGAGGGGCAATCTTAGTATTAAAGGCAACTCCTTTTTAGCATTACTAGAGAGAGCCAAAAGAGTTGTTTTAGTTTTAAATACTCTAGGTCTCTATCTTGCCTGACGCTAACCTAGGAGGTTTAAGGGTAGAGAAAAAACGCGAGTTTTTGTTGTTTAAACACAAGCTGTGATTTTAGTATGACACCGATTAAAGTTAGGGTTGAAGGTTCGGTTGAATCAGCCATCCGGCAATTCAAGCGAAGATGTATTGATTCCGGTCTTTTTGCCGAAATAAAGCGTGTTGCCTATTATGAAAAACCGAGTGAGGTACGACGTCGGGATCAAGCTAAACGAAAGAAAACGATTAGCCGAGCCCGTGTTGGTACTAGTTCGATTGATAAAAAGAGGACGCTTAAAAAACCGGTAAGAAGAGGCAAGCCCCGTCGTTAATCTGATTATTCCACAACCTTCCTTCCTCGCATCTTTCTAACCCGGATTTGTTTTACTACACCAGGTATTAATTCTCTTGATTAACCTTAGTTAGAGACATACTATAGAGGATACTTGATTGAAAGTTGTATTATGTTAACTATGGTGAAATCCAAAATCTTCCAGGCATCAATTCGAGAACACGATTGGGCAATAAGGACTCTTAAAACCTATGTCTCTATACCCAGTATCTCTGCGCAAAAGAGGTCTATTCCCGAGACAATTCGTTTCCTTATACGTATTTTGAAGTCATGCGGCTTAAGGGTCAGGATATTACGAGTAGGTGGTAACCCATTTGTTTATGCTGAAAGGATTGTTTCACCCCGGGCCAAGACCATCCTTTTTTATAATCATTATGACGTACAACCGGCTGACCCAATCAAGGAATGGACTTCGCCTCCTTTTAAACCAACCATCCGTGGTGGCCGACTCTATGCCCGGGGTGTCTGTGATAATAAAGGCAATTTGATTACCCGGCTCAGTGCAATTCGTGTCTTTAAACGACTAGGATATGATTTACCGTGTAATGTTAAATTTATCATAGATGGTGAAGAAGAATCCGGTAGTCCCTCAATCGGTAATCTCGTTAATAGCTATCAAGGGTTATTAAAGGCTGATTTGTGTATCTGGGAATCAGGCGGGCGTTCGGCTGACGGCCATCATAAGATTACACTTGGTCATAAAGGAATCTTGGGGTTAGAGCTTAATGTCCAGGGACCCAAGGAAGATATGCATTCTTCACAGGGAATTATTGTACCTAATCCGGCCTGGCGCTTGGTCTGGGCATTGGGACATCTTAAAAACGAGTTAGAGCAGATATTAATTGATCGCTTCTACGCCGGCATAAAAAAGCCCAACCGTCTTGAGAAATCAGTAGCCCAAAGATATCCCTTAGAAGAAAAAGAGAAACTAAGGCGTTTGGGATTAAAACAGTTTGTATTGGATTTAAACGGATCTCAGCTCAAAGAACGCTATTTCTATCAGCCGGCTTTAAATATTAATGGCTTAACCAGCGGCTATCAAGGACCCGGCGGCAAGACTGTTTTACCGGCTCGGGCCTCAGCTAAACTAGACTTTAGATTATTGCCCGGTCAAAAGGCAAAGGATGTGATCAAGAAACTGCGCAGATATCTGGACCGTAAAGGGTTTAAGGATATAAAGATTAGTTCGGCGGGTGGTTATGAGGCGGTACAAACGCCAGTGAATCATCCATATGTTAAGTTAGTTACCCGTGCGGTTGAAGAGGCGTATAAGCGAAAAGCTTTTATTGAACCTATTTCACCGGCATCAAGCCCCATGGCCTTCTTTAGCGGTTTTGTGCCGTGTATGTCCGTCGGGATTGGGCATCCGGGTGCTAAGATCCATGCCCCTAATGAAAATATTTATCTCAAAGACCTCTTGATGGGTAGTAAATGTATTGCTAATATATTAATGGCACTGGAGAGGAAATAATTATATGCCGGAGTGGCGGAATGGCAGACGCGTCAGACTCAAAATCTGATGTCCTTTACGGATGTGGGGGTTCAACTCCCCCCTCCGGCATAACCAAATAACTATTGGGATAAGCCTTGATAAACCTTCCGCAAAAGTTTAATTACTCCTTCGGCTTCCTTTTCTGAGATACTACCCATGCCGCAGGCCGGTGTGAGGAACGATTGAGCTTGCTTTATCGTGATACCCTTTTGGTTGAGTAATGAAGTACCTTTTTCTATGTGTTTGAGTATTTCCTTGGCAGGATCCGATGTATTAAGTACCTGAGCCAAATTATCGCTATCCGTCGGGATCCAGCCCCAGGCAATGTTTCCTCCTTGGAACAGGAATTTATTGAGCGCTTCTGGATAAAGCCCTAGCTTGTCTACAAACCCATAGGCATCAAAGTTAAGTATATCCAAATCCGTTTCTAATAATACCGGCCAATCCGTATTACCACAGCAATGAACACCAGCAAAACTGGATTCGTCATGAATCGCTTTAACGATTTCATTAAGTCCTTTGGTAATTTCCTCTTTCTTAATAGTGGAATAGGCCGAGCCAAAACTCGAAAGCACCGGTTCATCAATAAAAATAATTATTGGATAGCCCAGTTCTTCAAGCAGCTTAATCTGCCAGCGTGCTTTCATGATTAATTGTTTGATAACTACGTCAGCTAGCTGTGAATTGTGAGCAATGGCCTTGCCGTCCTGGTCTACTAAGGACTGACTCATGGTAATGGGTCCGGTTATGTGCCCTTTAATAAACCTTATCGTTTTGGAGCTTGATGACTTAAGCAGTTTGAGCATAGTGTGAAATCCCGGTGCGTATTGGGGGCTAATGGCAAAGTAATCGATATCATTAGCCAGGAATTTCTCATAAAACTCTGCCAAGCCTTCTTCTAACCCCTTTTGCGTATCAATAAATATTCGTTTATCCGCTTCGTTTATGACTACCCTGGGGAATGCCTCGCTATATTGGACATTCATGCCTTCAAAGAAACTGCGTTTAGGCAGTTGCGGCCAGAACGGTATCTCAGGAAAATATTCCAGCACCAGATGACAAGCCTTTTCCACATCCTGATAGGGTAGGCTGCCGATACCGGTCGGTAGATAATTACAGTTTGATAGGGTTGTTTTCATAATTAAGTTCCTATGATAAGGATGCTTGTTAGCGGGTCAAGTGTTTTTAAATACTGCCCGACCAACAGAATATCTGAATCCTTATTAATATTCCGACATCTAAACAAATATAGAAAGAAAGAGGAGGTATATTATGAATATAAATGATTCGGGTGAGACGATAAAGAAAGAAATATTAGCTGAGGTCTCCGACAAACCTTCAGCTTCTTTGGATATCTTTGGCCGTAGGGCCTTTCAGCGGGAACTACCTTTTTTATTGGCCGAGAAAAAGGACGAGGGGTCATCTGATCTAATGGTGGTCTATGGCCTAAATAGTTGGATTGTGCTTGAGGTCGATAATAAGCAAATGGTAAAGGACTTTGATAAACCCCAGAAACAGAACTAGGCGGGAAATTAAGGACTGTTCCTTGTTTTACCTACCCGCCCAGTAATTCCTCTAATTTCGTAAGTAACCCCTCTGGTGTCTTGATAGCCTTCTGGGATAAATAGAAGTGCATGGTCGCATCATCCACGATCCGGACAAGACGCGGGGCAATTTTCTTTAAATTACGCACCTTAATCTGATTGCGGTAACGCGCCACGATTATCCTTTCCTTCGAAGGTTTACTCCCCATGCTCAGAGAATGTATCCCCCACTTCTGGGCCAGGAGACGCAGGCGCGCCAGGGTAACCAGATGCCTAACCGAGGCAGGTAAACTAAGGCCAAACCGGTCCTTGAGTTCACCCTCTATCTCTTTAATCTCTTTCTTGGTTACGACGCGGCTGAGTTTGCGATATAGTTCAATGCGCTGGCGTTCCGAGGCAATATATTCGGTTGGTAAAAAGGCATCAATGGGTAAATCAATGCTTACTTCAATCGTGGTCGCAATAGGCTGATTCCGGATCGTCTTGACCGAGGTCTCTAACAGTTTACAATAAAGGTCATAACCGATCGAGGCAATATAACCGTGTTGCTCCGGGCCCAGGATATTGCCCACACCCCGTATCTCCATATCACGTAAGGCAATCTTAAAACCCGAACCCAATTCATTAAATTCCTGTATCGCCTTTAAGCGCTTCTCGGCATCAGGCGCAATCGGCCGGCCCTCAGGCAGTAACAGATACGCATAGGCCTGGTGCTTGTATCGGCCCACCCGGCCGCGCAACTGATGCAGGTCCGCCAGGCCGAACCGGTCCGCGTTATTAATAAAGATAGTGTTGACGCGCGGGATATCCAGACCCGACTCAATAATATTAGTACTCAATAAAACATCTATCTTACCCTCAACAAAGTCATGCATACGTTCCTCAATCAGGTCTTCGTGCAGTTGACCGTGGACAATGGTTAGCTTTGCCTCGGGTACAATCTCGTGAATATTCTCAGCCATAACCTGGATATCGTAGATCCGGTTATGCACAAAATAGACCTGACCCTTGCGGTCCAGTTCATTACGAATACCCTCCCGAATAATGGCCGGACTAAAGCGTACCAGCTGGGTCTCGACCGCGTGACGGTCTAAGGGTGGTGTAGCCAGGGTAGAGATATCCCTGATGCCCAGTAACGACATATGCAGAGTACGCGGTATGGGCGTGGCTGTAAGCGTCAGGATATCCACGGTCGCCCGTAACTTCTTTAACCGCTCTTTATGCTCCACACCAAAGCGCTGTTCTTCATCGATTACAATCAGGCCCAGGTTCTTGAATTTGACGTCCGGCTGGACCAGCCGGTGCGTGCCGATAATAATATCCACCTCGCCGTCGGCCAGGCGCTTGATGATATCGGCCTGCTCTTGCTTATTACGGAAACGACTCAACATCTCGACATTGACCGGGTAACTGGCCATGCGTTCCCTGAAATTCTGATAATGCTGTTCAGCTAAAATCGTGGTCGGGACCAGAACGGCTACCTGCCTGCCTGTGGTCACCACCTTAAAGGCCGCGCGCATAGCAAGCTCGGTCTTGCCATACCCCACGTCACCGCAGACAAGACGATCCATGGGATGGGGCGCTATCATATCTTTCTTGATAACCTCGGTAACCGCGACCTGGTCCGGTGTATCGACATAAGGAAAGGCCGCTTCAAAGGCCGTCTGCCAGTCGGTATCGACCGGATAGGCAATGCCCGGCTCCTGCTCACGCATGGCCTGGATGGTTAGTAACTCGTGGGCCAGTTGCTGGGCCGCCTGGCGGGCGCGCTCCTTTTTGCCTGACCAGGCCAAAGTACCTAACCGGCTTAAATGCGGTATCTGGTCCGTGCCGCCCACGTATTTCTGGACCAGCTCAATCTGGGTAATCGGCACATAAACCAGGGCACTCTCATCAAACTCGATCTTCAGAAACTCCTGGGTATAATCTTCCTTGTGCAGGCGTTTAATCCCCTGGTAGCGGCCGATGCCGTGTTCCAGGTGCACCACAAAATCACCGGGCTCCAATTCCAGAAAGGTACCTGCCTGACCGGCAGGCAGGCCAATCGGACGCGTGGCTGAGGCAATGCGTCTGGCCCGGCCGCGGTATTGTCGTAATTGCGTACGGTTGAATAGTTCTGCGGAACTGGTAAAGACCGTCTTTAGTTCAGTAAACTGAAAACCCTTGGTTAACCCACCTAGCAATAATCTGATACCTCGGTCTTTACCCAAAGACGCCTTGTCCAAAACATCCTTAAGGCGTTTCTCTTCGGCCTGATTGTGACAGAAGATAATGACCTCGTTATTATTCTTGCGCAGGTTGGCTAATTCATTGGGTAAATTCCCCAACAAAGAACTAAAACGCTGTAAGGATTTAATCTCGAAGTTATAGTGGTCTTTTTCTTTACTGACGGGCAAGGCATGCAACCACAAACACGGATAATCTTGGCACTGTTTAAGCAAGGCGGGAAAACTATCTGCCTTCCCACTTAATTCTTGATAACGTTGGGCGGTTTCCTGGATCTGTGTGGGTTCTTTAAGACTGATAAATGTATTAGCTGTATTAAGATAATCGAGCAGGCTTACTCTTTCATCCGTCGTGCCAATCTGGTAAAGATTGCCAATGTCGATAAGCGAAAAACTAATCTCACTAATCGGGTCATCCGATAACTGGGTCTCAGGGTCAAAGGAACGAATGGATTCAATCGTGTTACCGACGAGTTCCAGACGCACGGGCCGATCTAATTCATACGGATAGATATCAATAATCCCGCCGCGCACACTAAATTCGCCCGGCGCCGTAACCTTTTCCAACCTGGACCAGTTCTTATCCGCCAGGGTATTAACCAGCTCCTCTAAGTTAATGTTGCTGTCTTTACTTATTTCATAATAAGCATTCTTAATCACTTCTGGCCTGGGCACGGGCTGAAGGCATGCCTGAATCGATGCGACGACGAGCGTTGGTTGATCGCCGGCCACGGTCAAGACAAGCAGGGTCTTTAATCGCTCGCGTAAGATAAAAGAATCGGGTGTGCTCGTGGCCAGGAACCTATCCCAGTGCGGGAAGAGACGAATATTGTGATGCTCACTCGCCGGCAAAAAGGAAGATAGGTCATCGATCGTATTCTCGACATCTTCGGCCTGCGGAAGTATTACTAACAGCTTGTGCCCGGGACGACTCTCATGCAACCCGGCCAAGAAATAACTATCCGCAGAACCCCAGAGACCGCCGATTTTAAGCTCGACCGGAGATGGCTTTAATCGCTCGAGTATCTGGTTATAAATCCGGGGCTTCTTTAAGAACTTAATCATGCCGGTAAATAGCAGTTGCCTACAGTCTGCTCAACTGCTTGAGGACTGATTTTACTTCCGAGGTGTTCTTGACGAAATAAGAGGCAAAGGATTTTTTCTTCTCACCAACTAAAACACCCAGTCCACGCCGGCGTACTGCCTTAAAGGCGTCTTCGTCCGTCAGGTCATCACCAAAGAAGACCGGGTAGGCGTTCTTTAATCCGGGGCTAGCTAAGATACGTTTAAGGGCCTTGCCTTTGCTAAAGGAAAGCTTTGGTCGAAACTCGACAAACTTCTTGCCGTAACCCAGGCAGAAATGATGCCGATTATCTAAACCAGCCAGGATATTCCTGACCGTCCCGACTACACGTGCCTGATAACGTAAAGGAACCATACGATAATGGATACCCAGCATAATGCTCTTGTCTTCAATAATCACGCCCTTGATGCGGGCCAGTTCTTGCTTTACTATCCGGCTTGCCCGGCGCACGGTCTGATAATCCTTCCGATTATAAAACACCCTGGTCTTGCCTCGCGGCAAACGTAATTCCAAGCCGTGATTGCCCGAATAGAAAATTCCTTTAAGTCTTACTAACCGAAGAACATCTCTTAATGACCGGCCGCTCACAATTGCTACAACCAACCGCGGATGGTGGACTAATCTTTTAAGCAATCGTTTCACCTCGGGCGAGACAATCGTATCCTTAGGACGCTTTCTTAGCGGGGTAAGCGTGCCGTCCAGATCAAAGGCGCATAAAATCTTCTGCTGTTTATCCAGCAAATCAATGAATTTGTCCTGGTGACTAAATAAATGCTTCATCGGAAATGATCTGGCTCTCGATCAGGATAGATTAAGAAGATCAGTAATAAACTTACTGGCCCAGGTATAGATATTATTATCCAATATGATTTCTCTTGATTTCTTCAGGCGCTTGGTCTTTTCTCGCTTGGGCATTTCAATCGCCTTTCTGATTGACTCCGCCCAACCCTTGGGATCATAGGGATTAACCAGAACCGCGTCTTTAAGTTCCCGGGCCGCACCGGTAAATTTACTCAAAACCAGCATCCCTTTATTATCCACATTGGCCATAACATATTCCTTGGCCACCAGATTCATCCCATCGTGGAGTGAACCAACCAGGCACAGATCGGCCAGACGATAATAAGCCAGATGTGTATTATAATCCAGTTTTCGATTAATCAGGACAATCGGCTGCCAGGCGCCGGAACGATATTTCCAGTTAACCTTTTCGGCCAGATCCTGAATATCATCAATCAGTTGTTTATAGGCCGGGATATGCATCCGACTCAGCGCCCCAATCTGCAGGAAAACAAAACGACCATGGTATTGAGGATACTTTTTCAAGAAATCATCGACCGCCTGGATTTTCTCCTGAATGCCTTTGGTATAATCCACCCGGTCAATACTCAAGGCCAGAATTTCATAAGGTGGGGTTATCTCGGCCGGGATAGCCTTCATCGCCTTGGTTACTTCAGCGCTATTGGCCTGTTTAGCAATGTACTGAGCATCGACACTAATCGGGAATTCTTTGACCAGCGTTTTATGGCCTTTATAGGTCACCGCGGATTCGGCCCAATCCACCTTGGCCTCTAATTCTTCTTCCACCGCAGAGAGGAAATGATGACAGTGATAAGTAATATGGAAACCCAGAAGGTCATTGGCCAGTAACCCCTCCAGAATCTCTTTCTTCTGCGGACAGATACGAAAGACTTCGGGATTGGGCCAGGGAATATGCCAGAAACAACCAATTAATAGATTAGGATTAAACTCTTTTAGGTACTTGGCACACAGGCTAAGATGATAATCCTGGAGCCAGATAAGAGCCTTATCTTTGCCAATCTCGGCCTTGACTGCCTCGGCAAATTTCTGGTTGACCGCCTTATAAACCTTCCAATGCGCGGGTAAGAAAAGCGGTTGATGATAAACGATGTGGGCCAGCGGCCAGAGCCCTTGATTGGCGTAGCCGTAATAATAGCCGTCTTCTTCTTCCTTGGTTAACCAGATCCTTTTTAATGTATATTGAGGATCCTCGGGTGGAACTTTAACCCGGTCTTTACTATCAACCACGTCCTTATCGGCATCGCCACTACCGTGTGCCACCCAAGTCCCGTGACAGACCCGCATCACCGGATCAAGTGCCAGAGTCAACCCGCCCACGGCCTTGGTACAACGCATTTTCTTGCCGGTATACTCATGGATATAAGGCTGGCGGTTAGAAACAATAATACATTTGTAATCGCTAAAATTGTCTTCAACTAACTTACGAAGCGTCTCCTGGGTCCAGATTTTGGTTGGCACCTATGTCTCCCTCCTTCTGAGATATACTGCCTGGCTGAGTCCTCGGTGGTACGGGCTTCTCCTCAGTGGTTGATTGCCCCTGCTCTACCACGACATTATCCCTGGCCGTCTCGGGTCTACCCTGCTGTTGTCTACTCGGGCAGGCTGATTGAGTAATCGGCAGAACTGACTTTTCCTGGGTATAGTTAATGGCCCGGATAGGATAAGGAATGTTGATGCCTTCCCGGGCGTAACGCTTGTGTATTTTCTTAATGAATTCATGTTTCATCAAATAGTTAGCCATGAATTCCTTGGCCCTAAGAATGACTGTAAGATTGATACTGAAATCAGCAAAAGTATGAAACCTGACTAACGGTTCAAAGTTACGCACTGCACCCGGCACGGTTTTTAATATTTCCCTGCCCACCTCTTTGGTCACCCGTTCCACCTTCTCCAAATCACTGTCGTAATGCACCCCCACCTGTATATAAACAGACATTTCCTGGAACGGCTGGTAGAAATTAGTCATGACCGATTGAGCCAGCTTGGAATTAGGGATAATTACCATATTATTGGGCAGCATTCTGATTGAAGTCGCCCGCCAACCGATCTCGTTGACATAACCCTGTTCGCCTGACTCTAACTTGATAAAATCTCCATTTTTTATATCTCTCGACATGGTGATATAAAAACCGGCAAAGATATTGGCCAGGGTATCCTGCAATGCCAGGGCCACGGCCAGGCCGGCAATACCCAGAGTGGTGAGTAACGGGGTAATAGAAATCCCCAAGGCATTAAGCACCATCAAACCGCCAATGGTAAAAATCAGGAGTTTAAAAAGGCTCCGCGTGAGATTAGTCAAAGGAAGTACCTGGTGGACCTTATCGGCATACAAACCAAGGAGTCGGCTGGCCAGGTTAGCCAACACGATAATGAACGAAATACCCAGCACCACAATGAGCACTTTATTAACAAAAACATTGCCGGCGGGCGGGAGAACCCATTGCTCCTTAATAAAATAAATCCCACCCAGGAGACACCAGATCACCATAGGCCGCCGCAGACTCTCGATAATCGGGTCATCCCATTTCCAGGCAGTCTTGGCCGCCCATTTTGAAACATATTTAGATAGAGATACCTTTAAGATTTGACCAACGAAATAGGCAATAGCTAAAATGACTACTGAGGCAAATATCTTAAACAATATAGCTGACATAGATTATACAACTCCTTCCTGCCTGACGGCAGACAGGTAACAACTATTTATTATACGAAAGCCTGCCTGACGGCAGACAGGTATCTACGCATGGAAACATCCATTTTATCTTTTTATTAGATTAATGTCAAGAGGTAGTTGCCTGGTGACAAGAACACTCAACGTCTATTACTTAACTAACCAGATACCGGTGACAACTAACCCAACACCGAGCAGACGCTCCAAGCTGACACTCTCTTTAAGAAAGGCAACTGCTACCAAGGCCGTGACCAAAGGATAGACAGAAGTAAGCGGTATTATCTTGGAGGCAGGCTGCGTTTTTAAGACGAGATAGAAAGCGATCATGGCCAGGAAACCCATCATAAGAGCACTGGTACTGAATAATAATACGGTTTTAGCATCCGTGGCAAAAACGGCCTTGGTCTTGCCCATAATAAACATAAGTATGGTCGCAAAAATAGCAATAACCCAGCTTCTGATAACTATCGCCACCCAGGCATCTGAGTTAGTTAAAGCAATTTTATCAATAATCGGCGCCACGCCCCAGAGTAAAACTGTAAATACAATCAACATAGTAACTGTCATTGGTTATTATCCTTTCTTTTAGAGCTTGTAATAAAATGAGATAATCATTTATACCATTAGCATAACATTATGTTATACTTTACGTATAAGCTGTCATACCTGCGAAAGCAGGTATCCAGATTCCTTACTTGATTCCCGCTGGAGTCTACCCCGTAGATTCCTGCTTACGCAGGAATGACATACGGGGCGGGAATGACGAACGGTGATCTTAAGTTCATTTTGTTAGACACTTTTAATACGTTGTCCGGTTTGAGTATCAAAGAAATGTAGTTTCAAGGGATTAATCAGGAGTCCTACTTTATCAGGCAAATCTACCTCTGCGGTTACCACCCTTACCTCATCAACCCCTACCCTTAAGACTATGACCATTGAACCGCCTAATGGTTCTTTAACTATAATCTCTGCCGGGATAATATTTGCCTCGTTAGATAACGGCATCACTTTGATATCCTCAGGTCTTATGCCGACCAATACCCGTTTATAATCTTGGGGTAAGGGCTGTGCCAGTTTAATAGTAACGCCCTGTTTTAGACGCAGTACCTTACCTTTATCACTTACTTCGGTTTCCAATAAGTTTATTCTCGGGCTACCCACAAAACCGGCCACAAAGGTGTTGACCGGACAATGATAGATTTCTTGTGGTGTACCAATCTGTTGCAATTCCCCTTGGTTTAATACGGCGACGCGGTCTGAAATGGTCATCGCCTCAACCTGATCATGGGTCACATAAAGCGCCGTGGTCTTGAGTTGCCTAAACAAGACCTTTAATTCACTACGGGTCTTTTCCCTGAGTATGGCATCCAAATTGCTTAACGGTTCATCCAGAAGAAATGCCCGTGGTTCTCGAACAATGGCCCGCGCCAGGGCCACCCTTTGTCTTTGCCCGCCACTTAAGGCACGCGGCCGACGCGCTAATAATTGGTTGATACCTAAAAGTTCTGCGGTCTGGTTGACCCGTCGGGTTATTTCATCCTTAGAATATTTCCTTAGCTTTAAACCAATCGCAATATTATCATAAACCCTCATATGAGGATACAGGGCATAACTCTGGAAGACCATGGCCAAATCACGTTGTGCCGGACCAACTTCATTTACTTTTTCTCCATTAATCAGGATCTCACCGCTATCCGGCGCCTCTAACCCGGCAATCAATCTTAAGATAGTGGATTTACCACAACCTGATGGCCCTAAAAGGGTTAGAGTCTTGCCATCCTCGGCGTTCAAACTCAGATCCCGCACGGCATAAATCTTGCCCTCAAATATCTTGGTTACGTTCTTAAGTTCAATTCTTGCCATATAAAGTTTAAATTATTATTTCCGTTAACGGTAGCCGCACCCTTTAGGGTGCGAACAAACGCAGGCTAAAGCCTGCGACTACCTTATTAGGCCTGATTATTTCCACTCATCTAGGTTGTATACTGTTGATCCCTTAAAAGAATAGTTTTTCCAATTATCAACCAACCCTTTTCTAACAGGGTTATTCAGGATATATTTTATCTGTTTTATAACATCTGCATCTTTTCTTAGGATATGGTCATAAAAGTCCTTCTGCCACTTGACATCATATTTATTCTTGGCTACCCAATAACCGCTTTTCTGCTTAAAGGTTACCACTGTTTTCCATAAATCTGCTACTTCTGATTTTCCACCAATCAAAAAATGACAATGGTCGGGCATAAAGAGATAAACAAATGCTTGGCAATTATTTTGTTTTAGACTATCTAATAGAATTTGTACAAATACATTAAACAACTTGGTCTCTATAAACAAGTTAGCCTTGCTCGCAGTACAAAAAGTAAAGGCACATATTATATTCCCCTTATAGAAGTTACGTGATAAGCGATGATGTTTTTCTCTGATTCTTATTTGGCTCATTTTACCACTCTGAGGCATCAGGCGGTAGCCACAACCTTTCCCGAATGGAGTAGCCTACTATGGTCTTACTTCGGGATCCCGAAGTCGTGCCCGAGGCAGATCCGCCCCCACCTTGCGGATGGCGGACAGTTCTTCTTGGGCGTCTTCATTCGGGATAGGTTGCGTCGTATACGCCCCGATGTTCATCGGGACGACTACCATCCCCTTACGGAATTATTGATGTTCGTATTAGTAAAGCCACTTATACCCCAAGGTAGCCGCAGGCTTTAGCCTGCGTATCTATTGGGTTTCGCACCCTAAAGGGTGCGGCTACCATCCCATTACGGAATTAAATATTGAAAACCCATTATGGTCATCCTTTAACTGCTCCGGCGGTCAGCCCCTCGATAATCTTACGCTGGAAGAACAAGACAACTATTACTAATGGTAAAGTAGTCGCCACTACCGCCGCTGAAATCTGATTCCAAGGAATCTCATAAGCCGACGCACCACTTAAGAGCGCAATCCCGACCGGCACGGTCTTCATCATGGGTTGGGTCATAAAGGTAAGGGCCAAGAGAAACTCGTTCCAGGCAAAGATAAAGACCAATATCGAGGTAGTAGCCAGGGCCGGTGCGGCTAATGGCAGAATAATCCTGGTCAGTATCCCGAACCGGGAAAAACCGTCCACCTTGGCCGCCTCTTCTATCTCTAAAGGTATCTCCTTAAAGAAACCGGTTAATACCCAGATAGCAAACGGCAGATTAAGCGCGGTATAAGGCAGGATGAGCGCCAGATAATTATTCATCAGTCCGGCCTTCTGGATCATTTCATAAAGAGGAATTACCAATATTACCGGTGGAAACAAGGCAACGAGAAGGAAAATACGCTGCCATAACCCTGAACCTTTAATCCTTAAACGGGCCAGGGCATAGGCCGCGACTGCCCCCACACCCACGGTTAATAAGGTCGTACCGCCGGCCACAATGATACTATTCAGGATATAACGCATAAAAGGATATCGGGTAAAAACCTTGATATAACTCATCAGGCTTAAATGAATGGGTAAATAGGTGATCGGTGTTGAAAATATCTCGGCTGGGGATTTAAGCGAGGTAAGCACCTCCCAGAGAAATGGCGCCAGACTAAAGATACTTAATGCTATAACTGCAAATAGAAACAGTATCTTCTTAAGCCTCATTAAATACTATCCTTTTTTCTCTGTGTCTATCTGTGTTAATCTGTGGTTACACTTAATCAACCCTCTTATAACTCACCAGCGAAAGCCCACCGGCCAGGATGAACAATATTAAAAAGGTTATCACGGTCAAGGCCGCGCCATAACCCAGATTCAGATAGCGAAAGATATTATCATATATGTATAGTGAAACCGTCTGGGTTGAACCACCCGGCCCGCCGGCCGTTAAGACCCAGATAAGGTCAAACACGCCAAAGGCATGGACCGTGCGAAAAATAAGCGCCAGGCCGATATAAGGTCGTAGGAGTGGTAAAGTAATCCTGGAAAACTGGTGCCACCAACCCGCACCATCCAGTTTAATCGCTTCATATAGATCACGCGGAATAGACTGCAGTCCGGCCAAAAGGATAATCGTAATAAAAGGGAATGTCTTCCAGACATCAGCCAGGATGGCCGAAGCCATGGCCCAACCGGGCAACCCTAACCAGGCTATCGGTTCAGAAATAATACCGGTCCTTAACAAGGCATCATTAAACACGCCGTAGGTATCATTATAAATCCAGCGCCAGGCCATGGCCATGACGGCCGGCGGCAGGGCCCAGGGTATTAAGGCAATGGCCCGCGCCCAACCTCTTAAACGAAAGGTCGCATTAAGCAGCAAAGCAGCCCCTAAACCGATCAGAAATTCGAGCATTACTGAAATAACCGTAAAGACACCAGTATTCCAGATAGTACGATGGAACTGCGGGTCAGCGAAGGCGGTTTTATATTGTTGGAAACCCACAAATTCTGCGGTTCCGGCATGAGTGAATGATTGCTCAAAGAAACTAAGCCATACACAACGGGCTAAGGGATAAAAGGCAATAACCGAGACAATGAGTAACGCGGGGAGCAGATAAAGATAACGGGTTTTACTGCGTGACATAACTCGTGCTACGTAGCCCGTACGGGCAGAGTAGTAATGGTTAGATTATTATACTTATACTTTATCCAAAACCCAAGAAATCAATACCTATTTGTACACCGATTAAACAGATTAATCTGATATACCTAGGGCATAACATAATGTTATACTTTAGTATAAATCAGTTAAATCCGTTTACTGAAAAGACTGTAATTTTTGATATTTAAGGGTCCCTCTCCTCTCGATATACTCCTGGCTCTATTAGGGTAGCACCCAGGCTCTATCAAGATACTACCCTGGCTCTATTAGGGTATCACCCTGGCTCTATTATGGTATTACCCAGGCTCTATTAGGGTATTGCCCTGGCTCTATCAGGGTACTACCCAGGCTCTATCAGGATATTACCCAGGCTCTATTATGGTACTACCCAGGCTCTATCAGGGTATTACCCAGGCTCTATTATGGTACTACCCTGGCTCTATCAGAATACTACCCAGGCTCTATTAGGGTACTCCCCTGGCTCTATTAGGATATTACCCAGGCTCTATTATGGTATTACCCAGGCTCTATTAGGGTAACACCCTAGCTCTATCAGGATACTACCCAGGCTCTATTAGGGTAACACCCTAGCTCTATCAGGATACTACCCAGGCTCTATTATGGTAACACCCTGGCTCTATTAGGGTATTACCCGGGCTCTATTAGGGTATTGCCCTGGCTCTATTATGGTAACACCCTGGCTCTATTAGGGTATTACCCGGGCTCTATTATGGTACTACTCAGGCTCTATTAGGACGCCACCCATGCTATAATAGGGTATACTCCTGTATCTTCACCTAACCCCATAGTGGTATTGGGGAGGGGGTAGGGGTACCCCCCTCTGCCTGGAAATGCGTTATATTAGCTTAGAAATGGATATATTGAGGTTTTCCGGCGGGCAGGGGTTATTGGGGACTTAACGAGGTTTGATTCCAGCCTTTTGTTGGGTCAAATAACACTTAATTAGTTCTTTATCCTTTAGTTCTCTATGGAAATTGCGACTAATAAATACTTTTTGGGTTATAGAATTATAGCCTTTTTTTTCACACGTTACCTCAACAAGATAATTCCAAAAATAGTTAGTTTTTATGGTAAATTCAAATTTACCTTCGTTATCAGTATGCGTTATTTGCGCCTCCTCACAACCATCTTGTCCAATTAAAGTTACTTTGACATCATTCAAAGGCTTAAGGAAAACAGGGTCTTGTGTGCTTTGGTAAACTATACCACAAAAAGACTTTGAACCATCAGATTCAAGAACCTTGCCTCTTACACGAACATAGGAAACACACCCTAAGGTTAGAACTAAAACAAAAACAATAAGACAAAGGCACCAAAATTTATTAATTAACATCTATTGTTTTTTTGCTAAATAACACTTTATCTTTGCTTTTTTGTCAAAGGGGATTATCAAATCTTGTTCGAGCGGTTGATAACCAGCTCTATAAAAGCAAATTTTATATACTTGGGGGATGCTAGATACCCAAGCTTTAAAATTACCCATTTTGTCCGTATAAGTTATTTTTTCATAATATTCAGTTGTTTCTTCATCAGGATACCCAAACTTATGCTCAAACTTTTGTACTATTTTAACACCCTTAATAGGTATCTCAGCGGTTATCTTGTCATCCTCGTAAACCACCACACATGATGAAAAACTGGCATCTGTTTCTGATACGACACCTTCTACCTCACCACTCCAAGAACAGCTTGACAGAAAATAAAAAGTCACAATTAACCCAATGATTAATAGCTTTCTCATAACACACTCCTTTCCCCAATTCTACCCCGCCGCCTGGGCACAGCCTATCAGCGTGATTAATGCGATGATTATTAGCTTTTTCATCTAGCGTAATTCTATCCCACTAACCGCTCCGTTAGGGGTTATTGGCTTTTATTGCCTCACGAACAGTTTTACTACGCAGAAACCATATGTTTAAACCCAACGGAATCCCATTAATCAATAGTATAAGAACTGCCATATTCACTACAATCACTACCGCTACGGGTGAAGTATTGCCTCGTGGAATCAACCCTAGCCACCCTATAAGAAAAGCGAAAATCCCATAACCTACCATAAAGATTATTATTGACCAGGAAACGATTTCCAACCCGGTTCTTGCCCAAGCCCTAAGCTTAAGAAAATAGATACCCGCAATAGTAATAAAAATACATACTGCAAATGCTACAAATTGTATAAGTTCATGCAGGAGTATGATGTATTTAATTGTTTGGGGTATAGCAGAAGTATCTGCAGATATTGAAGATAGAAATCCTTCGAGGTTTGATAAAATTCCTATTAGGCATATCAACCAGAACATACCACTAGACAGAACACCAGAAATACCAATCACAATTGTAATCCACGCAACCGCAGTTATCGAACCTGGTCTTTTCATACCGTTCCGTTGGGGGTTATTTCAACTTCAGAATATATTCCTTTCATTCCTTTTCCTTACCGCTCCCCGGAGCCTTTTTCTTATTTAAACTTTATTGAATCTACTATTTCCTTAAGAGCCAATAATTCTTCATCTGAAGAATACACAAGCATAAAAAACAAGGCGTGTTTTTTGATAATACAAACGTACCATTTCTGTTGTATTAACACGCTTCCTCCTGTTCTTTCCACTTCCATAATATCAAAACGTTTACCATCGATTAATTCAGAATAGATATCCTTCTTAAATTTATACTTATCCCTAACTTGGGTTTGCTGTATTAGTTTTTTGGAATAGAGAAAAAAATCTTCACCCGTCTTAATGCCAGACAAAAAAGTCATCTTTTCTGCGGTACAATAAAATCCAGGATTGAATTTTACAGATGATCCTAATGGATAACGAAGTATAGTTAATAAATTCAGACAGGTGGATTCACCGTTTTTTAGCGTTGCTTTCAGTTTTTTATTATCTCCAGCTAATACTTTCCTTCCTTTCCGTCTTAGCATTTTTGCTGTTTCCCTTTTTTGAACCTCCCATCCGCTAGGGATTGTTATCGTTAACCCAAAATACTTATTTTCATAAGTCGAGCCACTAATTGTTCCCAAATCAAATTCAACAGCGTTTTGTTTTCCACAAACAAGTATAACACAAAGAAATAGTACTAAACTCACTAAAACTATTGCATTAAGCACTAATCCAATTATTGCGAATAACTTACGGCGCTTCTTTTGAATAAGCCCGGCAATTACTAAGCCTATTCCTGACAAGTTCATAAGTATGCTCCCAATAAAAAATAGACCAATAACAATTACTGCTAATGTTTTTTTATTAAGTTCGTCTTGGTTTATTTCAAGCAAAACACCTACGCCCAATATCATTAAAACATAGGCAAAACCAGCTGCTATCGCCAATATTGAAGATATGACCCCCAAGGTGGAATGTTTTAATTGCGTGTGATTTTGATGTAGCATTTCTGTATCTAGGGACTATTCGGGGAACACAATACTTAATTCTTGTTTAAAGCTTCAATTCTATCCCGGTCATCAACCAAAGTCAACCCCGTTAGAGATACTGGGACGATCGTTTAAATCTATCAAGAACGGTATCTTAAATTTTAGACAACTACCATATCTTTGTTAATTAATCTTGCTTATACCATTCATCTCTAACGGGGTCAAGGAGAATGCGTTCCTCCTTCGTCCCGATGTCCATCGGGACTATGGAGGACAAGGCTTGGGTCGGGCGTCCGGGGTCGCTTCGGTCGTATTGGGGTTTGGTGATTTGTGGCCGAGGGGTGTTTTTGACCGGTGATGTGAGGATATGACCCTAATTGCTATAACTTATTAACCCTTTGCTTTTTGCCTTTTGGCGAATTGGGCGATTAGTTTGAGGAATCCTTCGTCCTTGGGAATCTCGATAAACTGGACGGCCAGACCGAAATCAGGGTCTTTGCCTAGATGGAAACGGATAGGCCGGGCCCTAAACTTGAACCTTTTACCCGCGCCGGTAAGGGCAATCTCCAGATAAAACGGCTCCAGGGGCAGGGCCTTATTTTTGCCCGAAATGGATTCAAGGAGCATCCCCGTGGTGCTGATATCAAAGACCCGGGCCTTGAATCCCGAAAAGAGTCGGTTATTATC
>SDBV01004775.1_pt1 | contig 19306 bp, 22 predicted proteins | sample 2277081 | NCBI WGS metagenome assembly SDBV01 (sample SAMN10402039, study PRJNA504765) | marine sediment metagenome | isolation source: marine sediment core GS10_PC15, 223 cmbsf | place: Arctic Ocean: Southern Knipovich Ridge | collected 2010
CGTAACCGAAACGGTTGTAGGAGCTTCCCTTGACACCATCAAAAATCAACAAGCGCCACCAAAATAAGCGAGCGCCTTACCTCCCCCACCTAAAGGAAGGGGTTTCACGGCGCGAAGAGATGAACTCCATCGCAATGGCTGCGCATGCCAACACCATACTCGCGTGGGCAGCGGAAACCGCGCGCGAAGCCGGAGTCTGGCTGCTGGCTGGTATAGCGGTGCCCGGAGGAGCGCTCCCACACAACGCTGCGGTGCTTTTTGACCCTGGTGGCGACGAGCGGTTGCGCTATCACAAGATCCATCCCTTCAGCTTCGCCAATGAGGATCGGCACTATGAAGCTGGTACAACAGTCTCCACTATTGCTATCGAAGGCGTCCGCATCACACCTCTGATCTGCTACGATCTCCGCTTCCCGGAACTGTTCCGGGCCCACGCAAATAGGACCGACCTATTCGTTGTAATTGCCAACTGGCCTGAATCACGTCGGATCCACTGGTCGCTACTGTTACAAGCACGCGCCATTGACTCGCTAGCATGGGTACTCGGCGTCAACCGAACTGGCGAAGGCAACGGACTCGTCTACTCCGGCGACTCAGCGCTAATCGATCCATGGGGAGAAACCGCCTGTTTGCAAGCACACCCTGGCGGCTTACTTATTGGCAATGTTGAGCCTACCACAGTGTCCCGGTTACGCGCCCGCTACACCTTCCTCAAGGATCGCCAACCGGAGGCGTACAAAGCCTCTTAAGAAAAGGAGAATAGAAAAATGAGCCTAGACCTAGAAATAAGCTACAGAAAAGGCAAAGCCTACGCCGGATATCTACACCTACGTACGTTCAAGGGTCTTGCCGGCTTCGAGCACACCAAAATGAGTAAACCCCTCCCAGTCGGAATCGTCCTTGATTCCACCAACGATCAGTTAATAGGAATAAAAATTCTCAACTTCAACAAAGAAGTGGTTACTCGGATAGAAACTGCTCTAAAAGAAAACCACATTGTATTCGAGCCAAGCGACCTGGCCCCAATCTTGCGTGAACTAGACACCAACTAGGTTTTCAAAAACTTCACGACACTTTTGTGAGTTTATTTCTCCGAGGCGTCGGACCTCAACTCCTCCCATTGACCCAGTGTAATAACCACTTCCATATTGTGGCCACCATTCAAATCCGGCAATGAAATACAAGCCCCTTCGACTTCTCCTCTGCTCAACGCCTCGTACGCTCGTCGCGCTGCACCTTGAATACGAGTCAAAGCTGCTGGGTCTTCGCGGGGATCTAATCCATGCTCATCCTTGAAGCATTCTGATGCATAATCCGCCAAGGTGTGCTCCAAAGGAGACAGATCGCGCCGGAACCTTTCCTTAATAATGCGCTCAACTTCCTTGGCAAACTCGCGGCGTGGAACTGCATTCTCTTCTAGCACCTCTAACGCCTCCAAATCCTCTCGTGCATAAAAAGCTTTTTGGCCCAAGCACTGAACCGGCCGAGCAACCAGAATTACCGGCCGCCTGGCTATACTCCGAAATTCCTGCTCATCCACATAACGCGGATCAGCTTCGAATCGTGTTTGCATTTCTAAAACAGCATGACTTATTTCTTGATGGAGAATTATCTTGGCTCCATCAATGCCATGGCGGAAGCATAAATCATTGACCCCGAGAATGCTCCCATCCAACTGCTTGCTAAGGTGGCGGCCACGGGGAGCGCCTTTCACAAAGAGCCACTTTCCCCATTGGGCGCTTTGCCCAAACTTATCCAATGGAATAAAAAATTTCTTATCTACCTGTTCGATAAGCTCTTGCGTATACTCCCCCGAAATCCCCACCTGAGCAAGCAAAATCGACGCAAAGCTATACCAAGTTAAGCTGGCCGTAGTATAGGAAACTCCATCCCGAGCTTTCTCGCTACTATGACCGATGTTGCGGCGCTCTACATCAGAAACATCTACAAGATTGATGGTGATTACGTTTGAATCGTCAACGAAGCGCTGATGTCCCTCTTCTTGCCGCTGGATAGTAGTGCTCCCAAAAGCACTCTCAACTATAGCCGCCGCCAGAACCTCTCCTACGGTGAAAGGTTTGTTATGAGTCACTACCAGAACGACTCCAGGGTCTTTGGGGGCCCGGTTTGTAAATCTAATTGACATGAACTGCACCAAAAGAAGCCTAATGTGCTCACTATAACAGAAAGCGCATACCATCAACTCGTTAAATCAGGGATTAACCTTTACGCGGTTTCACGGACTGGTTAGGATCAACCAACCAACTTTAGAAATGGGAAGCTCATGAACTGTACTACTGATCCTGCTGCACTCACCAAAGTCGAAATTGACGGCTTCTGGAATACTTACAAAAACTCCCGCGATGGCGCAGTCTACTTCTTAGAAGAGATATTCAAGTGCGACCGCCTTACCGCACAGGCGGTAGCGGAATGTATCGCGGGGGCACATCTAACGGACAGAATCATATCGAAGCTAGATGACCTACGTTATGACACAGGAAAGACCATCGATGAAATCGCTGAACAGTTGAGGGAAATGGCTTAATGCATCATACGGATGATCACGATTCCGTTTTGGAGGCTCTCGACAGCGGCGCGAACTTCTTTCTAACCGGTAGCGCCGGGAGCGGCAAAACAACTCTAATTGCTCGCTTCGTCAAGGAGACGAATCGAAAGGCGGCGGTTTGCGCCACAACGGGAGTTGCTGCTCTTCAAGTTGGGGGCGAGACCATACATCGATTCCTGAAACTTGGAATCTCTTGTCGCCCTCCCGAAGCACGGAAGATACTGGCAGCTTGGACCCGTGTCCGTAGCTCACCCAAACCTTGGGATCGTGCTAAGTGGAAAACCATTCGCACTATCGAAACAATCGTCATTGACGAGGCTTCGATGATGCGTCGTGATCAACTGGAATTGATAGACCGCACCCTTCGGGGGCTCCGCAGCCGCCGGGTACCCTTCGGAGGGGTACAAATCATCCTGGTTGGTGATATGTGCCAATTGCCGCCGGTTGTTAAGGATGAAGACCTGGAACACTTCCCCGACTTGGAGCGACCATTCGCTTTCCAATCAAAAGTGTGGCAAGAAGCGGAAATTGAATCCTTCAACCTGACTACCAACTTCCGCCAAGCCAGCGGCGAGTTTCTGACGGCGTTGGAACAAATTAGATGGGGAGTAGTTAGCGACGAAGTGAATGACATGCTAGCCGCCCGCGTCCACGCCAAACTCGATACCGAGATTAAACCGATTTCCCTCTTCACCACCAATAAGAGCGTCGAACAATACAATAAAAAACACATAGCAAGACTGAAAGCTTATAAATTTAAGTGTACAGCCACCTTCACAGGTAAAGAATTCGATGTGTCCATTCTCAAGAAAGATTGCCTAGCGGACGAAGCCCTACTCTATTGCGAAGGGGCCCAGATCATGATGCTTAACAACGATAAAGAAAAGCGTTGGGTAAACGGGACAATGGGCATCATCAGTAAATGCTTGAAAGATTCTGTTCGCGTTCAGTTTAGTAACGGCACGGACCACATCATTGAAAAACACAAGTGGGAACGACGGGTGCCCGAAATAGTAAAGGACGAGTTGGAGTTCAAGGTGACGGCAACGATGACTCAATTCCCGTTCAAGCTGGCATACGCCAGTACAATTCATAAGTGCGTAACGGGAAACGCTAAAGTTTCTACGAAAGCCGGATTAATCCCAATACAGCAAATATCCGCGAAAATTGAAGTTTTGACCGGCCAAAACACTGTCCAGCCGATTTTAGCTCATATACCAACAGGAAAGAGGCCAGTTGTCACCATCACAACCTCCTTGGGATATGCCATCGCGGTGTCGCCCGAACATCCAATTCTAGTAGCAACAAAAGATAAATATCCACACTTTGTAAACGCGCAAGACCTGACAACCGATTATTATGCCTGCATGGACCGAACGATAGTTCCAGGGAATGCGCGGCTTCCACTCCCTAATTTAGCGCCCCCCACTCCACCAATGCGTCGTCGTTCAATCCGACAGCCAAAACACCCCTCTCCACAGTTGGCTTGGCTTCTCGGGCTGGTGGTCGGAGACGGCACCTACAGGGATCGAAGAGACGGCACCGTTGAAATAACCGGAAGTCAACGCGATATAGAATTACTAACTAAAGCAGAAACCCTTATAGAAGAAATCTTTGGAATCAGGAGCCACTGGCGCAGAGGCGAAAAAGTCGGATTATATTTCATCTCAAAAGCCTTGAGAGAATGGATGTTGAGTTTAGGGCTAGATTACGTGCTATCCGTGGATAAGAAAACACCACCTTTTATATTTCAATCAACACCAAAAGTGCGCGCCGCCTACCTTCGTGGACTAGCCGATTCTGACGGCAGTGCTAGCCGAGAACGCCGCAATGTCCGATTTGCAACTTCGTCAAAGGACTTAGCCAATGAAATTCAACAGTTATTGCTGTCTCTAGGTATCCCCTCCAGTAAACATCAACTAATAACAGCTTCAGGAAAAAGAGCAGGAGAGCCTACATGGCACATCTATTTGGCAGGGACGTCATTAGAACTCTATCGCAATAGGGTGGGATTTGAATTACAGCGCAAACAAAACACGCTAAACGAGGCGTGCGATACTAGAAAAGTCAAAAACAAAACAGAAGTCGATTTTATACCTTTCGGTAGACATATTTTTGAAGAAATAAGAAAGTTAGTTCCGCCTACTGAGTACCCCCGAAAGAAAAACAGCGGTTGGGGTGGGGGCAATAAGCAGCTACACGGAATAATCTCAACCCTCAAGCAGGGGGCGAAACTGACTTATTACCACCTAGAAACCCTCCTCAAACGCCTTGAGAAGCTGAAGATCGAGGCTCCTTCTTACATGCAGGAGACTTTGGATCGGAATTATTTTTTCACTCCGATCACTAAGATTTCTACCTCTGAAGACACCGCGGAAATGTACGATATAGAAGTCAAAAACGATCACTCATTCGTTGCCAATGGTTTCGTGTGTCACAATAGCCAAGGACTAACCCTAGACTACGCCGAAATGGATCTTTCAAGTGCATTCGCCCCAGGCCAAACCTATGTCGCTCTCAGTCGCGTCCGAGCTTTGGAAGGGCTCACACTGAAAGGTTGGAACCGAAAATCGGTTTTTACCGACCCCGCCATACTGGAATTCTACGAGAAATCAAAAACAAAACCAAGAAAGCCCAAGGTTGATAACGGACTGTGGGGATTTACTGACTAATAACGCTTCAACAAAAAGGAATGAACAATGGCTGACAAGAAAATAGTGATCGACCTCCGCTGGGTATTTTTCCCGCTAGTTATCTGCGCCATCGTTTCGTACGCCGCGCTACGATTAGTTCGTTTGGCGGTTCGCACGACGCTGCAAGGGACGTTAATTCTCTTTATGTCCACAGGTGTAGGCTATCTAATACTGTACGCACTTGACGGTACAGGATGGTACTACACCCACATGACAGCAACGTGGAAAGGGAACTCCGCAAAATTCCCAGTGACCCGCGACCCACGTTGGGCTTTTTCCTTCCTGGGATTCAAGTCGGAATTGTATACAGTTAGGCTGTTCCTGTATGCCATTTGGCCCCAAAGTCAACTACCCCTCCCGGAAGGAAGGGGCTTTTCCGAGCGGCGATCTCGCCAATCGCAAGCGGAAGAGAGGAGAAGCGGTTGACTAGACGTTTATGCTAGCGTTCTGGTTGTGGCAGACCGAAACAATGTTGCGGGTGCTTCCCAAGCCTGCATCTTCTTGGAACGTGAGCGTCGATGGGACTATAACGGGACCTTCGGGACCCAGTAAGGTAACTTACTTGTGGTGGTAGACAGAGTACCAGTGCTAGGAAAAACAGGAATCGCGCTCATGCCTTGCCATCCGGCACGAGCGAGAAAGCTCATGCATAAACGCAGAGCGACCGGTCATTTCGACCGAGACATCTTCTTCATCCGATTGCTGGATAGAGAAGATGGAGAAACTCAGGAAATAGCGGCCGGAATCGATCCCGGTTCAAAGAAGGAGGCCATAACTCTCAAAAGCGAATCTCACACATATCTGAACACGCAAATGGATGCGGTCACTGGTGTAAAGTTGAAGATGAAGACTCGGAGGATTATGCGCCGTGCTAGGCGACAGCGAAAAACTCCGTATCGGAAAATGCGGGCCAATCGCAGACAACTGCGAAATAAAGATCGCATCCCTCCATCAACAAAAGCGAGATGGGATTGGAAACTGCGTCTTTGCAAGTACTTTGCAAAATACTATCCGATCAAGACCTATGTGGTGGAGGACATCAGCGCCAAAACGAGAAAAGGTCAGCGTCAATGGAATGTCTCGTTCAGTCCATTGGAGGTTGGTAAGAATTGGTTCTACAGCGAACTAAGGAAAATGGGTGATGTGGAACTGGTCAAAGGTTATGAGACCAAAAAAGAGCGCGATAGGCTCGGATTGAAGAAGATCAAGAACAAGCTTTCGGATAGCTGGCACGCACACTGCGTCGATTCTTGGTGCCTAGCGAATATGCGGGTTGGTGGGCATACGGAACCCGACAACAAAAATATATTACACCTCTCACCACTGAAGTTCCGCCGCAGACAATTGCATATACTACAACCAGCCAAAGGCGGCATCAGAAGACGGCACGGCGGAACGATGAGCGAAGGTTTCAAACGCGGCTCTCGCGTAAGACATCCCGAATACGGTATTTGCTATGTTGGAGGCGCTAGAAAGGGCAGAATAAGTCTGCATAACTTGGAAACTGGAGGGAGACTAACTCAGTACGCTAAACCGGAAGATTGCACTTTCCTGGCTTATTGCAGTTGGAGGAGCCGAAGAACGAAAGGTTGAACGGCTCCACCGCCGGAACCACCCGTGACCTATACCTCTGGGACGCACACTTTGCTCCCCTTCTAATCCAAGCAAATTCCCCAAAAAGACTTGACGCCCATCATTATGATGCTACAACGGTGAAAAGCCCTAACTTTCGGAGGATTCAATATGAGTTTTCGACTTCGACTCCTGCTCGGTATATTTCTGATTCTCAGCGGATTTGTTTACGGGCTCGTCTGCATTCTTGTTCCAAGCGTCTCTGCGGCAGTATTAGCCGCGCTGGGGCTAAAAACAGGCACTGCCATATTGCTAGTGCTCCCCCCAGTGCTCATAGGAGCCGCGATCATGCCCAGCGAAGCGGATCTCAATAGGCTGAAGCGGGAAGCGGTAGCAAAACTGAGGACCGAGTACCGAGAGTTGGAAATCCGCGACGCCATTATGGAGAAACTCGACCTCTATGGAGAGGTGCTTGAACTCGACCGTCTGCCCTATCCCATCGAAGAAACGGAACGGGTAGCCAAAGCTCTCATGGAAGAGGATGCAAGCCTCCGTTACGAGGAATTTGAGCATATTACGGGCGGCTCCATTAACAAGGTGGTATGGATCGCTCGCCACCTGAAAGTTTGAGAAGCCGAAAGACCAACTCACAGCCAAACATAGAGCTATGACATACAAATACATCATCAATGAGATGGTGTGGGATCTAGTTATTGCCAAGGGTAAGTTTCACTTGGCTAAGGTAACCATGATCCCCATAACGGGCATATTCAAGAAAACCCAAGGCGAACCGTCCCGCTCAGAGTTTATTTTGGGGCCGAGTAGCAAGTGGCATACCGGAACAACCTACACTCCCGTTGAGCCTCCAATCGCAAAAGCTCTGTTCGCCGCCTTGAAGGAGTTCAAAACCCACGAGAAGCGTGTTGGAGAAAAGCTCCGCAGAGATGCCGCAGCACGAGCAGAAGAACGAAAACGTCAGGCTCAACTGAAAGCACTCCAAAATACAACAATTCAAATCCAGCGCAAGACGCGCGATGGAAAGAAGCTCTACTATTCCCACATCACCCCCTGGGGACTAGTGGACATTCTCCAAGACGAGGGATGGTCAGATATCACTTACGAAGATATTTCTACCTTCACACAAATTGACTGCGTCGGAATTCACAAATTTTGGGTCCGGATTGGCGGCGAAGGTGTCGAGGTTACACTTCTAGTGGAACCCACCCCGGGCGACGCCAAACGTCGAGCAGCAGAAGAACAGAAAGCCCAAAAGGCTAAGCTGAGACGAGCCGAAGCAGCGGCTAAGAAAAAGGCGGCGAAGGCAGAGAAAGAAGAAAGGGAGCGGCTAGCAGCAGTGGAAGCTGCTAAGAAAGTCAGGAAGAAAAAGGCTGCAAAAAAGAAGGCAGAGAAAGAAGAGAAGGAGCGATTAGCAGTAATAGTGGAGGCTGGAAGGAAAGCCAGGAAGAAGAAGGTCGCCAAGAAAAAGCCTGCCACAAAAAAGAAGTCAACGCGCCGACGCTAGGCCTGAAGGAAGAACCATGAAAAAGCCAAAAATCAGCGACAGTCGCGCAAAAGGAAAACGCTGCCCACGATGCAACAGCGAAGATGTGCGGGGCATGCCTTCGCCTCTCTCATTCAAGAGATACCGATCTTTTACCTGCGCATCGTGTGGCGAGGACTGGACGAGCGGTCACCGGGGATACACCAAGAATAGTGTAATGAAGTAAATTTTTCGTTGACGCTGAGAGTATCCCATCTTAGGGTACGCAAAACCTTTGGTATCTGAACATGGGAGTTGGCCATGAGCGAAATTCGTGAATTAGAAAAGCTACACAACTTGAAAAGCAGCCTCGAAACGACCTTGTCTGACATCGATGCGCAAATCGAAGAATTGGAGCACAAATCCACAGTTACGCGCTTCTGCCAACAGTTCAAGGAGGCCTACATCTTACACGAAACCTATCCGGAGGAGGATGACGATACACTCTTATGGGGCTTGAGGCTGTTTGTTCACGACTCACTCGAAAAACCTAGTTCTCTAGACGCTCAACTTACAACAATCCCTGCCTCTGAAGCTCATATGATAGATAGGCATACGGATAGGGACATCGAAGGGGATACAGGCCCTTATGAGCACCAAGCCTCAGTAGATGAGAATCCGCTCAGGGCCGTCACCATTTGGACCTCCTTTGAAAAACTCAAAACACTCATCGAGCAATGCTCTTTTGAAGAGATCGAAAACAACAACAAAAAATCTATTGCCCAGTTGGAAACTGATTCAGAGGGTCTCAAAGACAAGCTAGATAAACTCAAAATCAAGATCGAAATCTTAAAAAAGGAAGACGAGGAACTGGAAAAGCTTATGCGGCCCTAAACCAGGGGGAGCAGCGGAAGAAAAACCAAAGACGACTGTTGCTTTCTAGCCAAACCACGTATTAGGATAGCGACATAAGAACTTGAGGAGAATCCGATGAACATCACCACCGCTGCCGCCGCGACCGCAGCAGCCGCCATCCGAGCGGTGAGGTGATTCGTTTGTCCTAAGTTCAAACGAAATAAGCCTCACCTAACGGTGGGGCTTTGTTAGTTTAAGGGCCACTGGTGAAACCGGAATCACACTGCTGTCGCATAGCGGAGTTCTGAGTTCAAGTCTCAGGTGTTGTCCATAAAAAGGGGAGCTTAGCTCAGTCCGGGAGAGCGAATGTCTGGCAGACATTAGGTCACGGGTTCAAATCCCGTAGCTTCCATAAGGGGTTATGGTGAAATGGGATCACGTGGCTTTTGAGGAGGTTGAAAACTCCATCATCAAGGCCGAATTGCCGGTTCAACTCCGGCTAACTCCATTTTGATGGTTTGCTTATATTAAAGCTGTTAGACTTTAGGTTAAGTCTTAAAGTCAAACGAGCTTCCAATGCAGCCATCGCGAACTTGCCAGTACTGTGGTGTCATTTTTCAGAACATAAAAGGTAGAGTTTTCTCGAATCACGTTCGGTGGTGCCACAAAAATCCGAGTCGGCAAAATACTCAACGTATCAGTGAAGCAACTCGGCGCAGTTACGATAAAAAACTTGGCCAGATTACTTCCTTCGATGTATCGTGTCAACGGTGCGACAAGAAGTTCTCAGTGCAGGAACGCGCGAACCAGTTTCCGCGTAAAGATGCCTATTTTTGTTCTCGCAGTTGCGCAAATAAACGAACACTAGATACCGCTACTAAACAAAAAATTCGCAATTCCGTAATGCGACAAAACAAAAAGAATAATCGCACCGCTGCTGTCTATGAAAAACAATGCCCTCAGTGCAACACAACCTTTGAAACGAAGAGGGGAACTCAGCAGTTTTGCTCGGTTAAGTGTGTGGCCCAATCCCGAGTAAAGAACCCAGATTCATTAAATTACTATCGTCGTCAATGCGCTTTCCAGTTCGCGCTAAAAAACTACCCAGACGAATTTGATTTCCCCTTAATCGAAAAATATGGATGGTATAGCCCTACCAACAAAAGAAACAACCTTGGAGGCGTCTCCCGTGATCATATGGTAAGTGTCCGGTATGGTTATGATAACAATGTTGATCCACAAATCTTGGCACACCCAGCAAACTGTCGGCTTGTGCTCCATAACCAAAACGTGAGCAAGCATACCGCCTGCTCGATATCATTAGGCGGTTTGAAACAACGCATCCAAAAGTGGGATGTAAAATACGGCCCTTTCGCTGAATTTTAGTGCGGCTTCTCTTTTTGGGTATTACGCTGGAATCCAAGGAAGCAACGGCGGACGCGGTTGCCATTCTTCCGGGTCTACCCTGCGGCTAAATAATAGATCCAATCTCGCTCCGATAGGATTCTGAGGCCAAGTGATGGAAAGCGTATCGTCAGACCAGGGAGCAATCTGGTGAAGGGGAAATTCCGGGAAGACTATATCCGCATCGGGGATGTTCGCGGCAATCCATTGAAAGAATTCCTCACCGAGAGGTAGTTCCGTTGGACAGGCTGCATAACCAAACATACGATGCACCCCCAACATTTCGCCGCTGCGGTCGGGAATGAAGAATCCCGAAGCCGGAGTGGGTTCCCAATCACCAACACCAAAGGAACACCAACGCTTAAGCACATTTATAGCTTGGCGAACTGGAGTAAGTTGCGGTAGCCAAACATCGCTACTTAAGACTAGTCTAGGGCCATAACCTAAAACAACTTCACGCTGCCCACTATGAAATTGGTCGAGTAGATTATCTACACGTTGAACATCCTCGTCCGCAGCCAAACGGGATATGTCCTCAAGCCCTAAGTACTCTTCTCGCCCCCGCGCCCTAAGCTCATTGTTCATACCCTCAAAGACTGATTGTATAGCCTCGCCCAATGAAGTATGCACCTCCGCCGTAGGAGCTTCAGAAATAGTAGCTTGGTAGCTTACGTAGAGAACGTTATCGTAGGGAACTTGAACTTTATCCCACCCAAGATCCCAGTAGTCGAGATTGTCTTCGCTATAAAGCCAATCCAATACCTCCAAAACATCAGTATAATCTTTCCAGTTATCTCTATCACCGCGGGTCAGTTCTTCTTGTAACCGAACAGCCGTTGCGTAAGCCTCGTCTGGAACCTCCGCACCATAACCATCTAGTCTCTGTACGCCGGCCCTGGCGATTTCTAAAGCCGGCATGTATGGATCCGAATATAGTTGCACAGCCACATGGTCTACTACGTCGTCCCCCGCTTCATTTTCGGTGTTAGACGCTTCTGTGTAGATCCAAACCTTGGTTTGCATGTGATAGACCCGATTCGGGTTAAACTTAAGTCAATGATCCTACCTTCGACGTTCAAATTCAAGCCTTGTGAAAGCTCCCGGCCGCACAATTTTATTGACTTGCCACAATTCCATGCTACACTACCGCCCACGAGTCAGATAGGCCTCAGCGGCCTTAGACGCCCAAACCTCGTACCGACAGGCCAATCCGTGACCACGCAGCAGCGTTGGAACATGGACGCGCCCAGCTTGCCGAGTTCCAGTCAAAGCGGTTCGCAAACGTGCGATCAGCAAGACGCGAGCAACGCCAGAATATCCGGCACCGACACTAATCGAGAGAACCCAGGAGACTAGCCAATGACAGAAAAACCCACGATCACGGAATACCTTGCGTCGCTAGGCAGCACCCCGGACAAAATTGCCGCCTCTCTTCGCGCACAAGGCCTTAAGGGTAAACCAGGATCCAAAACGCAATGCGTCATGGCAAACGCCATCAACACGCAGTGCCGTGGTTGGGGCGGAATCCACATTTATGGCGACTACTGTAAACGAGACAAGGAAGGCCGGTGCCATTACTCAGCAACCTACAGGGATCTCCAAATCACCGATCCTCGTCTCCCTCAACCGGTTCAGGACTTTATGGGTCTTTTCGATGGGGGAAAGTATCCGGAGCTTGTAGCAACGGTCGTACGAACGGGAACCTACATTCGTTGGGAGTAAGCCAGCTTATAGCTTAGGATTCTCTTGATACGCCCCTATGGCATCCTCTACATTCGTAGCGATGTTGAAATAGTCATCGTAGATGGCCCCTCCTTCATCCGGCATATCTAAACCAGTTAAGCGGGGTAGTTGTTCGATTCGGTCGTAGGAAAAATCCATCCAGTATCCCCCACAGTCCGTGAGGCGATTAAGCTCTTCTCGGAGTTGATCGTACAACTCCTCCCTGACTTCGTAGTCGTCGGGATATTCTTCCGGCAGCATATCCAAGGCGTAAAGGGTAGTTATTGGACTGTGTGGGGATGCGTAATGCTGAATATCGAGTGGATTCCACAACCACACACTGTATATGGCCCCTCCACTAGCAGCTAGCAACGCCCGATCCGCATCAGAGCCTGCATTGTAAGCTGATGTCTCATTCATCACTACAAGCCACCACGGTTGTCCCAGATAAAAAGGGCTCTCGGCAGTATCGGGCTTTGGAATAAGTGTATAGGCGTAGTCAGGATTTCGTTCCAACTTCATCAACAGCGGCAAAGCTAGTTCCGCCCACCACCGGTACAAAAGCTGAGCGATAACCTCTTCCAATTCTTCGGGCACAGTGGGATTCAATTCCTGAAGACTCTGGATAGGTGTTACTTGGTATAATGAAGATACTCGAAACCTATAAACAAGCGACCGCAATAGGTCCGCCACAATTCCGTTATCGGGTATAGCTCCATAAAAGTTGCTCATAACCATCTGGACCTTCCCCCCACGGGGCGCCGGAAGAATAGCCGGATCGTATAACCAAGGAGGAAATCCTCCCGATCTAATGCTAGGCTCTTCGGAACCGGAACGCATAGCCCACGCAGCTAGAATATCGTGCATGCGTTGCCGTTCGTCGTTAGGTTCAAAGCGTGCTTGGGGATCCCAATTGAATTGCCAATCAGGCCACACCAGCACAACCAGCATGTCGTAAAGGTACACTACAAGGGTAGCAGCCAAATAGCCTTGGATTTCCTCTGTTGTGCTGCGGTACACCCCAGAGGATGACGCTGACTGAACAGGATGTTGTATCTCATAAATTGCATCCGCCAAATTCCGCGGGGCCCGCCAAGTCCGTCCACTGCTCACCGTATGCAAGCTTGGATCCCACGACGGACCCAGATTCCAAGAAGAATAAGTCCCCGGTAATCGCTTTTGAGGATAAACCTTAGCGGCCCCGGGTAAACGGATGCGTTGCTGAGGTCCTAAATCCCTACCACGCCGAGTTAGGTATCTTTCTTGGGGCATACAAGCAATCCAGAGATTTACAATTAACTTCATCATAGACCGAAATCCATTGTGTTGGGATAGGATCGAGCACTCAGTCCAATGAGGAATTTCATTGACATTGGACGCGGAGGTGGTATCATCCGCACGCGTTGATAGAGCCGTTGTCGGAGTTCAAGATGCCTAATTGGAATAAGCCAGCAGAGAACGTGATTGGGTTGGCCGTCATTGCGGGAGCCGATTGCGAAGAACTTCAAGAGTGGCTTCCTTCGCGAAAGGAGATTCCCGAGGAATTCTGGACGCTGAGTAACCCATGGAATGATCTGACTTCCACGCTCTTCTTCGACGGAGGGCGCCTGCCTCCAACCAAAGAAGGTATCGATAGGGGGCACGCGGCTCGCCATCTCCGAGCTTGCCTTTCCTCAATGGAACCGGAACATAACCACAAAATTGCCGGATGCGCCTTCCTGGTAAGTCTCTGGTATACCGAACCAGTGTTAAGTCCAGCACCAGCCGAAACTCACGAAGCTCCCAAACCCAAGTTCGATCCGAACTCTCGTAACCAGCAGAAGAAACGCGAGAAACTGAAACGTAAACATAAAAAGTAGAAAGTAAAACCGTCTGTAGCTCAATTGGCAGAGCACTTGGCTAATCGCTTCCTAGCGACCAATTTTAACCAAGGGGTTCCGGGTTCGATTCCCGGCGGACGGATATCAGTTGTTGGCATACACCAGAACGGTGGCATGTTCTAGGCGGTGGCATACAGCACAAAGTAGAGCGCATTTATCCGCCTCCACTTTTAGGGTTTCCAAACTAGAATATGGCTGATCGGCTATCTTGAACCTTTTTTCTGAAGGGATTCGATGGTGAAAATCCAAAGCTGCTGGGCATTTATTGTATCCACATTTTTTGCAATTACCGCCCTTATACGCAATTAGGGCAATTCGCTTCGCCCGATACGCTAGAATGTGCGGCTCAGCAGTAGTATCGCCATAGTGAATAGCGCGATGACAATTGACACACAGTAATTGACAAGCGAGTAATTCTTGCCTTATCGAGTCCCAACCACGACACCATAACTGCGATAAAGTAGATTCCTTTTTTCCGGTATGATGAAAGTCGAAAATACATATGGGGCCCTTCTTCTTGCATAATGCGCAGTGACCTCCTAGGAAATCTACGGCTCGACATTTCTGCTTTCTGGCACGCTTTCGTTCATAACGACGTCCTCGTTTTAGGGTACATTGAGTGCAGGTTGACCGTCTAGATTTCCCCTTATCTCTTAGTGGAAACTCTTCCACCAGAAATATTTGGCTACAATCGCCACAACGTTTCGTTCCTGGTAGCGCTTCGTTAGTAGCCGTATGAATTTTTTTTGTGTTATGTCTTCCGAATGGACTACATTTTAGGCAATATTTGCGGCTGTGTAAGTTCCGCACTTTACCATCGACACGGACCCTATTCGGAAAAACAGAACTACAAAGCTGACAACAAGGCACAATGAATAAGTCCAAACACCACCATATAAATTAAGTATAGAACAAAAACAGGAGGGGCCCGGACCTAAAACCAAAAACATCGACATCGCTAACCCTTTTCGGTATAGTAGGGCAGCCTTGTTACAGAACGTTATGTAGTTTTTCGCCAAATTCCTTGGCGATTGGTCACGTTCCGTAAGGAGGACAAAATGAATAGCCTTAACCAATGGATCGCCATTGAAGATCAAGAACCGCCGACGCCAACCTTAGATGAGGATTGCGGGATGTTGTGTTTCTTGAACGACAACTTTCAGCCGAGTTTTTTCATAACGAAGGTCTCCAACGCAGCTTATTGGGCCAAACACAAGGAAGAGTTTTCCTCTTACACCCATTGGCTGATGCTTCCCGAGCGGCCCAGTAAGGCGGCCGGGATTGATCCTTGTGCAGACTGCGCACTCTGCCACCCAGAACTGCGCGATGAGAATTGGATGAATCCTATGGAGGCCCTTTTCGGGTCGGCGGAAGACGACAGAGAGAAAAAAGAAAAAGAAGCCTTGTGATCCGTCGGGGCCTCGTATTAGGATAGATTGCTGAGTTGATGGCAACGAATGTCAGTCACCCCTCCCTTCAGGAAGGGGCTTGGACCGTGAGGTTTGAGGGTAACTGGTTGATTAGGGGGCCAAAATGCAGAAGTTAGTCGAGAGAAATACATACACACCCCAGGATGCTTCACTAGTCTTGGGCACTGTGATTTGCAATTAAACAGAGAGGAAACTCTCAGTGTTGCAGGTTTGAAAACCTCTTCTAACAACCCCGAAGTGAATCTACTCCAGCATGCAGGAGGGCTTATAGCCGCTGTGTATGCAACAATGGAAGGATGCCCGCTTATGCCTTGTAAATAAGGGGTGAGCGGGCGCCTTACATCCCCGGCACCATGGAAAAAAAGAAAAAAGGGGTTGTCCTAGCTAATACGTCGTATTAGGATAGCAATACGAAAAACGAACAATCAACAACGCAGTCAGGAAATCAATGCTTCGCGAACTCGTCATACGATTTAGCATCATCGTGATTAGCCCCAAGGGGGTCGAGGTCGCTTATTGCTGAGTTGATGGCAACGATGGTGAATAAGAAAGAGCCCCGACCCACAAAGTCGGGGCTTTTTGTTTGGGGAGAGGTGCTCGACGGCTTGAGCGCGGATCTACGGCGGAACAACGCCTCGGGTTGAAACCCGATTGATTATAAATCCGTACAGCAGGTTCAACTCCTGACTCTCCTATGTTAGGGACGGAAGCTGAGGAAGTCGCAAGCGCTGGTTCGAAAAGCCAGAGATGTGGGAGCGTTACCCACCCGTCCCGTCAGTTAGTTCATTGACAATTCGGTTAACCAGAAATAGACAAACTTGTGCCTGTGCGTACACAGGTAACGAATTCGCAAGTTTTGTCGCGGCGCGTCGTACAACGGTAAGTACACAACTCTGATCCGCAAAACAGCGGCATCGAATAAAGTTGAAACGGCGGTTCAACTCCACCCGTGCCGATTTGGGAGCAGATAGCTCAGTGGAAGAGCACTGACGAGCGGGACGGGTTGGCTCACGCCAACTTCATAGTATCCGGCTGCCGCAACTCAGATGGTCGTGAGTTCGATTCTCACTCTGTTCATTCGGGCGCTTTGTATAACGGAAGTACACGAGTTCGACGCACTCGGGGAGGCAGTTCGATTCTGCCAGTGCCCATAGGAATAGAATAAAAACGAACTACTTTGGTTCCTATCTAGTACACTAGAACAATCATAGGTTCGATTTATAGGAATTGTCACGTGTACTCCCCCGAGCAAAAAACCGAAGTTATAAAAATGCGTCAGGAAAATCAAATGTCTCTAAAGAAACTTCAGCAAGAAACCGGAATAGCAAAATCCACATTATCACTGTGGCTTCGGGCCTATCCCCTAGATTCAAAAACTATAACGGCTCGACAAAGAGCCAATGCAAAACAACTTAACAAATCCAAACCCTTAAATTGGTACAAAAAACTTCCTAAGTCGCCATATAACGATCTCATTCAAAAAGATAGTGACACAAGAAATTCGATGAAAATCTCCGAAGCTGCGATACTATTCCGCTTAGCAGTCTACGGGTTTGAAGTTTACTCCAGCTTCTTCGACGGCACAAAAGTCGATTTCGTTGTTGAAAGTAGGAATAACCCAGCATTACTTAAGATTCAAGTGCGAACAACTAAGCGCCCTCCCTCCACTGGATACGGAGTTCCTCAAGTTAGTCTAATGTGCCAAGCGGGGAGAAAAAAGCTTCGGCGGTATACCGACTCAGAGATGGATTGCCTAATTGGGTATGATCAACCCACCGATACAGCGTATATTTGGGTCGCCAGCGAACTAAAAAACCATAGGAGGCAAATTTCAATAACTGAAGAGGCTTCGGAACGGTGGGATAAAATTCTCACTCCCGCATGCCAATCATCAAGGGCGATTGGTGGAAAAGAATCACATCTGTTTTACAAGCAGAAGTCGCAGGAGCGTTACCTGCATTGCCCATCTAACACATATTCTCAATCTCGTCGGCAAATCGATACATCCATTTCTTGAACCAGAGCCGATTCTCCTCCGAATCTTCAAATCGGTGAGCCCTTTGACCAGCCGCAAATTCTTTACACAACTTATCAATCCTGGACCACTGCGACTTCCACATATCGGGGTGCCTTTCCGTTGGCGGCCAGAAATAATGGGTATACATATGCGCATAGCCGATTTCCTTTAGACATTTTCCCCGTAACTCCTCCGGGGTCCCCTTATATTCCTCACCTTCTAAGTAAAGTTCCGGATCATTCAAATCCACTTCCACACCATCCCAAGTAACAAACAGGTCAGAAGCTTTTTTCATGATTTCCCTCACACGCGGTATTAGGCATTGATGTCGAAGTTACCTCCGATGCCTCATATCGTCAAATAGAAAAGGGGCTTTATAAGGTTGACCCCGAAAAAGCAGCATGGCACAATAGCAATCAAAATCACCAGGGTCCGTGGCTTAGTTGGTTAAAGCGCCTGCTTTCCGCACTGCTAAGTGCATGAAACGCGCAGGAAACCGTCCGTTCGAATCGGACCGGACCCATTGCCAGGAACAATATAACCTATGACAGCAGGAAGAACCGCCAAAAGCTCAAGCAGAGAATGGGGAACACCCCTAAAATACGTGGAGGCTGTTCGGGCTGTTCTAGGAGAGATACAACTAGACCCTTGTGCAAATCAGTGGTCTATAGTGAAAGCCGTAGTGGAGTACAAACTCCCCTCTCAAGATGGTTTGAAAGAGCCTTGGAATTTCACAACAATTTACGTGAACCCTCCATACGGCGCTGACCAGAAGCGGGGGACTTCCATCCGAGATTGGCTCTCTCGTTGTGCGACAGCCGCAACAGAAGGGTCCGAGGTTATAGCGTTGTGTCCTGTAGCTACAAACACACGCCACTGGAAAGACTCTGTGTGGCCCATCGCAAGTGGAATTTGCTTTTTGGCGGATACGCGACTCAAATTTTTAGAAGCTGGAGTCGAGAGTGGGAAAGGGGCTCCAATGGCGTGTGCAATGGTATATTGGGGAAAGAAGTTCGCGAAGTTTGAATCTGTATTCACTGCTCATGGCGCAGTAGTGCAACTGAAAGGAAAACCATGACCATTAAATTCAAGGTGGAAATTATCGAATCAGAACGTGGCTGGGGCATGCGCCTAGACGAGGTAAAACTTTTCGATGACGCTCAAGAGGCTTTTGATTGGGTTGAAGAGTTCAATGCGTCCAACAACAAAGACGAAACGCCCGATTAACTAAAAACCCCTTGTTCACACGAAGCTATGCAGTATTCTGTAGCTGAATCTGCATAGTTAGGAGTAAGGTAATGTTTGTAGCTATTACTATTGTTGGAACAATTATAGGTACTGTAGTCTCGTTGCTTGTAAGCCTCAAGGTTCGGAGATACGTAGCCTCCCTTAAAGTAGAGTTAGCCGAAGCACAAAAAAAGTATCAGGCATACGCAACAGAGCTTTGTAGCATTTACGAAGCCCACGTGAAAGAGCTTGATAGCCTAGAAGAGGACCACAAGGAGGAAGTGCGTGCGCTAGAAACTCAGCTTAAGGACTCAACCGAGGAGCTTCGGCAGTTGACTCATGATTTTGAAGCGATGTGTGTCAATCACCCCACCTAAAGGAGGGGGCTTGAACCGTGAGGTTCGAGAGCAATTGGTTGATTAGGGGGCATTTATGCAGAAGTTAGATCAGAGAAATACAT
>SDBV01004776.1_pt1 | contig 19305 bp, 21 predicted proteins | sample 2277081 | NCBI WGS metagenome assembly SDBV01 (sample SAMN10402039, study PRJNA504765) | marine sediment metagenome | isolation source: marine sediment core GS10_PC15, 223 cmbsf | place: Arctic Ocean: Southern Knipovich Ridge | collected 2010
GCAAAACTAAGCTGCAGCAAGGCCGTGCCGGTCGGATCGTTGAACAGCTCTTCGGAGAATCGCCCTTCGTCGATCAGCACCGGGTCTTTCGGGAGTTGCTTCTCTCCGATCACGAAAATCTTGACCGGCTTCTCCTGCATGAATTGCCGAATATGCACGAAACTCATTCCCAACAGAGGATAGAGCAGCACCGGCAAGACGAACATCATGAACAGTGTTCGCCGGTCGCGCAGTTGGTCGCGCAGTTCGCGGGCCAGGATGAGTCGTACGTTGGTAAAATTCATATCTGCCTACTGCCTACTGCTTACTGTTTCTGCAAGCGGCTAGGCGGGGATCGGTTGGGGATGGGCTTCGTCGTGCCGGGATATTAGCTGGAAGAATAGCTCCTCCAGGTCGTCTTCTTTGTGCTCCCCACGCAACTCTTCCAGCGTGCCGTTGGCCAGGATGTGTCCGCGATGGACAATGGCAACCTTGTCGCATAGCTTCTCGGCCTCGCGCATGATGTGGGTCGAGAAGATGATGCACTTGCCGTGATCGCGTAGATCGGCCACGGTGCTCAGCAACGCGCGGGCGACCAGCACGTCGAGCCCGGCCGTGGCTTCGTCGAAGATCAGCACCGGCGGATCGTGGACGATGGCCCGGGCGATCGATACCTTCTGTTTCATGCCGGTCGACATCTTCGCGCCGAGCAGATCGCGAATTTCGTCCATTTGTAGCCGGCGGAAGAGGTACTCCATGCGTTCGGCCAAACCGTCCTCGGGCAGCCCGTGCAGCCGGCCGAAATACTCGACCATTTCCCAGGCCGTCATCCGGTCGTAGACGGCCGTATTGGTGGAGACGAACCCGATCTCGCGGCGGACTTGCGAGGGCTGCGTGAGCACGTTGTAGCCGTTGACGGTGGCCGTGCCGCCGGTCGGTCGCAGGACCGTGCTGAGGATTCGCAGGGCCGTGGTCTTCCCGGCCCCGTTGGGTCCTAGCAGGCCGAAGACTTGTCCCGGCAGGGCGTCGAAGCTGATGCCGTCGAGCGCGACGAACTGGCCGCGCCGCAAGTCGGCGAAATGTTTGGTCAATTGGTCAACGTGAATCATGGGGAGCTCGCTTCGGGGCTGGCTTCGGCCGCGGGGCTCATTTGTCAAAAGCCCTTCTTCTCGTTCCCACGCTCTGCGTGGGAACGCTATGCCACGACGCTCCGCGTCGCTGAGGCGGAACTTGCTTCGGCACAATCAGTCGCGCCGAAGCGGGGCCGCAGAGCGGCCATTCAGTCCGTTCCCACGCAGAGCGTGGGAACGAGGTTGTCGTTTCAGGTTCGGCGAATACTTACGGCTCATTCATCAAAAGCCCTTATGATAACGTAGCTTACGGCTCGGGCAGGGGCTCAGTTCACAAGTTCATACAACACATTCCTCTGTCGGGGGGAGAACCCTGCGTCGGAGATTGTCCGGCGGATTTCGGCCTCGTGGGTGCGAAATCGGGTTCCGGCGGCCGCCACGACGTTCTCCTCGATCATTAGGCTGCCCATGTCGTTGGCCCCAAATCGCAGCGCCAACTGCCCAATCGGCAACCCTTGCGTTACCCAACTAGCTTGAAGATTGGCGAAATTGTCCAGATAGAGCCGGCTCACGGCCAAGGTCTTCAAGTACTCCCAGGCACCGACTTTGGGCAGTTCGGCCAGGGCCGTGTTGCCCGGTTGAAAGGTCCAGCAAATAAACGCGGTAAAACGGCCCGTCTCGTCCTGCAATCGGCGCAATCGGTCCAAGTGTTCGATCCGTTCGGCCAAGGTCTCGACATGCCCGAACATCATGGTGGCCGACCCGCGCCCCTCGAGGCCGTGCCATGCGCGGCAGATTTCAATCCATCGGTCGGCCGAGATCTTTTCGGGACTGACCAGCCGACGAACCCGATCGACCAGGATTTCGGCCCCGCCGCCGGGCAGGCTTCCCAGCCCGGCTTGGCGAAGCCGACGGAGCACCTCGTCGACCGAGAGGCCCGAGCCGGTGGCCAAATGGTCGATCTCGGGAGGACTGAACCCGTGAACGTTCAGCCGGGGGTAGCGCGTCTTTACGTCTCGCAGCAGGGATTCGTACCACTCGATCTTCAAGTCCGGGTTCATGCCGCCTTGCAGCAGGATTTGCTCGCCGCCGAGTTCGATCGTCTCGTCGATTTTCGCGAACAACTCCTCGCGGTCGATCACGTAGCCCTGCTCGCTCTGGGGCGTGCATGAGAAAGCACAGAAACGGCAGCCGCTGGTGCAGATGTTCGTGTAGTTGATGTTGCGGTCGATGTTGTAGGTGCGATGCGGCTCGGGGTGCAAGCGTCGGGTGACCGCATCGGCAGCTTGGCCCAAGAGGGCCAGATCGTTCGACTGAAGCAGCGCGAGCCCTTCGTCCGGGTCGAGCCGCCGGCCGGCAACCGCCTTATCTAGCAGCGTTTTGATCGTAGAAGCCAAGCTCCACTCCCGGGGGAATCAGCCCGTGTTGGGCGGCCAGATCGGCAAATAACTGAAGCCCCTGCTGCTGCCGCGGGCCCAACTGAAATTGCAAGTTGTCGCGGAGGTAGGCGAGACATTCGGCCTGGGAAATTCCCAGCGAGCCGGCTCCTTGCCGGGCGATTTCGGCCAGTTGCAAAACGCCCCGGTCGCGGGCGGCAGTCAGCGTGGCGTCGAGTTCCGTCAGGTCGGCGCCCGCTCGGGCCACCCACATCGCAAACACGAACGGCAACCCGGTCCAACGCGACCACTGCTGGCCCATGTCCCAAACGAATTCCATCTCCTGCTCGATCGGCAGCATCCCGCGATCACCCATCAGCATGGCCGCATCGGCTTGGACGTCTTGGACCGACGCCCCGATCGGAAGCACGCAGATCTCGGGCTCGACATCGAACCACTCGCGCAACACGATCCGGGTCATGGCCGCGCTGGTCCGGGAGCCTTCGTCCAGGGCCAGGCGGCGGATCTTCTCGACGGGTACGCGGCTGTAGAGCTTCACACTGAGCACCGGACCGTCGCACGCCACGCAGGCGTCGGAAACGATCGTATAGTCCGGGTGCCGAAAGTATTCGATCGAAGGGACCAGCGCCACGTCGAGCCGCCCGGCGGCCAGATCGTCGGCCAAACGACTGGGGAAATCGACCACGATTCGGGCGTCGGGGGCCAATTCTTCCAGACAGAACGTCAGCGGCCGGGCATTCAGATAGGTGACGACCCCGATGCGAATTGCGTCCCGCCCATTCGTGGTAAGAGATTCCGTCACGGCCGACTCCCTGGGGATCTGCTGAAAACTCCGATTATAGGCTTCTTCTCCGCCGGTGGCTACCGTCAACGGGCGAGCTTCGGCGGAGCAAAATGGTCTATTCTCCCTGGGAGTAGATCTGTAAGGTAGCGTTGCGATGTAGGCGGAACGTGTTCTGGTGTGCCTTGCGGCAGGCCGAGGTCTTGTTCGAAACGGAGGGATGAGCGATGAGAATTCTGGGAATTGTTGTGCTCGCCTTGCTGGGCTGGGCGTTTCTTGCGATCTCGCCGGGTGCTGCATTCGCCGCTTTTATCGACTTTCCTGCGGCTGTTCTGGTATTCGGTGGCATGTTGGGAGTCCTGTTGCTCTCGCATGAGGCGGATACCTGGAAGCTGTTCGGTCGCTTTCTCTTGCGACGCTCGGATTCTTTTCGACAGGACGATCGAGAGACGCTAGTCGGCTTTCTGCAAACGGCCGGCAGGGGTTCGATTGCCTGCGGAGGGCTAGGAACGGTTATCGGACTGATTGTCATGCTTGGCAACCTGGGCGACCCGGCAGCGATCGGCCCGGGAATGGCCGTGGCGTTGTTGGCGATTTTCTACGCCCTGTTTCTGTCAGAACTCGTGATTCGACCCATGCGAAGAAGCCTCGAGCCGAAACATGGCGGGTTCGAAGGAACGGTTCGCAACTCCAGCGTCCCGTCTGGATAACCCGGTCTGCGGGGATTCAGCCGCTACGATCCGTGGATCCGTCATATCCGGTTCGGCTTGATTGGTCGAGGCTTTGGCGTCGAAAAAAAGCTAGATTTGCTTTGACGATAGAGCTTGACGCATCTTCTTACCAGATTCGAGCAGGATCCCATGGCAGATACGACGAATGACGACCTACTGGCACAACTAGCCGGACACGGCAGTCAGACCGACAGCACCGATCCCTGGGCGTCGGTTGCCGCGTCGGAGCCCGATCACGACGTCGATCAGCCGGACGAGAAGCTCGACGCCATGCTCGATCGGATCAACGACATGGCGGACCCTCAGCAGTTCGAGGCCGGGCCGCTGGACGAAGATCCGCATCACGGGCTGGACACCAGCGGGTTCTTGCCGATCGAGCCGGAGTCGTTCCAAGAGGCCGGACTGAGTGAAAGCGAAGTGGAATTGCTGATTCTGAAGTTCCTCTTGGCTCGGGGTGACGCGGTGGGGCGGGACATTGCCGATCAGGTCAAGCTCCCGTTCGTGCTGATCGACCAGTTGTTGCGCACGATGAAGAACGACCAGTTGGTAGGCCATCGGGGGTCGGCCCCCATGAACGACTACCAATACCAATTGACCGACATGGGCCGCGAACGAGCACGCCGCCACGTCGAGCAGTGCACGTATTTCGGGGCCGCGCCGGTCACACTGAACGATTATATCAAAAGCGTCCATGCCCAATCGCTCACCAAGATGCACCCCACGCCCGAGGACCTCCGCAGGGCGTTCGGTGATCTGGTGCTCAGCCCCCGGATGCTCGACCGCTTGGGCCCGGCCATCAATTCGGGTCGTGGGCTGTTCCTGTTCGGCCCGCCGGGAAACGGCAAGACGAGCATTGCCGAACGGGTCACCATCGCGTTTGGCGAGGAAATCTGGATTCCACGCGCCCTGGGCGTGGGGGGTGAAATCATTCGGCTATTCGATCCGGTCACGCACGATGTCGTGCAAATCGATTCTTGCGCCGGGCTGATCGACCAGCGGAAGATCGACAAGCGTTGGGTACGAATTCGCCGGCCCACGATCATCGCCGGCGGCGAGCTGACCATGTCGCAACTGGAGGTCATGCCCAACCACGCGACCGGGATCTGCGAGGCGCCCTTGCAGATGAAAAGCAACTGTGGAACGCTGGTGATCGACGACTTCGGCCGGCAGCGGATGAGCATCGACGAATTGCTCAATCGGTGGATCGTGCCGCTGGAAACACGGTTCGACTTCCTGAACCTGCCGCACGGCAAGAAGATCCGCGTGCCGTTCGATCAACTGATCATCTTCTCGACCAACCTGGAACCGCGCGAGCTGGTCGACGAGGCGTTCTTGCGTCGAATCCCCTACAAGATCGAGGCCACCGATCCCCGCGAAGACGAATTCCGGGGGCTGTTTATCATCCTCGCGGCCAAGATGGAGATCGAGTACAACCAGGACGCGATGGACTATCTGATCGAAACGCACTACAAGAAGGCGGGCCGCCCGTTCCGCTTCTGCCAGCCACGCGACCTGTTGTTGCAGATTCGCAACTATTGTACCTACCACAATCTCCCGTTGGAAATGACCGAGGAATACCTCGACAAGGCGGTCGACATCTACTTCGCTGTGATGTAAGTCTGTTTGGCCAAGAATGCCCTAGGAGATAAACCATGCGAATTGCAGCCACTTTATTACTGCTGATGGCCATCTCGGGCGTAGTTCTTTCGCTTGGCGCCTACACGATGCTTGGTTCTTTCCTCGGCGACCTTTCGCCGAGGCAATACGACCAAGTCGTCTCCGGCGAGTTACATGCCATTCTTTTCAGCGACCTGTTTTGGACATGCTGCCTGCAACCGGATCTGCCTCGTCCTTCATGGTTTTGGGATTGGATGGCGGCCGTATTGGTATTTCCCCTGATAGTCGTCGTGTGGCTGGGTATGCGTCGGAGGATGAAGTATCCTTGCGTCGCCATGGGCGGTGTCTGTCTGTTTCTGGGAGTGGTGCCGTATGCCGTCGGTGCGGTCATGGCTCGAGGTTCTTGGGGACCCAGCGAGGTTGGCTCGTGGCTTGTCGTGATGTTAGTCGGGCTGCTCTACTCATGCCTGGCCAGCGCTGCCTTTTCCGCTTCGGCCCTTTTTGCCAGTATCTGGCCCGAGGCGGCCGAAGCCATCAAGAGAAAGGTTACCCGTCGGCGACCTGCCATGCATCTTACGATCGGACGTAACTGAAAAGCGGGGCGTGCAAAGCCGCAAGCGGCGGCTATCCTTGCGGGCGCTCGATGCCGAAGGGGAGTTTCATCTGGGGGTTGTGCTGGTCGTCGGGGTTGAGTTCCTTGAAGAGCAGGCTCGGCTGGATGTCCGTGTTGTGCTGGTACTTGTCGCTGGAGTATTCCTCGAACGAACCTTCGATGCCGTGATAGAAGATCTGGCAGATCGGTATCCCGGGATAGATTCGCACCGGCCCAATGGCGAACATCTCTAAAGTCCAAAAGCCGCAGAATCCCACGTCGCCGAACCCGGCCGTCACGTGAACGAACAACCCCAGCCGGCCCACCGACGAACGCCCTTCGATCATGGGTACCAGATTGTGCGTTTCGGTGCGCTCGACCGTCCGGCCCAGGTAGAGTTGGTTCGGCTGCAGCACGAGCCCCTCGGGAGGAATGGCCAGCCGGCGAACGCGGTTGGGTTTCCGCATGTCCAACACGACTTCCTCGTAGACCATCAACTCGTCGTGCAGCGATAAGTTGTAGCTGTTGGGATTGAGCTTCGACTCGTCAAACGGATCGATGACGATGTTCTTGTCCAGTTGGCGCTTGATTTCGTGTCCGGAGAGTATCATGGGGAATTTGCATGCCTTTCAATCAGAGTCAACACCAATTCGCGGACAAATATCGGCCAGGGGGCAGCCGCCACAATCAGGCTTACGGGCCGTGCAGCAGCGGCGGCCGTGTTGGATCATCCGATGGCTCAACGCAACCCACTCGCGGCTCGGAATCTGCTGCATCAGGTCTTGCTCGACCTTCTCCGCGTTCTTCTGCTCGGAAAGCCCCAGACGCCGACTGATTCGCCCTACGTGCGTGTCGACGACCACGCCGGAAGTTATTCCCAAGGCCGTGCCGAGTACCACGTTGGCCGTCTTCCGCCCGATTCCCGGCATTTCGACCAGTTGCTCGATCCGCCGAGGCACCTCTCCTTCATACTGCTCGATCAATGTCCGACATGATCCCTTGATGCTCTTGGCCTTGTTGCGAAAAAAGCCGGTGCTTTGGATATCGCGCTCCAACTGTCGCAAGGGGGCTCGGGCAAAGTCGGCCGCACGGCGATATTTGGAAAACAGGTCCTCGGTGACCAGATTGACCCGCTCGTCGGTGCACTGGGCCGAAAGGATCGTGGCCACCAGCAACTCGACCGGATTGGAGAACCGCAGCGAACACGTAGCCTCCGGGTAAGCCCGGCACAACCGCCGAACCACCTTCATGGCGTATCCCTTAGTTTCAGTGCTAGCAGGCACGATCCCTCCTCGAAATCCGGCGGCCCAATGGCAGTCTCACAGCCGGCAGTCCTGCAGCGTGGGGCCCTTTCCGACAGACCAGTGATTCTCGCCCAATTGCACTGAATTTGTCAAGTATACGGCCTAACTGTCGAGAAAAATGCTGGCCCCAGGCCGGGTATGCCCCTATAATGGCTTAGTATTCTTGCCTTACGGCACACAGCAACGGAAGTCTGGCCCCATTATTCCGCCACAATCATTCCGGCGACCGGGATGCACTAAGGAGAGATTTCGGCCAACACTAAGGTGCGGTAATACGACATAAGGTATCCTTGTTTAGACGTTTAGGCCGATTCACCTGTTAACCGACCCATCGCGGAAGCGGGCAAGCCATTATGTCGACGTTTGACAATCCATCTTATTCGCTGGAAAGCTTCTCGGGCATCGTCCGGCTGTTTCCGCTGCCGAATCTGGTGATGTTCCCCCACGTGATGCAACCGCTGCACCTCTTCGAGCCTCGCTACCGCACCCTGCTGGAAGACGCTCTGGAAGATGACCGTCTGATCACCATGGCCCTGCTGGAGCCGGGATGGGAAAACGACTACGAAGGCCAACCGCCCATCCATCCCATGGCTTGCTTGGGGCAGATTACGATGCACCACTGCCTGGAAGACGGGACCTATAACCTGCTGCTGCTGGGGGTGCAGCGGGTCCGCTTGGTTCGGGAAATGGATCTGGTCCAGGGATTTCGCATGGCCGAAGTGGAACTCTGCGAGGACTACGAACCGCTGAACCACACTTCCGAAGGGTGTGCTTTGCCACAAAAACTTCGCGAGGCGTTTCTGAAGGTCGCTCACCGGCTGCCTGAGGCCCAAGAGCAGTTCGACCACTTACTCGGCGCGGAGGTCCCGCTGGCGGTGCTGACCGACGTGATCGGTTACATGCTCGACATCGATCTCGACGCAAAACAGAGATTGCTCGAGGAGCTGGACGTTTGCCGTCGGGCGGAGTTGTTGATCGAGCACCTTTCGGCAACCGTGGCCTGTCCGGCCCCGGCCGAAACGATTGAGTTTCCGCCGAGTTTCAGTGCCAACTGAGCGTTCTGTAGGAGGCGACTCCTACAAGAGTCACCGTTTTTGACCTCAATTGGCCAACCCCACCCCTACGCGAACCACGGCAACCCCCTCCTTGACCGCGACCAAGCCGATCCCTATCATGAAAAGGTTGTGTGTTCGAACCCAGGTATCAAATATGGCATCCCCTATCGACGAACGTGAAATGATTCGAGGCAGTTTGGCAGAGGAAGAAGACTCGGGCCAATTCCCCCAAACCCCAGGTGTCGACCAACCGCGGATCCGCCGGGCCATCCGCGAGATCCTCTTGGCCGTGGGTGAGGATCCCGATCGGGAAGGGCTCGCCGAGACGCCGGCCCGTGTGGCGCGAACCTATGCCGAGATGTTTTCGGGTTTGCACAACGAACCTCGACGGCACCTGAAGAAGTTCTTTCAAGAGCAATACGACGAGATCGTGTTGGTTCGCGACATCAGCTTCAACAGCACCTGCGAGCACCACTTGCTGCCTTTCATGGGCAAGGCGCATATCGGCTATCTGCCGGACGGACGCGTGGTGGGATTGAGCAAGTTGGCACGCGTGGTCGAGGAAGTCGCCCGGCGGCCGCAAGTCCAGGAACGGATGACCCAGCAGATTGCCAACCTGTTGGTCGAGGAACTCAACGCCAAAGGCGTGGCCGTGGTCGTCGAGGCAATTCACACCTGCATGACCATCCGCGGCGTTCGCAAACCGGGTTCCATGTGCGTCACCTCGGCCATGAAGGGCTGCTTCCGCACCAAAGCATCATCCCGAGCGGAAATGATGACGCTGATTTACGGGGATCGCCGCTAAGGGTCGCGATGGACCAACGAGACCAACAGCGCGCGAGGATTCAGGAAGATCTCCGGGGATTGATTGCCGGAGACGTGCGCTGCGACGACGTGTTCCTGCAATTGTTCGCCGGCGATGGCGGCATCTACGAAATCAAGCCCTCGGCCGTCGTCAGCGTTCGCAACACGGCCGACGTAGTAGCCTGTGTGCAGTACGCCGCCGAGAAGCAAATCCCCGTTCATGCCCGAGGTGCAGGGTCCGGCGTGGCCGGCGAATCGTTGGGGACCGGGTTGGTGCTGGACTTCTCGAAGTTCATGCATCGGGTGATCCGCATCGACCAGGAGACGGTCCGCGTTCAACCCGGCGTGGTCTGCGAGAGGCTCAACACCCAGTTGCGACCCCACCGCCGCATCTTCGGCCCTAATCCGATCAATGCGGCCACGGCGACCCTCGGGGGGATGATTGCCATCGACGCCGCGGGAAGCCGCTGGCTGAAATACGGGTCCACCGGCCACCAGGTGCGGAACTTGCAGGTCGTGCTGGCCGACGGGCGGTTGATCGAGCTCGGACGCGAGATGCTCTCCGGCGCCAGGAGCGACGATCCCAATTCTCGAAAACGCGAACTCATCGAACCCTTGGCTGCGTTGCTCGGCGCCCATGCCGAATCGATCCGGGAGCATCAGCCGAAGTGTCCCCGAAAACGTTGCGGATATAATCTCGACGGCGTGCTTTCCGACGGGCCTCACCATCAGCAACTCGACATGGCCCGGCTACTGGCCGGCTCCGAAGGGACCTTGGCCCTGATCACCGAAGCCACGCTGACCACCGAGCCGCTGCCATCGCAGCGCGGCGTGGTGGTGCTACTGTTCGATAGCCTGGAGAAGGCATCGCGGGCGGCGTTGGAGATCCTACCCAGCGGGCCAACCGCGTGCGATTTGATGGACCGACGACACCTTAGCCTGGCCCGGGACATCGAGGTCCGCTTCGACCTGCTAATTCCGCCTGAGACAGAGGCCGCGCTGCTGGTCGAACGGGAAGGCGACCAACTCGCTGAAGTCCGCGACTGGATCGATCAGGTTGTGGACGCCATTTGGAAGAAGAAGCATTTGGCGTTCGGGGCTCGGCAAGCCCTGGATCCGCATGAAACGGAGTTGTTCCTGCGTCTGGCCGACTTATCCCAATCCGCAAAGTATTCCCGCAAGAGCCCCAGCCGTCCCACGCCGGTGGTCGAGGACCTGGTTGTCCCGCCCGAACAACTGCCCGGCTTCCTGGTCACTCTGCAAAACGTATTGAAGCATCACGAGGTCACCACGTCGCTCTATTGCCATGTGGGCCAAGGTCAATTGCATATCCGCCCGTTCGTCGATCTGAGCAACCCCCGGGACCTTGATCGGATGCGTCAATTGGCCGAGGAACTGTACCAAAACGTATTCGACATCGGAGGAACGATCGGCGGAGCCCACGCCTACGGGCTGAGTCGAACACCGTTTCTTCCCCGTCAAGCCGGACCGCTGTGCGACGTTTTCCGACGCGTCAAGGAGATCTTCGACCCGACGGCGATTCTCAACCCGGGCAAAATTGTAGGCGACGGCTCGGGCTTCCTGACCCGTTATGTGCGCTGCGGCGTATCGCCAACGCCGGCCGAGAAAGACGAGACTTCGACCTTGCGCAGTATGACTGAACTGCAACTGAACTGGGACCCGTCGCACGTGTCGGACGCCGCGGCCGATTGCAACCGTTGCGGCGAGTGTCGCTCGCAGTCGCCGGGAGTACGCATGTGTCCGATCTTTCGATTCCTGCCTGCCGAGGAATCCTCACCGCGTGCGAAGGCCAACCTGATCGCCGGCGTGCTCGGCGGTAGCTTGGAACTGGAGAGTCTCGCTAGCGAGGAATTCAAGACGGTGGCCGATTTGTGTGTGCATTGCCACATGTGCCGCCTGGACTGTCCCGCGGAGGTCGACATTCCCCGGCTGATGCGCGAAGGCAAAGGCGCCCACGTGGCCGCGGCCGGGTTGCCCGTGGTCGATCGCGTGATGATCCATCTAGACACGCTCAGTGCGCTGGGTAGCGTGGCCGCGCCGGCGGCCAACTGGGCGCTGAACAATCGCCAGATCCGGTGGTTGATGGAAAAGATGCTGGGAATTGCCCAAGGCTGTAAACTTCCGCGGCTGAGCTCGCGGAGTTTCCTTCGCCAAGCGGCCAGACACCACCTGACCCGGCCGGTCCGCGGCGACGAGCCCAAGGTCGTCTACTTTGTCGACACGTTTGCCAATTACTACGACCCCCAACTCGGTTCGGCCTTGGTTCGCGTGCTGCGGCACAATGGGGTGGCTACCTATGTCCACCCCTACCAAAAGCCGGCCGGAATGACGTCGATCGTCAGCGGGGCCCTGGACCATGCCCGTCGCTTGGCCCGCCATAACGTCTCGCTCCTGGCCGAGGCCGTTCGGCAAGGTTACCAGATCGTGGCCACCGAACCCTCGGCCGCCCTGTGCCTGATCCACGAATATCCCCAACTGCTAGGCAGTAGCAACCATGCAAAGGACGAAGACGTGAAAATCGTGGCCGAGGCCAGCAGCGAGGCCTGCACATTCCTCTGGAAATTGCATACAATGGGAAAGTTGCAACTGGATTTCCAAGCCATCGACGCTACCCTGGGGTATCACATGCCCTGCCATGTCCGCGCCCTACAAGTGGGCTCGCCGGCCGAGAACCTCTTGCGACTGGTCCCGGACCTCACCGTCCAACCGCTTCAAGAGGGGTGTTCCGGAATGGCCGGAACCTTCGGACTCAAACGCGTAAACTATCGTAATAGCCTTCGGGCCGGCCGCGCGTTGATCCAAAGACTCCGAGACAAGGAAATCGAGGTCGCCGTGACCGAATGTAGCTGCTGCAAGATCCAGATGGAACAACGCGCCACCAAACCCACGCTTCACCCGATCAAATTGCTCGCCATGGCCTACGACTTAATGCCCGAAATGAACCGCCTGCCCATTGCCGCGTCGCGAGAGGAGGTCGTGCAATGAACGTGCACGTGCGATTGTTTGCCGCCGCCCGACAGGCCGCCGGCCAAGACCGGCTTCAACTCGAACTGCCCGACGGAGCCACGGTCGGCGACCTACGCCTCCAGCTTAGCGCCCAGATGCCCGAGTTATCCGAATTGATCCGGCGGGCCATGTTCGCCGTTGATACCGAATATGCCCCCGACGACCGAACCTTGCCTCGCGACGCCGAAGTGGCCTGCATCCCGCCGGTCAGTGGAGGATAGACCGACACCCATGATTCAACTTACCGACCAACCCATAGACACCCCTTCCGTGATCGAGGCCGCCAGTTCACCGCTGGCCGGGGCCATCGTGCTCTTCTTGGGTACCGTGCGTGAATTGACCGACGGACGCCAGACGACTTCGCTGGAATATGAATGCTACGCGGAAATGGCCCAAAAGGAACTCGCCCGGCTCGAGGAAGAGGCCCGGCGTCGCTGGCCGCTGACCGAGTGTGCCATCGTCCATCGCACGGGCCATCTTGCGGTCGGCGAAGTTAGCGTGGCCGTGGCCGTCAGTTCGCCCCATCGTGGCCCGGCGTTCGAGGCCGGGCAGTGGGTCATCGATCGGCTCAAGCAGGTCGTACCCATCTGGAAAAAGGAAAACTACGCCGACGGAACCAGCGATTGGGTCCACCCCAGTACCGAGAATTCCCCGACAGAGAATCCCCCTATACCCGAGGAGACATAAGCCGTGACAATTGCCGGCCCATTGGTTGACTGCTGCGGACGCGTGCATACGGATCTGAGGATCTCGGTGACCGATCGGTGCAACATCCGCTGCTACTACTGCATGCCGGCCGAAGGCGTCGAGTTCCGCCCCCATGCCGATATGCTCGCGTACGAAGAGATCGAGCGGTTTGTCCGCGTGTTGACTCAGATGGGGATCTGCAAGGTGCGAATCACCGGCGGGGAACCCCTGGTCCGAAAGAGCATTCCCCAACTGGTCGAGATGTTGGCCCAACTCGCAGGAATCGAGGATCTGGCCCTAACCACCAACGGGATCCTGCTGGACACCTACGCCAAGCCGCTGAAGGCCGCCGGGCTGAACCGCCTGAACATCAGCCTCGACACGCTCGACCGCAAGAAGTTCGAAGAGATTACCCGCCACGACGAGCTTCCCCGGGTGCTTAGGGGAATCGCCGCCGCGCAGGAAGCCGGTTTCGAAACCATCAAACTCAACGCCTTGGCCATCCGCGGCCTAAGCGAGGACCAAGTCGTGCCGCTGACGCTCTTCGCCCGAGAACACGGCCTGCAAGTCCGCTTCATCGAGTTCATGCCCGTCGATGCCGATCGCCAATGGGACAAAACCCAAGTACTCTCAGCCGACGAGATCCTCAAAATCCTTTCCGAGCAGATCGGGCCGCTCGAGCCCGTCCCAGGCAATGGATCGCGTGCCGCGGCCACCGAGTATCGGTTCCTCGACGACGGCGACCGAATCGGCCTGATACGTTCGGTAACCAGTCCATTCTGCAGTCATTGCGGTCGGCTGCGCCTGACGGCCGACGGCAAGTTGCGCAACTGCCTCTTCTCCGACCAACAATGGGACATCCGCTCGCCGCTACGCGAGGGTGCCACCGACGACCAGTTAGCCGAGTTAGCCCACTCGGCCGTCCGCGCCAAGCAACAAATCCGAGGCGCCAACCACGGCCACTTCGCCCAACCCGACCGCTCAATGCACCAAATCGGCGGTTGAACCACGGCTTCTAGCCCGCATTGCCACCGCCGGCTGGTATGGATCCGTATAATCGTGGCGCAGCAAGCCGGCGTCGGCTTCAGCATCGACGCAAACGGGTAAGACCAGTTCGGGGAACAGTTTATGACGATTCTCTGTCGATTCACCGCGATGACTATTGACTTACATCAATTATCTTGATAGAATCAGAGCGAATTGAATTGACATACATCAATTTCAGGGCCTATAATGTCGATAGAGGACAACGCGAAACACGGGGGCCCGCCAATCTTCGAAAGGAAGTTCGTTGGCCCCGTTAACTGATCCCAATCGACTTGAGGCGTACAAGGACGCACTGAGCAACTGGAATTTCGGCGGATACATCCAGTTCGAGCTGACACAAACGGCGTACGAATGGGTCAGGCGAGAACTGGACAATGTCTCGCTCAAGGAGATTGGCCGTCTGATGTACGAGCATGTTGAGGCTGGAGGCGAAATCGATGAAGTTCGAGAAACGCGTCCCGGATGGTCCGACGAGTACGAGTTTCACTATGACCTTCGATTCACGATTCAAAATCGACCCGTATACATCGAGACTCGCCTCAACTACAAGCTTCCGGTTGTTCCCGACGATTCAACAATCCTGGTGGTAAATATCCATGCACCCTAAGCAATCAGGGAAGGCGAAACGCCCACGAAGTGCCGAACGGGCATTTCCGTGGCGATGTCGTCACTGCGGCAAAGAGGAAGTCAGATTGGCCAAGACGAACTACGCCGCCGAAGTTCGACACGACGGCCGTTTGCACAAGTTCACCATCCCCGATCTTGAACTTCCCGTATGTCAAGCATGCGGCGAGAGAGTCTTCACCGAGAAGGTGGACGCCCAGGTCAACGATGCTCTCCGCACGCACATCAACCTACTAACACCCGCTCAGATTCGCGAGGCGATCAAACGGGTCGGGATGTCCCAAAAGGATGTGACGAAGTGCTTGGGTATCGCCGAAGCAACACTTTCTCGCTGGCTCAGTGAAGTGCAAATCCAATCTCGTTCGATGGACACTCTCTTGCGGATTTTCTTCGGGTTTCCTGAAGTGCGCGTTACGCTTTGCAGCGGTTCCCAAGTCCCTCAACTTGGACTTTCGGACGTTGTACAAACTAGCTCACCGCGCTAGTGGGGGAGAAGAACTCAAGAAACCACCACGCGATAGACACGGGGGGGCGACGGGAGAGGCGCAGCCTGTTATAATCGCGACACTACGAGCCTGGATCGGTTCTAGGCCTGACCCGAATGGGGGGTAGTGTTTTGCCGTGGAATAAAGTCCACACTGGGTAGCTGATTCCAGCCCAAAGAGACGCTTGGCCGTTATCGTTGGATTGAAAAGTCTTGGTGAATCCACTCGGCCTGCTCCCCAAAACCTGACCCATGTGTTATGAGAGTATTCTAGAGCTTCTCAAGTGGATGTTATCATGCAACTTTACGAACGTTTGTACGATTTTATCCTAACCACTACGGGAGCCAAGGGAACGCAACCCCCCCGCATGACAACCCTCAAAGCTCCGTGGTAAAGTTAATCAGAGGAATAAACCTGCATGAAATGGCGACTTGTTCAATTCTCGGGAGTTGTTGTGGGCGACGCCCACAATCCCACTATCCTGAACCCTGATTTTCTATCTAGTCAGCGAATTGTGCCGAAATCGTGGGGGTGGGAGGTGGCGGAGACCTACACCACGCCACCGTTGTCAATGGTCCGGTACGAGAACGGGGTCAATGTAACCGTCGAACAGAATAAGATCCAAATCTCGGACCCAAATGTCGAAGATGGACCGGAGCGAAGCAAGATAACCGAGATTGCCGCCGCTTACGTCGAGATTCTGCCACACGTCCGATATACGGCAGTCGGAAACAACTTCCAAAGCCTGATTCCAAGGGCGAATCCCGGGGACTACTTGAAAGAACGCTTTCTCAAGCAGGGCGAGTGGACGAAATCGCCAGACGATTTGGATGCTGTCGGCGTGAAGTTGAGTTATCCTCTTGTTCCGGTTGGTCGATTGGTCTTAACGATAGATGCTGCGGAGGCCGAGCTGCCCGACAATGACGACCACCAAGAAGTTATCGTTTGTAATGCAAACTTCAGTCGGGAGTGTGGTGAGCACCCCGCGTCAGATAAGGCTGTCGAGCATCTGAACCTAGCTATGCGTGATTGGAATACGTACAAGCAAGCACTTAATTCGCTGTTTGAGTTAGATATAGAAGCCACGCCATGATAGCTCATGCGAAGCCCAATACTGGCCACGAGGAATTGCACAGGAAGCTCCACCGAATCAAGGGGGAGGCATGGGAGGAAGTCGGCACGCTACCGCGGCGCATGTCCCTGCGACAGTCGACGGGCGCCGTGACGATCCGGCCGAGAATGCGACCGTCCGCGGACGACATGGCCTTGTATCGAAGGGCGTTTCTTGGGGGATTGTCCGACGTCGGAGAGTCCTCCAATGTGCAAATCCGCGAAGTCTTTCGCGACAGCCTTGAATCCCTGCGTAGGGCCAGTGAGGAGTGGGGGCGCTTTGAATCCATCAAGAGTGACGTGTTGCGAGAATCGTTTCAGGCGGTCACGGAAGCGTCAGAGATCGCATCCGTCCGTGAAACTTTGCAGACTCTGTTTGAGCGTCCCGACGTGTTCGACTGGAATGATGCGAAAAATGACCGACGATGTGAACTGATTGACAAAGAGATCGAAGGCACGCTTCTTCCCACTGAGAAACGCGAGCTTGAGGAATTGCAGAGGCAGATGCTCGCGTATCGTTGCAAGGTCGCTCCGCTTCCACTCAAGGAAGCGCAAAGATTGCATCAACAGCTTCTGAAGAAGGCCGCAAAGCAAGAAGACTGAACGGATGCAGCCGTACAAATACCCCGACTCACCGCATGTTCGACGACACGGGCCGGCTGGCTATGAAGCGTACGAGTCGTATCGCGAGTGGCTTCGAGACGACTTCCTTTTTCGCTGTGTCTATTGTCTGCACCGAGAAAAATGGGGCAAACGGCGAGGCGCTTGGCATATCGACCATTGGCTGTCGCAGAAAGCGTACCCTGACGAAGTAGTCGAGTACGACAACTTGGTGTATGCATGCGCCGGCTGCAATCTTGCCAAGGGCAAACGCGGCGTGCCAGACCCGTGTTCGTGTCTGCTGCACGATGCGGTCGAAGTCTTTGAAAATGGAGGAATTGAGGCCAGGACGCCTGAAGCTCGGCGAACCATTCGACTGCTCGGCCTCGACAGCCCGGAAGACACCGAGTTTCGAAGCCAGTGGATCGGAATCTACCGTCTCCTCAAGAACTACGACTACAAGCAGTTCTTGGCGTCGATGGGATTCCCGGCAGACCTTCCGGATTTGGCCAAAAAGAACAAACTTTGTCCAGAAAACACGCGTCCCGAGGGTATCGAGGAAAGTTGCTTTGCTCTTCGCGCGCGAAATGAGTTGCCCGATTACTACTGATGTGCGCAACTTACAAGTGGCGGTCTGAACCGTCGCAAGAAATGCGGTCAGGGCTCACTGTTTGCGTTTTCCGAGCTCGACGAACTCTCGGCCACCACTAATTCGATTATTTGAGCATTCCAGGGAGGTGTGGACGATGGGACGGAAGTTGATTATTTTGGTGTCTGTGGTCGTGCTGGTCGCAGTGATGGGGACTTGGGGGCGTTGCCTTGGGGCGGAGCGGTCGATTTCTCGGGAGGTGTTGATTGGGAAGATGCGTGGGTTTTGGATTGGGCAGTTGGTGGGGAACTATATGGGGTTTCCTTTCGAGAATGTCTATGTTCAGAAGCCTATTCCGTTCTTGGTCGAGCGCTATTACACCTACCGCGATGATCCTTCGATTCGGCTGAATCGGGACGATCTGCGGGGCTATGTTCCGATCGTTGCCCACTGGCTCGAAGGGGCCATCTCGGACGACGATACCGATATCGAGTTTCTCACGCTGCATGCCGTGGAACGGTTCGGGTTGGATATCGACTATCCGGAAATCACTTCCATGTGGAAGAAACATATCAATCGCAAGATCTGGGTGGCTACCCGAATCGCGCGCGACTTGATGGAAGAGGGTATGGTCGCCCCGCATACCGGAAGCAAGCAAAACAATCGCTACTGGTTTCAGATCGACTCGCAACTGGAAAACGAGATCTGGGGTGCCTTCTATCCCGGCATGACCCGTAAGGCCGCCGAGCGATCCTTGTGGGGCGCCCGGATCACGAACGACGATTGGGCTACGCATCCCACGATCGCCTACGGAGTGATGTATAGTGCGGCCTTCTTCGAAAAGGATGTAGAAAAACTCGTCGACATGGCAATCCAAGCGGTCCCCGACGAAGGTCCGTTCAGCGAAGGAATGCGGGACGTTGTGCGATGGCACAAAAAGTATCCCGATTGGCGGGACACTCGCCGCAAGATCCACGAGAAGTATTACGCTTATCGGTCTGGAGATTACCGGGCGCCGGTCTCCGTGGTTTCGTCGCTGCCGAACGGTCTGTGCGGTGTGATGGCCATCCTGTACGGCCAGGGATCCTTCCGCAAGACGCTGGGGATCGCGGTTTCTGCCGGCTACGATTGCGACAATCAGGCCGCAACCTGTGCCGGGTTGATGGCCGTGCTCAATGGCGAGGAGTGTATCCCCGACGAGTTCACCAAAGAGTTTCTTCCCCAGGGAGCGAAATGGGCCGAGCCTTTCAACGACCGCTATCTGAACTATTCGCGAGATGGATTGCCGATAGCCACCAAGATCAGCCGGATTGCCGAGCGCATTGCGGCAATTGCCGAGAAAGCGATTCTAGACGGTGGTGGGAAAAAGGAGCACCGCGACGGGAAAGTGGTCTACACCGTCAACTGCGATTTCTGAGGCGGCAAGCCTTGAGCCGTTTGCGGCTTTGTAGCATTTCCCCAGTACGGGGGTCTTGGCCGTCGTATGCGACTGCGTCTGCAAACCATTGTTTTCGCAAGAAAGTTGCATCTAAGGCCGCTTTCTGTCATAATGAGACCACGTCTTATCTGGGACAATCTGCGCGCAAGAGGGTCTGATGCTCGGCAATCTAGGAAAGAAACTGACCCCAGCTTCCAGGAAAGCCCTTCGTCAATCGGGGAGGGCTGGCCGGCTGCGCTTCGAATCGTTGGAGCCGCGATGGCTCCTATCGGCCGCCGATAGCACGGTCGTCTTCAACGAGCTAATGTATCATCCCGACGCCGATCAGGCCGGAGAATGGATCGAACTCTACAACCAGATGGCCGTCG
>SDBV01004777.1_pt1 | contig 19300 bp, 12 predicted proteins | sample 2277081 | NCBI WGS metagenome assembly SDBV01 (sample SAMN10402039, study PRJNA504765) | marine sediment metagenome | isolation source: marine sediment core GS10_PC15, 223 cmbsf | place: Arctic Ocean: Southern Knipovich Ridge | collected 2010
CAGTTTAAGCTTGAAGAGTACAGGGACACGCCGATCATCACATTTGCCGGCAAGATTTCGAAAACAAAAGGTGTTGACTATCTTTTGATGGCGAACAAAATTATCCAGAGAGAACGGGAGGCGGTTCTTCTCTTATTTGGAGCTGGTGAGTTTGAAGATGTGTTGGATGGCGATTGGCCGAATAAATATGAGTTTAAAAATGTCGTCACCATGGGACATCAGACTCACGAGGTTCTCTCCAGTTTTCACAATATTGCCAGACTCAGCGTTTTACCTTCTCGGTCAGAGGGATTTGGTATTGCGGCCCTTGAGGCCATGGGTTGTGGAACTCCCGTAGTGGCATCACAAACAGGGGGATTGGCTGAGCTCGCAGTCGGTGCAGTGACGCCTGTGGGAGATATAGAAGAGATAGCTAAGCAGGTTCTGAACATCCTGAAAATGCCGGATACGGAATACGAGGAGCTCCGGGACAACGCGCATAAAAAAGCTCTGAAGTACTCTTGGGACGATATCGTCGACAGACGATTAGCAATATACAGGGAAATGATAGGGTAGAACCCAATAGATGTACTCTTGAGAAATCCGTCTGACTGAGCCAAGAGCCGGCTAATCCGGCTCGTGTCCGGGATTGATTCTGATATGATCGAGTGCCCGTTCCGCGGCAAAGGGTACATACCCGTTCTTTTTCGAAAGAGAGTAGAATCGATCCACTGCCTGCCTGTTTCCCGGTGTGAGATACTCAATGTTAAAGACCCTTTTGCCGTTAGATGTAAATCGACGCAGGTGGGAAATAACATCTTCCTGCGGGTTGTATGGGTTGTCTTCGTCCCGGCTCCCGTGGTAGAAGACATCCTCTACCCCGACGGCATCTATCGCCGATAGAAAAGCAATAGTCTTATCTTTGGAGGCGTCTGTTATGATACCGGTCGCGTTCTGGGGGCAGAGGATGAAACTCCGCTTTCCGCGTCCATCCCTGCAGTATTGCGCGATCTCCAGGATAAAGTCGACCATTCGGTCGGCTGCATCTCGGGCTGAGGGAAGCTGCTCGTCCTCGCCGCTCTCAACAGCTTCGGAAGCCCAGTACCAGTAGCCATCCACTATATCCATATAGATACCATCGAAACCCTGGTCGAGGATTCTGTCTAGGTAGGAAAATACAATTTTCTGCCACTCCGAGTCCCAGTACTTGACCTTGTAGTTGCCAGTCCAGTTGGGATTTTCCTTACCCATCCAGCCGGGGTTTCCGGGAGCCCATCCGTCCTGCCAGTAGAACCGGTAGCGTTCCGCCTCGCCGATTGAAATATAGGCCAGAACCTGCTTACCTCCCTTACTCTTCTTGAGACGTTGGATCTGTTTTTGGGACCACTCTCCGGAAGCCGAACCGTTCTCTGAATAGTCTATGATAAGTAGGTCGTATTCGGCTGCGGCGAGAGCGGCGAGAGTGATCTCCTGAAGCTGGATGAGAAAATCATTAACCTCACTAAGGATCGGTTCCCCCTGAGCCGGGATTGTGTTGCAGGTGGCCAGCATTAAGGAGAAGAAACCGAGTAGGATAATCTCTTCTCTCAAACGAATTCCAAGCAACTGAATCATTTACCGAAGACCGTACTGAGAATAGATCCGTCTGTCTATGCTTCGGACTTGAGCGAGGAGTATAAGATAGGCGACCACTGAGGCGGCCAATCCACCGGCCAGATAGCTCAGTCCGCAGAAGCTCGAGATCCCGTATCTAGCGGTTACCAGACTTCCAATTAAATTCACGGAGAAAAAGGTAAAGCTGGCCAGTGATGCTTCTCTGTAGAGCTCGAGATAGAAGAGAAAGGTCATGAGGGTTAAAAATATAAAATGAAGAAGAACCGCAACCAGGGTTGTCCTCATTATGAGAGTGCTGATGGAGCCCTGAAACACTCTGTTTGTTAAGACAGGGACCAGGAGGAAGAGAACCAGGGTCAGGATACCTTGAAATACGCTCTGTTCGAAGAGCCCTTCCTTGATTTGCCGGATAAGGGCGTACTTTTTTTCCTGTATCCTGATAAACACATCGCTGCTCAGGGATTGAAGAAACTCCTTTAAGCGAACGTAGAAGTCTGTCTCGCATATCACAACGAAATAGATAAGACCGGGTATCATCGCAAGATTGGATAGATAAACGGGCATATCGTAAACCTGAAACAGTTTGAACGGGGTTCCTTCGATAGGGCTGCCCAGAAAAAACCAGAAGACGAGCTTATCTATCCAGATTCCCCAGTAGTAGAATAGCCCTGCAAGCAGAAGGTATCCGTGCCTGGGAATATTCAGGAAAAACTCTTTAACCGTTGCCAGGAAGCGGGCGGGTCTGTATTCCCACAACGCCAGCGCTCCGAGCAGCGCCACGGTAAGAAGCTGGCCTAATGAGAATCCCAGCATGGCTCCGCCCAACCCATAGATCCTGCCCAAGACCCTCAGGCCCATCACTGAGCAGGCCATTCCAGTCATAAATGTCAGAAAGATGACCATGTAGCGTTTCGAGAGGGATATGAAAATCATGAGGATCCACAGCACGTTGACTGCAATGAAAAAACACAGAGCCGCCGCCTTGAACAGGCTGGGATGGGATAAATTGGGCAAGTTGATCCCCCATAGGGCCGGGATGGCAATTGCCGAAGCCAGTAGAGCAATGACAACACAAATGAATACCAGCGCAGATCCCGCCTCTCTATTCTTTTCCAGGTAGATGAGATCCGAAAGGAACCGCGTAAAGACGTAGTGCAGACCACCAAAGAGAAAGAGAGAGACGGCGTAGGTGTAGATAATGACGGACATGAACAGGCTCTGGTGTTCCGGCAGAGCAAAATGAGCGATCCTATCTATCAGGAAAATGCCTAATATGGCAACAAGCCAGGGTCCCGCGACTATGATGATACCGGCAAGGGCCACTTTGAAGAACGATCCAATGCTTTCCTTTTTTAGAAGCCTTTGAAGCTCAAAACCAATACCTGCCATTCCTATTGCCCCTTCAAATCGCGGTAGATTTCTCTGTAGTTGTTGTGCAGATCGTGCCTGTCATAGAATCGATGGACCTTATCCTTATTCTTCTTTACAAGATTGGCGATCTCTTCGGGATTGTCATGGATATACCTGACCCCTTCTGCCAATTTTTCTGGATCTTTCGGGGGGGAGAGAAACCTTTCGTCGTAATCGAGAAGTTCCGGCACATTTCCCACCCGGGTGGATACAACAGGTACACCGGCGCAATATGCCTCCAGTATCACGAGGGGTTGTGCCTCGCGGACGCTTGTCAGTAGCAGCACGTCCAAAAAGGCGTAATACTCCCTCACATCCGCCCTCCCTGTGAAATGGAACTGTTTTGAAAGCTTGAGACTGTTCACTAATATTTTACAATCTTCGTAGTATTCAGGATCCTCATCCGTCGGCCCAATACAGTGAAAAACTGATCCTGGTATGAGATCCGCCAGGATCTTTGCCATGGAGATGAATGTTTTGATATCCTTTATAGGCACGACCCGGCCGACCAAACCCACATGAAAGCCGTTTGATTTTTTCTTTCTCTCGATGTCGAAGTTTTGTGTGTCGATTCCGTTGGGAATGACCATGGTTTTCTTTTCCGGTGCGCCTAACTCGATCTGCTTGAGGCGGTTGTATTCAAACAGAGATATGATCAGATCGGCGTAGCGGTAGCTCAGCCTGCTCAGACTGTTGTAGATGTTTATCCACATATCCCGCTGATAGCCTTTGATGAAACTCACCCTCCGAATCTCCATCTCTCTTTCCTTGTGATACAGGCCGTGCTCTGTTAAAAGGTAAGGTTTCTTCTCTCGTATCTTGGCAGCGGTGGCTGCGAGCCCTGCATAACCCGTAGAAACAGCGTGGTAGATATCTGCCTTTGGCAGGGATGTGCCCAGAACCGTGAACAGCATGTCATGAGAGGCTTTCCAGGCCCAGAAGTAGTCAGAGAAGGGGTAGACGGGATTATTGGACCTGTTGCTCTCCCGTGATCATCCGCCACCCCGTTTTACTCCTCAGAGCATCGGAGTAGAGATAATACCCATCAGGCATGAGTTCCATCATGATATCGAGGCTGGGAGCCGAGTGCGCTTCCATTATTCTATGGATCTGCTCTATCTCTTTTAACAGCTCTTTCTTTTTGTTGGGTTTCCTCTTTGATCGGAAACGCTCTCCGATGTTTATATCCTTGTGCTCTTTAACGTTGGGCGGAAGCTCATAGCGAAGGGGTTGATCCAGGCTGGGTGATATGGTGAAGAGAGAAAAATCTATATCCGGCAATGCCGTTATGAGCTGGTGCATCCACGAGGATACACCGCCTGTAATGAAGGGATAAGAGCCCTCCAGAATGAGACAGACCCTTACATCTGCCATCAGGAACCCAGCCAGTACTGCACGAGGAGACTTTGATCGCTGTTGAGCTGATCTTCACATTGCAGCAGTTCCCGGCAGATTTCAAAAATCCTATTGAAATTGCATCTGCTAAACTCGATCTCCGCCTCGAGCAGGAGAGAGAAAGGATCATTCTTTTTCCTGTACTTCTGCAGTATGGTTAGGGCCTGTTCGTAGAGTCCTAATTGAACCAACACCCGAACTAAAAGGTCGACGTGGTTGTCCTTGAGATATTCATTTTGAGAGATTATGCGGATATAGGAGTATGACTCTTTGAGGTAGAAGCTCTTGATGGTTCCGACCTGTTCGTGGAGCTGGGCGAACTCGAAATAGGTACGGGCCAGATCACTCAGAGTGTTTTCGTCTTCCTGTTGCTCCATCAGCTGCCTTTTAAAGGACTCTATCCGTTTGTTGTACCTGTTCTCCAGAAGGTTGATGCTCTCGGCAGCAAAAAGGGCTGTCTCGGCGTCCTCACTTTTTATCATCTTTTCGAAGATCCCTTTCAGGAGCAGGTTCGTCTGAAGATCGAGGTCCTCTCTGGCCAGCACCCTCTCTATCTCATCAAAATCAAAGGGCTCTTCGTCAAGGGGCTTGGCAGAAGTACCTTGGTATAGATAGGCTTCGATGGGAAGGATCTGCGTCTCGTAGGCTCTGAGGGCCGTTGCGGGAGTCTTGGGACGGAACTCCCTCTTATTCATCCGAAAATAGTCGAATCCAATCACAGTTACACTTTCTGCATTTCCAGTAGGTTTTCGGAAATTTCCAGCATCTTATCCGCGTCCATCTGTTCATCGCCCACTGCTGCATAGCCCAGAGCCGTCTCCAAAGCGATCTCCTGCCCATCTATATTCCACTGGTACTCATTGATTGTGGATAGTATATCCAGGCAGAAGAGAGAGGCTCCGTCATAGTCGAGGTTTGGAAACAGTATCACCAGCTGGCCATCCGCCTTGTAATGGAAGAGATTAGCCCTGTTCAAGGAAGCAATTCTGAGCTGCTCGGCGAGTTGGCCTATGACGGTATAGATTTTTTTTTCTCCAAAATCGGCTGAAAGATCGGTGAAGTTGAGAAGCTCAATGATGATGATACTGAGAGTGCCTTTCTGCACCGTCAATCGTTGCAGGTCTTTCTGCAAGAGAGAATAAAAATGGGAAAAGGAAGGGAGACCCGTCTCCGGGTTAATCTCCTTCTGTGTGATAACAGATTCATATTCAATCGCTTTTTCCAGTGCGGGTGCGGCAAGGGCCAGGATCATGGAGAGCAGTTTTTCCGTATACTGGTTGTATTTTATGAAAGGCATCTCTTCGATGTTGAGCACTCCCCAGATCTTGGTTCCGGCAGTAATGGGTAGGGTCAGCAGATTTCTGCTGCTATCCATCCTTGCGAGGTTCGCGTGCTGTATAAGCATTCTGACGGAGAACAGCATATCGTTTCTCAGCACCCATCCTTCGATAGTCTTCTCTGCCGGTATAATGGTCCGTGCCACCTCCTCTTCACTCCAACCCAGGTGGGCCGCGAGTCTCAGATCCTTTGATTCGGGATAATGCTCCCAAATTGATGCCTTCCTCACACCGGTAAACTTATTCACGATTTCCAGAATTGAGTAGAGGGCTTTATTGAGATTGAGAGAGTATAGCACCTGGATGCTGGAGTGCAGAGAGGTAATAGAATCCTGCTGTCTGGAGACCCTCCCCTCCAGCTCGTGATTTACAGCCATTATGGCTTTCGCATTTCTCTTCAGCAGCCCCGCCTCGCGCGAGATTTTTTTGAGGCGGTTCTTACACCGCCCGATTTGGGATACGTAGTAATCTCGGATGATACCAAAGGTGTAGATGCCCAGGAGGGTTAGAGCCAAAGGCGACAACGCTACTTTCTGGAGGTTCCTCCAGTAGGCAGGGCGCCATACCTGCCCATATATCAAATCGAGTGCTAGAGGTAGCGGGAGGGCGATGACAAAAACAGAGAAAAAGAGGCTTAAAAATCCATAGTATTTACCGTAATAGGCGGCAACAATGAGAGATAGTATGATAAAGGGGTTGAAGAATTCTTGAAAGAAACCCGGGGAGTGTTGAAAGAAAGTATTTCCAGCACCGATAATCAGAGAGAGAAGGAGGAGCTCGGCGCCCCTTTTGAATGGATTTACGGATTTTAAAGATGTCATTGCCGCCTTAATTATATTGTAAACTCCATGAGAAAACAACATGGGGGGAAACCCCGAAGGGAAGGAACGATGAGAAATTTACCAATAATAAGAGGCTTAATAGGATTAATTTTCTTGACCCTGATAGCCTGTATCACCCTCGGAGCCCAGGAGAGCGGAGCTCAGGCGGAACAGCCCAAGGAGACTGAAGGCCGGAAAGCGGAGCCTAAGAAACCCGGACGTGAGGGTCTGGAACCGTTGTTCGAGCAAGAAAATCCAAACATTGTTTTTATCGAGGGCGAGGACGCCGTTTCAACAAATTTCAACAAACAGCCTATACTGAATTACAGCTGCTCAGGTTCCAGAACTCTTCAGCTCAACAGGAGCCTGGAGGTTCAGTGGGGATCTGCCTTTTATGCGGATTTTGTGTTTTTTGTTGAGGAGGGGGGCACGTACGAGCTCTGGTACGGCGGCTCTCCGCCCGGACCCAGCGACGAGCTCCTTCCTTCATACGCATCACCCTTTCAGTACTCTTTCGACGGGCAGGAGCTGAAGGCGGTCTACAGAGAGGATGTCAACGTTGTACAGGTCTATGCGCCATCCTATTACTGGTCCCGCATCGATGACGTTCAGTTGGGAGCCGGACAGCATACCGTTAGCTTTCAAGTCAGTGAAAAACGGCGTTACGACGGCAGGTTCTACTTCTATCTGGACTGTTTCTTCCTTGTAAAAAAGACAGAAGGCAAAAGGGTCGTGGGGGAGCCGGTTCCACGTGTTTTCCCAAACAATATGGAAAGCCGTATCATTGATTATCCATTCCGCGCGCTCGAGGATTATGAGATTGGCATAAGGGACGATCCGAAGAACACCACTTCCTACCTGGAGCTCTCCCTTATCTATGCTTTATTGGGAGACCATCTTAATGCCATCAAGTACGTGAAAAGAGCCTCACTGCTGGAACCGGATAACACGGTGTTGCTTATGCTCCGGGCGAAAAATCACATATACAGAGGAGACGTCACAATAGGGCTGAAGCTCTACTGGGAGCTCCTGGAAAAGGACCCAAATAAGCTGGATGTATGGATGGAAGCCGGCAAGATTGCTGCCTGGACGGGGAGGTACGACGAATCTGTTAAATTTTTCTCCCGCGGCCTGGAGACGTTTCCTGACAGCATCGATCTGCTTGCAAATCTCGGCCTGACCTATCTTTGGGCCAGTAAAGAAGACAAGGCAGATGAGATATTTGCCCGTGCCAAAAAGACCGCCGGCCAGGACTACCGAGCCCTTCAGGATCTTGCGCACGCTTTTAAGGTGAACGGGTACCCGGATCGAGCAAACGAGGTGTACCGGCAGCTCATCAAGCTTTTTCCCCAAAACCTGCAGTCCTATGTCCAGTTGGAGGAAATTTATTATAGAAACGATCAGCAGGAGAAGGCCGATGAGGTCAGCAAGCAAATCGAAAGGGCCTTCAGGCCATCGGAAAAGCTCACGAGGTTTCTCGAAGTCTTTCATACAAAGCAGAGGTTGAAAGAGCAGGTGATCGATGAGTACAAGAAACAACTGGAAGACGATCCGGACAATCTGGAGCTGCGGCAGATCCTGGCTCAGACCTACTTCTGGAACGGCCTGCGGAGTAGAGCGATAGAGGAATACCTCAATATTCTGGCCACTTACGCTTTCAGAAGCCTGACCGAGATGGATGGAGAGGCTTCAGAGCTATTCAATCTCCTGAACAGAGGATATGCCTATCTCTCTTACTTCAACGGTTTTCCTCAATTTGTAAACGAGCGGAAAAAGGAGCTTTCCTCCGAGTTGGGTCGATATCGATCACCCGACAAGCGAGATGAGAGAAAGATGATGTCCCTCGTGGACAAAACACGCTTTGCCTTAGAACGGTACTCCGGATTCGAGACAGCCTACTCGGGAGAGATTGGCGAGCTGGAAACCATGAAGGCATGGGAGATGGAGGAGGAGGAGGCTTTTCGGAAGATCGTTGAGGCGACCCAGTGGGAGTGGAACAGGGACCTGATCGTATCCGAGCTGAAAGACACAGCTGAGCGCGGTCTGAGCTTGGCTAACTATGTTCTCTCGAAGATATACCTCGTAGAGAGAAACCTGCAGGTCTCCGAGAGTCTCTTGGAGGATTTGACTCAGTCCGAACCGGTTCTTCCGCAGTATCAATATGCGTTCATACAGAACCTCATTTGGAACCAAAAACCAACCGATGCCGTTTCGCGCCTCGCAGAGGTCAAGGGCGAAGTTGAAACGGACTTTCCCGATGTGATCTCCCTCGAAGAGCTGCTTGGAAAGATGCAGGCTGATTTCGAAGACAGGGGCATTGTTCCTGGAGACCTGGTGGTGGAAGCGGCTACGCTGCAGGGCGAGCTGGACAGGCTGTCCCGGGAATCGACAAAACAGGTCAGCCGTATCCGAAAGGATCTCGAGACGCTTCACAACCTTCTCGAGAGGCGATTTGTAAGAAAGGCCTACTTCCTGCAGGAGAACACCTATCTCATCCGCAGGGAGCTGGGAGAGTACTACATCGAAGAGGGAAACCTGGATGCCGCGATCCAGCAGCTTCAGCTTGTCCTGGCAATCGATCCGTGGGATGTTGAGGCGGTGTATGGGTTGGGACGCGTGTTTGAGAGGAACGGCGATTGGAGTGCAGCAATGGCAAGCTACAAGAAGGTATTTTACGCCGATCCTTCCTACGAAAATGCGGCTCAGCTCTACAACAATCTGGCGCGTCAATATGCAGACACCTTGAATATCTCGGCAACGAGCATGTTCGACACGTCTTACATCACGCTTCACGGTGAGGCCTCTTTTGTCCATCGTCTCAGCGGCACGTTGGGTTGGTCTCTGAGTTACGAAAACGATACCGTGAGAATCTACAATCCGACCTTTGGGGGAGAGGTGCCTTCGACGTATCAGATACACACCCTCGCATTCGGTGTTCCAGTGGAGCTGCACTACTTGAATCTCAGGCTGCATCCCCAGCTGGGAGTGAGCGTTTGGAATGTCCTCTTCGAAGACGACGAAGCTCAGGGCGTTTCAGAGGGATCGCCGCCGGGTGATTTCTTTGGATACATGAGGGTCTTCCCCACATTTGCAGTCGACGCCACTTTCGGTCTGGGTGACTTCGTGCTTCTTTCCGGCGGTTACAGTTTTGGAATAAACAAGGACACCGTTGCAGACGGAAGGCACAACCTCGTCAATCACATCGGAGAGCTCGGAGTCACTGTGAATTTTGGCTTCGTAGACGCCTGGCCCCTCCGTGATTCCTCCTCCCGCACGTACGGCAAAGCTCAGTACATATCCGACGGAAATCTCATTTACGAAGTGCTTCAGGAGTTCCAGATAGGTCTACTGAAATCCCAGACACCCGAGGCTCTTGTCGCTCTGCTGATAACTGGCGTGTTCCAGGACTCACTTCAGGAGGAGGATCAGAATTACTGGGCTCCTCAGGAGATTCTGAGCGTCGATGGAGGTTTGCTGGGAAGCGTTTACTTCCCTGTCGGAGAGGAAAAAACCCTTGGCCTGTCGTTGAGGGTCTCCGGCGGGATTTATATGGAGCGACTCTTCGAGGGGGCCGAGAATAGGTTCAGGCTCTCCTCGGCGGGGAATTTTGAGCTCAATTACGGTGATGCAACGTATTATCTGGGGGTTGACTTCTCTTCGAACACGCGATCGACAGAGCAGGCAGGCACGGGAGGCTCCTTCTTCGATTACTGGTCTCTGTTCGTGACCCTGGGCTATGCGTCCAGGCTGCCGCGGCTCCTCGCACCGTAGCCTGTCCCCGACTCACATACTTTTCGATGGAGCTGTAGTTCAATATCTTGAGTGGTACAATGAAAGTTATGAGAAAAAAAATTATAGTCTTTGGTTTTTTTTTGCTGTCCCTCATTTTCGCCTTAAATGGATTTTCTGCACCATTTAGCAAGACAGTACTCGGTCTCTATAAATCCAGTGACGGACAGAAAGAGAGGGAAAATGAGATTTTCTATCACCTCTCATCGCCGCTCTCGGAGCTGGGGCTAACGGTCAAGTTCTGGGATATCGATAGAGGCGTTCCAAGCGACGGTCTTTTGCAGGGATCCCGTGCGATTATATCCTGGTACCGTGCTTCGGCGATGAAGGACCCTGAAGGCTACCTGTCTTTTCTCAATCGAGCCATGGATTCGGGTCGAAAGGTGATCGTGCTGGGTAACCTGGGGGCATATCAAGACCGCACAACAGGTAGATACTTGGAGCCCGGTCTGCTGAATCTGACGCTTTCCAGGCTGGGTCTTATGTATCAGGGTGATTGGACCGACGATGGACGAATCATCAGGGTGTCTTTCAAGGACAGCGCCATGGTCGAGAGGGACGGTCGGCAGGACCCGCAGTTAGCTCGTCATTACTACAGATTTTTAGCCGCAGATCGCCGTCTGAAGGTTCATCTTTCGCTCAAACGATCGGATAGGACCTATTCTCCGAGCCCTGTTATCGTGACAAATCCAGTCGGCGGGTTCGCTCTATCTCGATATATCTATCGAATGGAGAGCGGTAATGTTAAAATGCTGCTCAATCTAAAGGCCTTTCTCGATGAGGCACTGTTTCCTGCACCTGGCTCCGAGTCCATCGCTCTCTTGGTCGATACTGCCAACAGTACATCTGCAAAAATTCTGAGTCATACTGCCGCCGTTCTGAAACGGGCCAGGTTGGCTTGCGAAGTTGTGGAGAAAAGGGATTTCCAACATCTTTTGCCGGGTGACTTGCGACGGTTCACTGCTGTGGGGTTAATCGTACCCGGAGATGCCGATATCGATCCGGCAGTCCTGAGCAATTATCTGAACTCCGGTGGCTCTCTGGTTTCGCTAATGGGGGGAGCATTCAAGAATCTTGCCTCGATACTGGGCCTCGGCAACAGAGGGGTGCCTACGGAGAATCCGCAGGGATACCGGTTTCGGTATGGCTTTGTCTTAGGGGAGGGCCTCGCACTCGAAGATAGAGAGCTGGGATGGCAACCCGGGAAGCGGCTTCCGGTCGACGGTGTCGACATCTTAGCACGCAGTCATAGCGGTAACGTCCCTATTGTTTGGAGCAAACGACACGGCGAAGGCAAGGTTCTCGTGTGGAACTGGGACGCCTTTAGAACCGGTCTCTTTCAGGGGCTTATACTGGAGTCGTTTCTGTACGTACGGCCGGTGGGCATAGCGGCTACGGCAGGACTTGGCGTGCTAATGATCGATGATTGGCCGCTGCCGATGTTTAATGTGGTTAAGAATCCCCTGGACATCACGGATACAGAGTACTATACAAAGGTGTGGTGGCCGGAGATAAAAGAGTTACTGGCTCGATATGAGATTCCCTATACCGCCTATCTCATCTTCAACTACAACGCCACGACCTCGCCGCCCTTCACGAGCGGGGAGTTCTTTGCCGCTCTGGGGGGTGAGCCTCTCGAGATGGCCAGGGAGATACTGCAGAGCGGTGGGGAATTGGGATTCCACGGGTATAATCATATCTCCCTTACCCGCGAGCGGACCGAGGTCAATATCGAGCGCTGGCCCTCTGTTGAAGTGATGGAAGAATCTCTGACTCAAGCCAGAAGGGAGTGGAAGACCCTCCTCGGTGAGCACAACTTGCCGTTTTCCTATGTGGCTCCCAATAACATCGTCTCTGCCGAGGGAGAGGCCGCGATCAGCAAGGTTTTTCCTACGATCAAAGTCATCTCTGCTCTCAGATACAGCGAAGGCGAAGAGACCACAACCGAGTTCGGACCTCATCCCGTGCTTGACGGGCTCTACCACCTTCCGCGAACCTCCTGGGGATACCCTTTCACCTCGCAGATGAAGCTGCTCATAGCATCGTCTGCCAGCGGGGCGGGTTTCTGGTGCCATTTCATTCACGCTGACGACGTTTTCGATCCTGCAAGGTCCGAGGGCCTCAGTTGGAATGAGCTGAAATCCGATTTCGAGAAGATGTTGAAGTTCTTAAAGAGCCATTATCCGTGGCTGCGATACGTATCGGCAAGAGAGGCGTACTATGAATTGACGCGCATGGAGAATACCGGAGTTGAGCTGCGCTATGAAGATGACAGAATCGTCATTGAGAGCGCACCCGGAATGCTCTTTCGTCTTCGGATGAACGATAAGCAGGTCCGCCGTTTTGACGGCGCCAAGATCGTCTATCGATACAATCGAACACCAGTTGTTATAGTGGAAACAACCAAGTCGCAAGCCGTATTGACCTTCTGACCGATCTCGAGTGTACGAGTTCGAGCAGCCGATTGATACGCGCATCTCTACGCCCGCAGTGCAAAAAGACTACGGCACTCCTGAAAGAGGGTGTCTTGCGATAGATCTTCCAGATACTTATCTCTGTAGTATTCCACGTCTGACTCCGTTAGCGTGGTGTACGCCAGAAACTTGAGCAGTGTATCTTCTCTGTTAACATTTTCAAAGCTGAAGCCGAGTATTTCCGTTAGCAGGTCGGCAATCGTGACCATGACAATGATCGTTTTGTATTTGGATGTTATGTTGAGACTGAAATGCTCCCGGGCTATGTCCACATAAATATCTGGGAAAAACCAATTCTTGAGAATTGATGCTCCAAGCTCCTTGTGATCGAATCCGAAGTAGTTTTTCTCGAGTTCTTCGAGTTCGGAATTCACCATTGCAAGTTGATCGATTATCGTCTGATACCCTTTCTGATCTGAATTAAAAAAAGCGGTTTGTCCTATGTCGTGAAGGAGTCCGCCAAGGAAAGCCTCGTCTGCCAGCTCCCGCTCATCGCACCGGAGTGCTATGTGTTTGGCGAGAAAAGCGGTATTGATCGAATGCTTCCAGAACGTCTGATAGAACTTCGTCTTTTTGAGACCTGAGATCATATTGGAGGCTGTAACTAGCAGAACCAGACTCTTTATATTTTTAAAGCCCAAGAGGGTGATGGCCATCTGTAGACTCGTAATCTCCCGCTGCCTCGCATAGAGAGCGGAGTTGGCGACTTTGAGTATCTTTGCCGTCAGACCAGGATCTACTTTGATGATGTTTTGCAGATCCTTAAAGGAAACATCGATTCCGTCTGCGGTCGCGCTTAAAATCTTTGTGGCTACTTCAGGCAAAACGGGCAGCTGCTTTAAATATTTTTCATAGTTTTTCAGCTCATTGGGCATTCAGCTTCTCCTTGCTCTTTTGCAGTCGTTAACTATCTTTGAACTACAATATAAACTATAGTATCATTAATAAGTTACTATCAACATCTTTGTCTTGTCTGCTGAATTGGAGGTGTCGATCGGAAAGATTCTGGTTACAGGTGGCGCGGGTTTTATCGGCAGCAATATTGCTGAACGGTTGCAGAATGAAAACGACGTCGTGGTCTTTGATAATTTTAGCTCGGGCAAACGTAATAACCTGGCAGGTCTCAAGATTGAGCTTATTGAAGGAGATGTTCTGGATGGCGAGTCCCTTCAAGAAGCCTGTCGGGGTGTAGAGGTGATTTTTCACCTGGCAGCGCAGATCAGCGTTCCGCTTTCCATCGAAGACCCTGTTGGAACGGTCCAGATCAACACGATCGGGACTTTAAACGTTCTCAACGCAGCTGTTAAGGAGAAAGTTGAACACATTGTTTTATCGTCTTCGGCAGCGATATACGGTGATAATCCCACCATGCCCAAGAAAGAATCCATGATTCCTGAGCCAAAAAGCCCCTACGCTGTATCCAAGCTGGACGGGGAGTATTACTTCAAGATGTTTCGAGACGAGTCTGGCATCGACGCTGTATGCTTGAGGTACTTCAACGTCTTTGGTCCGCGACAGGACCCTTCTTCCGCCTATGCTGCGGTTATTCCAGCGTTTATTTATCGGGCCACCAACAACAAGGATCTCTTCATCTATGGTGACGGAGAGCAGACCCGGGATTTTGTATTTGTCGATGATGTGGTCGCTGCGAATCTTCTTGCCGCAGGAATAGGAGAGCGCCCAACAGGAATAGGAGAGCGCCCCGCAGGAATCGGAGAGCGCCCAACAGGAATAGGAGAGCGCCCAACAGGAATCGGAGGAGCCAAACAACGCACTCAGAGCGTATACAATGTGGCGTGTGGTAGGAGTGTCTCCATAAACGAGCTTGCCCGTATGATTATTGAAATTACCGGATCTCGATCAAAGGTGATTCATGAAGCGGAGAGACTAGGAGACGTCAAGCACTCGCTTGCCGATATTTCTATGATGCAGAGGGAGCTTGGATTCAGTCCCAAGACGGATCTCTTGGAAGGGCTCGAGAGGACCGTTCGATTTTTCAAGGAGAGAGAGAGAGCGTAGATGCTCGGGTCCTTTACCACCGGTGGTGAACCAGTGGTTGGATCATTTCCGTGTATATCTTGCGCGCCTCGGCCATCTGTCGGTCATCGAGGGGCGGGAGGTCCGAGGCCCTCACGTTGGCCTCTGCCTGTTCGGGCCTGCTGGCTCCCGGGATGATGCAGCTGGCCTCGTCGAACATGAGGATCCACCTGAGGGCGCTGACGGCCAGACTGCTCTGCCCAGAGAATAACTTTTTAAGTTTTTCCGCAGCTTCGAGGCCGACTTCGTAATCGACTCCTGCAAAGGTTTCCCCTTTATCGAACTTTTGGCCCTCCCGGTTAAAGTTTCGGTGATCCTGATCCGAGAAGCGGCTCTCCCGTGTTAGCTTGCCGGTGAGAAGACCGCTGGCCAGCGGCACACGCACAATGATACCGATGTTCTTCCTCTTGGCCTCTTTGAAAAAGAGGTCGGCAGGTCTCTGGCGGAACAGATTGAATACGATCTGTACAGTGGCGAGATTGGGGTATTCGATGGCCTTGAGGGCCTCTTCAACCTTTTCCACGCTCACCCCGTAATTTTGTATCTTACCCTCCCTCTGTAACGTATCGAGGGCTTCAAAGACCTCGGGATTATAGTAAACCTGGGTAGGGGGACAATGGAGCTGGATCAGATCGATCACATCGAGGTCTGAGTTTTTTAGGCTGGCATCTACGAAACCTCGTATATTTTCCGCTGTGTAGCCTTCGGCTGTGTCGAGAAAGTTAACCCCTGCATCAACGGCCCGGTTGAGGGTTGCGTCGGCGATGGAGTCGTCGAAGTCCTCCCCCCATCTGCCACGTTCCCAGGGAAATCTCTGAAACCTCGAATCCGGTCTTGCCCAGTGTGCGATATTTCATTTCTCTCCCAGCAACCTGAGGATATAGACTTCAATGTACCGCTTGAAGTGTTCCTTTTGCTTTATTCGATCGAAAACTGCGTTCTGCGAGAGCTTCGTTGCAAGGGCCCGTACTCGATCCGCATCGGGGGGCTTATTACGAATACCCCGCCGCAAACCACGAATGAAATCCCTCACCATCGAATTGACGTCCTCTATCAAGTTTTTTCTGGCCTGAGGCTCGTAGAGGGGATTCCACTTTTCTATCAGCTCACTGAGAGTTGTGGGAATAGAGGCGTGCTCTCCAATGAGTTGGTCTTTCAACTCCAGAAGAGCCTTGTTGTAGGCTACCCTGGCATCCACAGCTTTTGATTTGGCGCTATTCTTCGAGCCCCCTGGCCTCACGACCATTTTAGCCTTTTCCGAAAAGGGTGATTTGGCGCCACCAAGCTGCTCCCTCATAGATACCATTTTGGCGGTGCCTCGCTTGTGGCTTAGCGGCACCTGGGATCGGGACTCCTTGATCGATCGTCCAAGACCCTTGAAGATTTTCGCCAGTATGAGTCCCAGTTTTCGGGTGAGAGCTGTTCTGCCCCACAATGGCAGCTCGTTCCGCGTTTCCTTGACCAAGGTTTTACGATCGAGACGCAGGATTTCGTCCAGCGGTTTCAGCCGGTAGTTACGTCGATCCAGGCATCGGTCGTACTCGGGAACCAGATCGTAGTTGATCTTCACATCTTTTTCTACGCCCGTGAGGACGTTGTAATTCAAAAAGTAACGCAGTAGAGGGTAATAGGATCGAACGATGTTTGTAAGATCCTGCAGAAAGGAGTTGTCGTTGAGCATGGATTCGGATTTTTCGTTTCGCCAGATACTGTCGAGCCATTTGCTCGTGTAGTGGTGCCTCAACTCTTCACTCGCCCCGTTGAGCCTCTGTCCAAAAACGTTTGGGACGTGTTCCTTGTAGATGTAGTACTCCTTCCGATCCGGGGTCTGGACACGCATAAGATCGGGTAGGATCTGTTTTGCCCTGGGTGTGGTCTTTGTTTCTAGAAACCTGATTGTAGCGTCCTTCGAATCAGAGGTAATCAACGGAGATCCCTTTTTGTCTTTCAATCCATAGATATCGTTCAACGAGTAGATGAACGGGGGATTGTGGAGTTGAGATTCGAGTTCGACGAGGGTGTTTTTCTTCTCGTCGGCGTCTTGCTTGATCGTCTCGCGGAAGAAGATGTTGAAAACGCTCAGTATAAAGGCAGCCTTGCAGATGTCCCGCTCGAGGGCAAGCATGTCTTTTTTCTCTCTGTACTCTTTCACGATAAGATTTGTAAGATTTGCCCAAAAGCGAAATGTCAGATCAGAGGATTCCTTAAAAGATGCGGAAGCGTTGCCCGGTTTGATCGCCACGGAGTTGATCATCTCCTTCAACAGGTTTGGATTGGTGATGAACCCGGGCCGTAATCGGGACTGCACGTAACCGGTATTGTTGCCGTGGGTTAGGTACAACTTGATTTTCTGAATGCAATACTCGAGCAGCTGATTCGGAACCGAACCGGCGGCTATGACAATGCTCCCCAGGTTTTCGGGAAACAGCAGCTTGATAATAGAGGGCGAAGACGACTTGTCTTCCCGCAAATATGAGGCCAGACCATTTTGAACATTCACTGCTGTGATAAGATTTGGAGGCACGGGAAGTCCGAGGGATTCTTCATTGGGGAAGGGGAGGTCCGGCGTTTTTTCCAGTTCCGAGTAAGATCTCTTAAGAGCCGTGGAGAAATATTGAGGAAAATCGACGCGTTCCAGGTTGCCGTCTCTGTAGACCAACTCACACTGGTTTTTCCTTGCCAACGCTTTGAGGTTGGTGGTCAGGATCTCTCGCGTGTTTTTCTCGAAAATCTGCAGTTGTTTGTACTGATCACCGTATTGGTCGACGTATTTAGAGACAAAATCGACAAAAGCGTCGAAGCCTATATCGACTTTACGATAGGTTTTGGAAAAGGCCTTTAAGAGAAGAAGGGTGTTCTTCTGAGAACTGCCTTGGGTCTCTATCGTATCTGAAGAGGACTGTTGATTGCTATCTTGATCTTGCTGCCTATCCGACATTAAGCCACACCGGCTGGTATTGTAGGCAAATTTACTATGATTAACAACCTATGTCCATATCAAGCAGCAGTTCCAAATATGAGGCGTAAAGGCCAAAAGCGGCCAAAACGCTTTAGCCTTGGCGGCTTCAGGTATCACACATGGCGGGCAAGGGATAAGCAGGTCGGATGATAAATATCCAGTGTTGATGAAAAAAGCACAGCCGCAACGGTCACTCTCTTTATGGATGAGATCAACAAAGGGGAATAATGGCCGGGCTTCAAAGTAACGCCCATAATGCTTCACGTTAAGGCTGAGTAGAGCAAATATGTAATGCAAGAGGGAGTGTAAGAAGAGGGGGACTATCCCCCGGGATCAGGCGATTTAAGACCCCGTAGCATGAATAGCAATAGATCGTTCCAGCTTTCAAAGCACCAGTAACGCGTCAGGGCTCTGATATCTTCGAAGAAGGTCTGTCGTCGGCGTAAGGATTTGCGCAGCAGAGCATAGCGTTTGTCAAAGAACTCGAGCACTGTGTGGAAAAGAAAGGCAATCAGGTTGAAAGTAAGAAGCAGGTTTGATAGATGCTCCTCACCATGACCGAAGTTGTGCTCCAAGTTGTAGCCCTTGGTTTTGAGCGTATTGTTGTGCTCGTTTTCAATCTTCCACCGTGATCGGCCACACTCAACCAGATCGATCACATTCTCACGGCTGATGAGATAGTCGGTGACAAAGCCAAAGCGCTTTCTCACATTCCCTTCTTTGTCGAGGATCACCAGCTCACACCAGTTTAGCCGTAGAGCATCTTTGCCATCTTTTATCGGCACATCGTTCATGAACCGATACCGATAGATAAGCCTCTCTTTGCCTGTCCAGTGCTTGTTGATCAGCTGACCGATATCCACTCCATCCTCAGCGGCCTCAATCCATTCAGATAAGTATTTGTGGGATGATGACTTACAGGTGAAGATGAAATGATAACCTCCTGCAAGCGCATCGCTACAAAAGGGCTGGCTGCTGTAAATGTCGTCACCCAAAAGCGTTATCCCCATGGGCACGTACTTCTTACCCGCACCGGCTATCCAGCGCTTGGCTGCGTTGGTCTCGCAGTCTTGTTTCTGTTGCCCGTCCTGAGGCTGGATGAACTCCGGCTCCAGCGCAATCACCCGATTGTTCCCTGGCTTTACCAACACAGGAGTGATGGCACTGTGGTAATAGGTACGCCTTCCATCCTTATGATCTTTGTGTAAACACTCAGGACAGTGAATAGCTTCAGAGCTGTGAAACCATGTACCATCCAAAGCTAACAGATAACTGTTCAGCGAGCTCTGATACTGCCTGTCCAACAACCCCCGCTCTTTAACCAACGAATGCACATCTTGGAAAACTCTAAAGCAGTACTTCGGATCCACCGGGTCAAGCAAATTACGGATCTGTGGGTCGGTGGGGATCTGCTCTACCCCAAAGAGAGTGCGGGCATTGTTGTTGCCAGTCTCCTGCTGCATAAAGTCTTGATGAGAGAGAAAC
>SDBV01004778.1_pt1 | contig 19299 bp, 19 predicted proteins | sample 2277081 | NCBI WGS metagenome assembly SDBV01 (sample SAMN10402039, study PRJNA504765) | marine sediment metagenome | isolation source: marine sediment core GS10_PC15, 223 cmbsf | place: Arctic Ocean: Southern Knipovich Ridge | collected 2010
GAGAGTCGATCCGACCCTGAATATTGATTTTTTCATTAAATAACAATTATCGAGTTCCGATCTCGATAATTGGGATGAAGCTGTTAATTAAGCTTTTTATTATCTCAATGATTAAACTTTAAAAGTTAAACCCTAGACTAAAGGATAAAAAAAGTGGCAAAAGAATATAAAGTGGAAGCAGTGATAAAGCCAAAAGGAAGGCAGAGGGAGGATGATAAGGAGATTAAATAGAACCGTCCCCTTTACGTCCCCTTTGTTTAGATTTGCCGACAAAACTTTTTCCTGTTGAACCAAGTGCATGGTTGGAAGATCGCTCTTCCATTAAAGGGGCGCTTAAAGAACTTGCTATACCACTTGGCAGACAATATGATCAGGTTTTGAGCTTTCTTTATGTTGAAGAAGACTGGGATGATTAAGATTCTGGAAAAGGGGTCAAATTTTTGTCGTTGATAAACGGTTACAAATAAAAAATCGATAGTGCCTTAGGAAACATTTGCCCTGCCTACGCAAGATTTGTGTTGCTTTTCATATATTATCCCTCCCTCAGTCAGTGTCGGCCGGCTTTAGCCCACCTGGGTTTTCCGCATTACCCTTTGTGTGACATACTCCTATTTTTTTGACAAAGCCATGGGCAAAAAAACTTGACAACTGTAAATATTTACAGTATAGTTATGATGGTTACATAAAGGGTAAATATATGGGAAATTCAGTACTTACAAAACGCCAACAACAAATATTTGAGTTTATCCTTTCTAATATAGATAAATTCGGATATCCACCCTCTATTCCTGAAATTCAGGAGAAATTTGCTTTTAAATCTCCTAATGCTGTTAAGGATCATCTTGAAGCTCTCGAACGAAAGGGATACATCGCTCGCCGTCCCCATAAATCAAGGGGTCTTGAAATTTTAAAATTCACATCCCTAAGGAATAACAACGATAGTGTTACAGAGGTGCCCATAGTAGGAAGGGTGTCTGCAGGCACGCCAATACTTGCGGAGGAGAATGTAGAGGGTACAATATTTATCGATAAATCTCTTGCACAAAATAATAGAGGAATGTTTGTTTTAAGAGTAAAAGGCACAAGCATGATTAATGCCGGGGTTCTTGATGGAGATTTTGTTTTAGTTCGCCAACAGCCAACCGCCGAGCAGGGAGAAATGGTAGTTGCATTAATAGAAGATGAAGTAACAGTTAAAAGATTCTACAAAGAAAAAAACAAGATAAGGCTACAACCTGAGAATGACACCATGGAGCCAATAATTGTAGACCCAAGAGAAAGTAATGTTAGCATAATTGGCAAGATAGAAGGTGTGATAAGAAAAATATAAAACGCAGGGTTTTTTTATGTTGTTTGTCATAATTTTAGGAACATATTTGATATAATTAAGCAATTTAATTACCGGTGAATCAAAATGACTGATAAAAAAAACAATGGCTGTTTTACTGTGATCGATTTATTTTGCGGTGCAGGGGGGTTGTCGTACGGACTTTGCGAGGAAGAGTATAAAGTAATGCTAGGCATTGATAATGATTCCGCTGCTTTGAAAACTTTCCAGAAAAATCATGAAGATTCAAAAATTATAAACAAAGATGTCACTAAGGTCTCAAAAAGTGAAATTGTAAAAATTATCGGTAAGAAGAAAGTTGATGTTATTATTGGAGGGCCTCCATGTCAAGGATTTTCGCTTTCCGGCCCGCGAAAATTCAACGATCCAAGAAATAAACTGTATTTATCATTTATAAATTATGTAGATTGTTTCCGGCCAAAGGCATTTATAATCGAAAATGTTCCCGGTTTGGTGTCACTCTACAAGGGACAGATCAAGGATAGAATTATTTATGAATTCGAAAAGATTGGGTATAAAGTTACTTATAAAATATTGAATGCGGCTGAATACGGTGTGCCGCAGTTGCGAAAAAGGGTCGTTTTTGTCGGATTAAGGAAACTTTTTTTTAATTTCCCTGTGCCCAAATTGCAGGAAAAAGATTTTGTAACATGTAAAGATGCTGTATCAGATCTGCCTTCATTGATAGGTGGTTTGGGAACTGACCCGGCTGTGTATATGACAAAACCATCAAACATTTACCAGAAACGCATGAGATGTAAATCTAAAAATATTAGAAATCATGTTGGGACAAATCATTCGGAGCAAACCAGAAGAGTTATTTCTATGGTCCCGGAAGGGGGTAATTATAAGAACTTGCCGGATAATTATAGAAATGTCAGGAATTTTCATGTGGCATTTACCAGATATGATAGTAAAAAACCTGCACTAACTGTTGACACTGGGCATCGACATCATTTTCATTATAAATATAACAGGGTCTTAACAGTTAGAGAAAATGCAAGGATACAATCTTTCCCGGATACGTTTGTTTTTTATGGCAATAAGTCAGAGCAGTACAGGCAGGCAGGTAACGCTGTTCCTCCGCTATTGGCAAAAGCTATAGCTAAACACTTAAAAAAATTTATGTAATGCAATATAAAATCCCGAAGAAATTTTTTTTTAGGATTCATCACTGCAGACCCCGATTTAAAAATAATGTCGAAAATGTTCTGGTTTTTATGGCAGAACAGATCTCCGGTTTGCCGGAAATGAACGAAATCGAATTCAATTCAGCAATGAATAGTGCAATCAGACTGTTCCCGGGCAATGCAGTAAAGAAAGAAAAGACAATTAATAATTGGAGAACCGAAATATCATCACTATTTGGACTTGTTCAATTTAATACTGAAAAGAAACGGTCTGCAGAAATGGCTATATACTTAGCAGAAACACAGGACTTAGTCGCTTTTTTTAAATATTTTCTGTTTTACTTTCAATATCCCGGGGGACATTTAAAACCTCATGAAACAGTAAACATGATAAATGCCGGGATATTATTTAAACCTGCTCAATACATTTTAAAGGTACTGAAAGACGGAGCTGAATATACAACGGGAGATAAGCGATTCTATATAAACAAAGCTGAGACTGCTCATTGTATTTTCAATGACTTACGAGTAACCCGTGATAGAAGGCAACCGGAGGAAACTATAAAATTGATTTTAAAAAACCGCAGAAAAAATATGGATTATGATTGTCGAGGCGATGTTATAAGATATCCAGGAGATATTTTAGATTATATGGTTGCAGCCAACCTGTTGGTACTTTACGGTAATAATTATGTCCTTAATATGACTGAAATAGAGGCGATAACTGCGTTTATTAGCAGTGATGTCCGTTTTACTGCGTACGATGCTTTATATGAAGATGAAGATCATCTGCAGGAGCGTATAACCGGGCTTCAAAGCAGCTGGTTTGACTATATAAATGAAAAACTTGATAGCGATATTTTCAGGACTGATATATTAAATTACCTGGGTATTGACAGAAAAGATTTCGAAAAAAGGTATGCATTTGCTATCGACCAGTTATATCAAAAGATGGACGGAAAGAAGGAAATAAAGACTAAAGAGATCGGTGATGTAGGAGAATGTTTAGTGCATGGGCATGAATGTATGAGGATAAAGCTGGCGAAACGCGATGACTTAACGCACTTAATAGTAGTTATACCTAACAGTTTTGGAGTAGGCTATGATGTTCAATCTGTAGAGATAGACGGTACAAAAAGATATATAGAAGTTAAAACAACTATCAGTTCAAAAAAGTTAGTTTTTAACACCTTCCATATGTCACCTAATGAATGGAATACTGCCCAATCGACGGGAAATATATATTATGTATACAGGTTGATGATATCTAAAGGAGATATTCTTTTATACGTAATAAAAAATCCAGTAAAATTATATAAGGCTGATATTATATCTATAAATCTCTCTAACGGCGCTGATGTTACCTTCGATTCTAAGACAGCAGGTAGCTATGAGGAGTTGCTAGTATGGGCAAATTAAAAATAGCGTCTTTATTCTGTGGCGGCGGCGGAACAGATATTGGTATTGAGGGCGGTTTTACTTTTAACAACACGTATTACACTGGAAATAATGCAGTAGTGGTATATGCTAACGATATTGAAGGGGGCGCTAGGGATATATTTGAAGCAAATTTCAATTTAACAGTTGACCCCCGTGATATCAGAAATATAAGTTCAGATGAAATCCCCGATCATGATATCTTATCTGCAGGATTTCCCTGCCAATCCTTTTCGATCATAGCCCAGAACCCCCCACGGTTGGGGTGTAGGACCCCCTTGGGAAAATTATTTTTTGAGGTTGCTAGAGTTTTAAGGGATAAACAACCGATATGTTTTATTGCAGAGAATGTAAAGGGACTGCTATCTGCTAATAATAAAAAAGCTTTTCCATTAGTTTTGAAAGAATTCAGAGAATGCGGCTATGAAGTAAACTATAAAATTTTAAATACGGCCTGGTTTGGAGTGCCTCAAAAGAGAGAGAGAGTTTTTATCGCAGGTTTCAGAAATGATTTAGGCATATATCCTATTTTTCCTGAGTATAATGATAGTCCAGATAATTTTGTACCTCTAAAAGAAGTTTTAGAGAATGAAATAGATGAAAAATATTTTTTCTCCAGACGTGCCGTAGATGGAATGATGAGGGTTAGACAGAAAATGAATAAAGGACGGGCTCAGGATATTAATCAGCCATGTAATACGGTAAATTCACATCTGGCTAAAGTTAGCTTGAACAGTACTGATCCTGTTTTAAAAATCGGCAGAAAATATCGTCGTTTTACCCCTAGAGAAGTAGCAAGAATACAATCTTTTCCTGACGATTTCAAACTGGTTGGATCTGAGTTCCAGCAGTATAAGGCGCTTGGAAATGCAATCGCCCCTGTCGTAATGTGGCATGTTTTTCGTAGTATTCAGCGACAGTTAGATGATTGGGAAAAAGGAACAGTACGAAGAAAAGAATTAGATTATCAGCTTGCGCTTCAGTTTTAAGGCTAATCTCTGTAAATTTTTTATTTCACACTGCCATATAGTGATAATTTTCCATCTTTGTCTATGAAGTTCTTTCTGATTTTTTTTATCCCTTTCAACGTTCAATTTAAATTTCTTTTTCCAAAAAGCAGTATTTGATTTGGGTGTAGTTGCATCTTTACAGTTTTTGTGCCGGTGCCAGAAACATCCGTGGACAAAAACAACACTTTTATATTTAAGCAAAATAATATCCGGTTTGCCAGGTAGTTTTTTACGATGCAGCCTGAATCGGTACCCCATCTGATGGAGCAATGATCTAACCGTTTTTTCGGGAGTAGTATTCTTTGATTGAATACGTGACATATTCCAGCTTCTCATCTCAGGTGTTAAGTGATCAACCATGTTTTAAGTATAAATAAAAATGTTTATTTATTTCTAATGTGCTTAGTCAACGAATTTATACGACGCCCCCATATTTATAAATGAATAGATCCTGAATAAATTTCAGGACATGATTTTTGCACTTCAATTCCGTTCAGCATAAACTCGGTTTCCCGGCAAACTGGGTCGATGCGTCACTCCGATTAAAGACATCTACGACAACCGTGTATCGTATTTTTCTTGACAAATAACCCCTAAAAACAAAAAATACCTCCATGAAATCCCGTAAAGGACAGCTTGTCTGCCATTATGCTGAAAATATTTAACTAAACTATGAGAAATATATTTGATCAATATGATCAACCAGAGAATCGCTTAACACATGCACTTGTGAGTTGTTTAGCTGAAGATAAAAGGCTACTTAGACGTTTTATACGATGGACTACAAATGGAAAGCATCCAAATTTGAAGCGATTAGAAATATTAGAACAGGGTCTCCCTGGCGAACAGGAAAGATTTACTGAGGATGCAGCAGAGCGGCGAGGACTTCCGGATGCATGGATTCATGATGGTGATAGATGGTCTTTAATAATTGAAAGTAAAGTTGCAGCTGGACTTAGTCTTGATCAATTGCGTAGACATCATAAAACTGCACAAAGACGTGGTTTTGAAGATGTAAATCTTCTTGCTATTGATGTAATGGAACCTAAAAGAAAGCTTCCAGACCATATATATTTCAAACAATGGTTAGATGTATACTCATGGTTTATGAAAGAATCGCAAAAATCCCTGTGGGCTCAGCGCATGGTCAACTACATGGAAGCTGCTGAGAACAGAATGACTGCTGATGGATACTTAAAGGAGGGCACATTGACTGTTTTTTCTGGCATACCATTTAATGAGAATAATCCCTATAACTACCAGGAAGCTAAGCGCGTATTACGCCTTGCCATGGAACAATTGAGGAACAGACGGGATTTACAAAAAAAATTGGATATGGATCCGGAAGGACAGGGGCGTCCAGCAATTACCGGGAAAGACAGAACGTCTGTTTGGGATTTCTTACCTCTAAGACATGCAAAAGGTTCTAGTTTTACATCATTCCCTCATCTTACACTTTCAATTCTTCAAGACAGGATTGTTGTTATAGTAATTGTTCCCAGTAGTATGAAATCAGAATTCCGTCGTAATTTATTAAAAGGCGGAAAAGAGAAATTCATAGAACTCTTTCGTGAGATTCAAAAAAATCTTGGCTATACTCTTAAGAAAATTGAAAGTGCAACTCCCTTGGTTGAATTAACGCAAAGACATTATTTATCACAAAAATCAAATCCTAGCATAGACGCAAAGTTGGCATTTGATTTGCGTACAGCATTTAGTGTCAATAAAAGAGAGGGGCATAAGGAGCCAAGTGTAAAGGTGCAACCACTTTGGTTAGACTCTGTTTATCAAGTTTTCTCAAAGAAAAGGGGAAATTTACAGTTATCAGTAGGTGCGGTATTTCCATACAATCGTTGTAGCGTAGTAAACACCCCACAGATTATAGATCATATCACGAACGTCTGGCTCGCCTGCAAGCCCCTAATAAAAAAAATGATTGACTAAAAAAAGAGAGAACAGATAATAAGCTTTGCATTTTAATGTAAGAATAAAGTATGAAATCTCACAAAGGACAGCTTGTCTGCCAGCATCTTGAAAAGATCCTATAAAATTAAAAATACCTCGACATGAATTATTTATTCAATGAAAAGAAATAATAAAAGAATAACAGCTAAAATTTTAGAAAAAGATCACATTTTAGATGGATTTGTGAAGATTAAAAATGGCAAAAGACAGCCAATAACATTAGAAGATTTAAGTGGTTTAGTTATCGATATTAATTTAATTCAAAAGGTTCCAAAGGACGTTAAAGAAATTTTTGAAATATCAAAAAAGCTATTTATATTTGGGTATTTTAATTACCGTTTTTTTACAGTATCACAACATTATGCCTTTCTTACCTTAGAAGCTGCTTTAAAGAACAAATATAAGCAACTATTTGGCGGTAATGAACAAAGCTTAAAGAAAGTTATAGATATTCTAACAGAAAAAGGAGTTATTCCAGTAGAAGAAAAACCACTTTATGATGCTGGGAGACACTTAAGGAATGCACTTTCTCATCTATTAGAACCACCAGTTTTAACTCCATTTGCAAGTATTCTGGAGGGAGTGTCTGAACAAATAAATAAGATTTATATATAAAAGGAAGGAGGATTATGGGTCAAGAAAAAACATTTAGTTTCGGAAGCTGTGAATTTGTCAAAACAAGTCCGCCAAAAGCAAAATTATCACCTGATATCAAAAAATTAAATATTGTGATTCCTTTTGAAGAAGCTTTAAAAATAAATATTGCCTTGGACGAATGTATTCGTAAACTTAATCGATATAAGCGTTCTACCACAAAAGGTAAAGCTGCGGCAGTTAATCTTGTTGTTCATTTCGATGTTGGTAGAATTTCAGTTAATGAGAAAACTATAGGTAGAAAAAAGTAAAAAGTATCGAAAAGGTGATAATTGAGGTAGGGCTTGAATTTTAACATTTAGACATAACGCATGAAATCTCACAAAGGACAGCTTGTCTGCCAGCATTTTGAAAATATCTATCGTAAGTCTTTAGATAAATTTCAAACATATAGGGAATCTAGAAAGAGGAAATATTATGGCAAGTCATAAAGTATATGCAAGCATAGTAAGAGTCATAAAAAATGGTAAGCTGAAAGAACCATTTACAAATGATGATTTTAAGAAAGCATGCCTTGGTTTTGCGAAAGGAACTTATAATGCTTTTTTGCATAAACATAGAGTAGGCAACCCCGGAGGCAATTCTGAGTTATTTAAACTTGTATCTCCCGGCATGTTCAAATGTGTTAGACCCTTTAAATATAATCTTTAGTTTTGCAAATAAAGATACCCATAAAATCTCGTAAAGGATAGCTTGTCTGCCAGCATTTTGAAAACATAGCCTGGAGGACTTTGTAACGCTCTAACATTTGAAAAGATATAGAGCAGCAGTATAGAAATGATCGATTCTGATTTTATCAAAAAATGGGAACCGAAATATGATGAAATAGAGTCAGATGAAAGAGAATATAACGTCCTAGTAAATTTAGTTAAAACTGAGACACAGAATAATCATAGGATTTCGTTGGCTACTTTCAAGCGAATTATTCAATGGAAATCTCCGCGAGTTAAAGGCAAGATAGATTGGAGTAACTACAAAAGTTATCAACAGGCAGTTCGTCAAATTCTTAATTCAGATTTTTCAGAAAAAATGAATATCTTAATGGCTCTCTCTGGAATTGGAGCCCCTGTAGCCTCAACTATTTTGCATTTTGTTTATCCTCACATATATCCAATTTACGATTTTCGTACAGTGCAGGTGCTGTATTATTGCAGCTATCTCACAAGCAAAACTGTTAATCAGACTCAATATCCAAAATTCCAAGAAATTATATTAAAGATGAGAAAAGATCTTGTTTATTATAATTTAAGGCAAATTGACCGTGCGCTTTTTGCTTTCCACAAAATTAACCCGAAAATATTTAAAAATTTCTGTGAGCTTAAGAAGAACAGATATAATTTAAATCAGAAAGTTTCGAGGATTACGACCAATGCAGTTGAAGAAAATGAATCAAGTAGATCAATACCTGAGATTTACACACTAGGAGCTATGCCGAGGAAAAGAGACTTTTTTAAGGGTCAAATAAACGATCTTAGTCTAAGTGATAAGGACGGGTGGAGGCGCAGAGATATATGGTTTTTTAAACACAATATTAATGATGGTGAGATATTCGATTATCCTAAAGGCGGAGTTGAAATTGTGCTGATAGACACTGATAATGAAAGATATGAGCTGAGATTCAGCAAGCCAGACTTAGAAAAAAAAGTTTGCCTTGGAACCCCTAGCAAATTGAAACCGTGGTACAAGAAAAAAAAGTATAGTGATCATGGTGTTGATAAAGAGAATCAACATGTATATTTTCAATTTACAGGTCACAGAAAGGAATTTATCATTTTAACGGAAAGAGAATATAATTCAAGAATTAGAGATGTTATGCCTTGAATTGACCGAAATATGATGGGAGTCAGGCCTTGAATTATTACCTTTTTCCCAAGTATATCAAACCCCACCCAAAAATCAAGAATTATCAGAACTTACTGAATAACTTGCTATGTACCGCTCCTGGTACATAGTGAAATTTATCTTGATGTCAGATGAAGAATACTCTATATCCCAGTAAAAACTACGTTCACGGGACAAGTTTTTGATTGAATTCCTGTCCCGTACCAAATGGTATTCGAGATTTTCGCCCATTTTAGCGGAAAGTTTTTCTAGAGGCATTGGTTCGAATCCTTTATCCCGTAGTCTAAGTCCTTCTTAGCCCGTTCTACGGTAATGGACTTTACGGGACTGCCCACATGAACCACGTAGGGTTCGCGTTTTAAACCCGCAGTCTCTGTGCTCGGTCTTCATTTCTTCGGTATTCCGCTCCCTGCGCTCCGAGTCTACCACTTTCCTAAAAATTTTATTATTCTTACCTTTTTACTTTGGCCAACCTGAACGTTATCAATTTTCCATTAACTGTATTCAATTGCGCATGCAAGTGGTTAACGGTTAGGTGGCATGCTTTGTCAGAACCACAGTTGTAAACGGCACTTTAAGGATCTTGGCCTCAAGAGCCAAACTTTTAGGCAATTTTTTTCCGTAACCAATATTGCTCGTACTTGAGGGACATTCTTTTCTGTTAGTTGCTCAGCTCTTAGCAACTCTCTATACTTCACGCACTGAAAAATACCCCGACGAAGATCATCATCATTTGAGTAAATGGTCTTTACTTCGATTGAAATGCGCCAGCCATTGTTTGAGAATAGAACATCTATTTTGTCAGAAGAAGGCAAAAGGTGTTCGATTAAACCAGGTGCAGCCTTCCTTGGCAAATCGATTAACTCAGGATGCTCGGAAACATAAATCTTTAGTATCTTATGTTCCTCACTCTCAGCCTTACCACTCCAGTTGTATTTTTTTCTTTTAGCTACTACTTTTGTAAGATGTTTTGCTCAAAGGTGTTGGGCTATCTAGTCCATAGTGGCGGAGCAATTTCCGCCATCCAGTGTAATTGAAGATATCTTTATGAATTTCTTCTATAACTGATTTCCTTTGGTCTTTCGTTAGTCGCTTCCGGTGCTTAATGTGTCCAAGATAGGTTCGCAAAAAGTAGTCTACCCCCTTACCTGGAAGTCCAGTTGCTTCGTTTATAACGAGCGCATTGATTGGTGGTATTACCTCTTTCCATTCTTCTTCAGTTTCCTCAAGTGCATATCCAATTGCTCCTGCAGTATATCGATACGCCAAAGGTATTACGTAATGCCCCATCGTCTCCGAGTTACTTCTTTACTTAACTCGCCATAGGTAATTGGCTTACAAGCCTCTGCGTATGAAACCAGTAAAGGCATATTTATATCCTCCACTCCTCTTAAAAATATAATCACAACTAAGGATCATGAATTATGTTGAAGATAATTGTTTAACTTTTTCGTCAATTAAAATAGGCAACAAATTTTTATTGTCGTGAATATTAATAGTTAGTAATTTAAATTTTTCTCCCTGTTTGTTAATTAGAGGGATAATATCGCCTTTAACTATATATCCTTTATTACACAGAAAAGTTGCTGTTTTTTGATTAGGTGGTTTTTCATTAATTATTTTTTCCATTTCTGCTCTTTTTTCTTTTTTTAACTTGCGGTCTTCAGCTGCAATGTCACCTATTCGAAGAAGCTCTTTTTTTCTGAATCTTTCAAGTCTTTCTATCATTAAGTTATTATCCTTAAAATGGGCTGTCGCTATACGCGTAGTTTCATCAAAAAGCCAAAGTGATTGATCGGTATATAGATTTGAATTGCTTAATTCCTTTAGCTTCTTGTATACAATAGAACGAACTTTTTCGGTCTCAAAAAATGCAACCTTCCAACGAATTAATAAATTACTATCACAAAGCCAGTCATAAGTTGAAAGAAGTGAATATACTTGTGATTTAGAAAGCGAAACCCCTTCAGGTTCTTCAAGAAAATCTGCAAGTAAGTTAATAATTCTTGGATACCACCTATTAAAAGCTTGGTCGTTAGCTAAAAAATGACCAAGCTCTGAAATCTGTAAAATGTTTAAACCGTGTCCTTTAGGTTCCAATCTCTGAATTGCAGCTGGTGGAATAATCTTATCAAGTCCACCAATTACTAGAACTAGCTTACGGCCGAGAATTTCTTTTTCAGCATCATTGAAAGGATCAGCCTCACGAAGAACATTTCTAATATCATAAAAGTTTTCATCTTCTATAATTTCTTTAAGGGTTTTTTGAGTTCGTTTCTCGTATTTTTTGGGAATGGGAGGATACAAACCTTGTTTAATTAATTGATCAAGAGTTTCACTTGGATATTTGTCCTGCACGATGCTCTCTATAACAGATTTCCAGTGGGATTCATTTATGAAACCTTTAAGATTTATTTTGTCCACTGTAGCTCCAGAGTTTAACAAAATACAAGAATTAATATGTTTTGAGTTATGTCTAAAGCAAGTAAGAGCTTTCAAACCACCTAATGAATAACCAAGTAAAGAAATTTTTAGGTTTTTCTGATCCAAATGCTGCTCATAGAAATGTCTGTTTTCTTTTGTTAGTTCATAATATCCTGACAAATTTTCAATATTATCTTCCCTAAATTTATGAGATAGAAAACTCTTAAATAGAATAAACTCGTTAAGAGTCTGGAGAAAATTCACGTACAAACAAAAAGGATTTTTCACTAACTCCTGGGAAGGAATTTTAATGCGTGGCCTTTTATTACCCTTTTTATCTAACTTGCGGTCTTCTTTTAATGTAGCAACTCTATTGAGATGAAACGGAGTGGGAAAAAGCACTGATGAAATCCCTCGAGAAGCAAATGATGCTCCCAACCGGTCATAAACTTCAAAGTGTGAAGTACGATCAAGCTCATTAAGTCCATTAAACATTATAATTAAATGATTTGCCCTTGAGTTTAAAGTAGTCATTTGAGTCTTAGGGAAATAGAAACGTAAATAAAAGTCTAAGTTTGCTTGGATGGAATAATTGAAGGTATCCTGCTTTTCAGCTAGCTTTTTATAGTGATCAGTCAAAGGTGCTTTGAAACGCTTGTGTTTAATAATATATTCATCTGTTATATCAACTGTATGTGAATTGCTAAGGTTAGATTTTGCCATTTATCCTCCCTTTATAAGTTATAGCTATATACTCCGCAAGGACATAAATGATAATCTTATAGTAATAATGGACCAACTATATGTCAATTGGAAAAAAATTGGGGTCAGGTCTTGTTTCTTGCATTATTTAAATCAATTAAATTTTTTCGCCCATGTAATCGGAAGGTTTATCTAACGCCATTAGTTCGAATCCCCTCCCATCCGCAGTCACACTTCCCGATGGATCGGGGTGTGTCTGTCCCCCTTTTAAAATTATAAATTTGCGACGTCAAATACATTTTCTTGTCCAAACCAACTTTCTATTGTTTTTATGGATACGGTGTCTAATTTTGATAAAGCAAGTAATGATAATTTATCTTTAGTTCTTGAGCAACAAACATATAATAAATTTAAAGTCCTGTTAAATCTATTTACGTTTTGTCTATTATTAGCAAAAACATGGTTAAAATTATATTGGTTCCAAGATCTATCATCAATTACTACTAATACATTTTCATATTCAGCGCCTTTTACTCCATGTTTTGTGGAAAATGGAGTGTACTCCTTTATATAATTATTAATCTTGATCACTTCTTGATATTCAATATCCATAAGAGACTCGTAGAACTCCTTATCTTTATCAGCTTCTTCTTCTCTTTCTGCTTGATTAATCGTGTTTTCGAACTCTGATATCTTGTATGATTTATTTAATAATCTTTTTTCAAAAACATAATCTATTACTTCTTTTATAGTCTCCTTTTCTCTCAAAGTGTCTAGCTCATTCATGAGACTTTGAAGATATTTTTTATCAGAGTGTTTGTTTACCTTATAACCTTCAATACCTAATAGTTTCACGAGCTCACCATATTTTTTTTCTTGATAAAGAAGAAAAAGATTTTCAATTTTATTTATAAGCAAATCGATAAATAATTCATCTGTTTCATATAAATGATCACGCCCAAAAGGTCTTTTACTATAAACTTCTAATAAATTCGAATAGTCGAGCTTATCAGCTATTCCTTTATGAGTTAACATGAGAACTTTTGTTTTACTAAAATCAATGTTCCAATCTTCTTTGGACTTTAGGTGTTCTATCACTTTTTCAACATTGTTTTTATTATCTACATCATTATTACAATGATAGAATGATATTTTCCCTTCTACGTTTTTACCTGCCGGTTTTTGAACAAGAGTAGTTCTTATTTTATTTAGAAGACCGATAACCTTCTCAGAACATCTGAAATTATCTTCTTTTGTAATAGTTTCAAGTTTTTTATTACTAATTGATCCAATTCCTTGATTATATATTTTTTGCATTGAATCCCCAAAGAATCCAATTACAATTTTTCCCATATTACTATTAAGCAATTTATCAAGTAAGAGAATTACAGTTCTTTCCTCGGTATCTTGATACTCGTCCACGAAAATATATGGGTATTTGTTTGCCACAATTCCTAGGATTTTAGGATACTTGTCAAAAATCATACTTGAGAAAGTTATCACATCATCATGCGTTATACGTGCCTTTTCAAAATTTCTACCGTATTGAGAATACATAACCCTATCATCTGCAATCTTTTCCTCTAAATGTTCAATAGGTTTTTTAGATTCATTTTCATTGTATTCTAATAATACATTTCTTAGCTCTGCTTGAAAGCTATTTACCTCATTCCATAGAAAATCATGGATGGTATGAGCAAAAACTAAAGGGTTATGATCTATTCGTTCTGAAATTTCATCTTTTGCTACATTTGTATATGTAATACAAACTATCCGTTTATCATTTGTTAATAGATAATTAGAATGGGTTTCTAGAATATATTTAAGACTTTCAATTAGAGACCACGTCTTACCTGAGCCTGCTCCAGCCTCAAGAATAAAACTTTGTTTTTTTTCTATACAATCAAAAACTTTTGTTAATGCGTCGCTTTTGTTGTTTGGCTTTGTTACGGTTCTAGCCATAAAAGCCCTTCTTTGATATACGTTGGTGTTTCCCAATTTTCTAAGAGCATGATGTCGAATGCAAAATCAGTTTTCTTTTGAATCTTTGTAGCGATCTCATATGATTCACTTATTATGTTATCTTTTGTTTTATCCTGAAAAATTGACTTAAATGAAATGTCCTTGCTGTTAGTGGCAAAAATATTTGCATTTGTCAGAATAAATGCCTCTTCAAAACTTCTTCCACAAGTTTTAGTTTCTTCTTCAATTGTTTGATATGCTATCCTTGTTTTATTCTCAATTTTATCATTTTCCTTTGCATCAAGTAGTTCCCTAATTTCCTTCTTCTTTGGCATCCAGCTAATTAATGTTTTATTGCTTGTTTGATCGCCGTCCTTTACCGAACAGGCCTTTCTGCCATTATTAGTATCAATTGAGTCAATGTCTGTTATAACAAGGGTTTTGACATTAATGAAATCTAACAGCTCATTAAATTTGTGAGCATACGCTCCACCAACTTCTATTATGGATATATATTGTGATAATAAGCCTTCACTGTCTTTTTTTATCATCTCCGGAAGCAACAGCCGCTCAACAGTGCCTTCAACCATTATGATTTTATCAGCAAAGAACATATCACATTTATTTATTGACATATACTGTTTTAAAAAATTTACAGTGCTTGGGTCCGCTTTATCTTGCACATCCTTAAATTCAGATAAATTTCTAACATTCAACGTCGGTGTAAAATTATCAAAGTACCTAATTCTTTCAAAACCACTCTCCGCTACTATATGGGAAGAATGTGTCGTAATGATAATTTGGACTTTCCAGCCTTTTTTGCTCTCTATAAAGTCTATGATGTTTTTGATGAATACATATTGCATTTGGGGATGAAGATGTACTTCTGGTTCCTCAATAAATATTAATTGAAAATCAGGCTTTGGTTTTCTTTTATCATATTCCTCAAAGAAGCTAATAAATTGCAGTATGATGAATATTAATTTGCTAAAACCTAGTCCATTATGTGCTTCTGGAAGTAAATTATCATCGTGATTGTAAAATAATTGAGTGTTGCCTTTTATAATTTCTTTTGCTTCAAAATGTGATTTTATGTTGAGTTCTTGCAGATTTATTCCTGAATTCACACCAAACATTTTCAAGTCACTAAATATGCCTTTAAATAGATCTTTGTATTTCCCATCTAATTTTTTGGATACTTCAACTAAAGCAAGTTCAATTTTTTCTATATCGGTATTGTCTTCATTGTTGAGTCTATAATAGTCTTCGAATCCTTTGGACAATCCCTTCGTTCTATCGGTAGATTGGTCATCTAATTTATTTTGTGCATCTATAAATCTAGGCAAAAAGACATCTTCAATATCTGTTTTATTTATTTCAATGGTATTACTTCTATTTTGTGAGTCAACAGCGATAATTTTATCTTTATAGTAGGATTTATAATTTATTCTTAAAAATTCAATAATATCATTGTCATATTTTGCAGCTTTTAATTTAAAGTCTTTGAATAATTTTTCAGGATAAGTTACTTTATATTCACAAGATATCAAAACATCTTTTCTGTCCGGATCTAGATCCATAATAAACTTGGATAAAGACGATAAATCATCACTTTCTTCATAGTCAATATAAATATTTAATGAAATTATTGGAATTGCATCTTTATACTTTATTTCTTTAGTTTCAATGTCTTTTCCTGTTGTCTTACTATTTTTTGCCTTTTCATAAGCATCAAATAAAGTTAGCGCCTCTTTAAATTTAGCATACGTATTAAGTGAGAAATCTTCATATTTAAATTGTGCATTATTACTTAAAAACTTTTTAAAAATTTCAGTTAATGATGTTTTCCCGCTATTGTTTCGACCAACTATTAATGTTGCCTTATCATCTAAGGATATTTTTATATTTTCTAGAAGTCTAAAATTAACAACTTCTACTGTATTAATTTTCATTTCACTCCTCTACTATTGTTTTAAATTTAAGAGGATAATTATTTTTTATATTTTCTTCGACCTCTGCACCAGCCTTTCTAAATTTACACATAAGGCATCTGCCAATTTTATTACCGTCTCAATTTTCGGATTTTCAATTCCCCCCGTTTTCTATTTTTACGAGGGTATGATATGAAATATCCGCTTTTTTTGCTAAACCCTCTTGAGTTAAGCCTTTTTTCTCATATTTTAAGCCAGAATAGATTATCCTTGATAAACTTGTCAATATAGCGGTGAAATCGTCAATTATGGAGGGTTAACTTTAAGTCAGGACAAGCTCAGAGTAAACCACGCCACCATGCCAAACAAACTGGCCCCGATGAATCGGGATCTCCGGATAGCTACGACAGGCAGGCACTACAATGCGGGTAAACTTGCAAATGTGTAAATAACTATTTTCCCAAAGGCTTCCTATTCTCTTTCATCAAACACACCAAGATAATGTTTAATAATATACTTCCCCATGCGTCTAGATCTATATCCTTTTTTCCCTTTATATTCGGCTGGAAACCACTCCCAGTGAACTTTGGAATAAAAGTTTGCGCCTGTGCCACAATGATATATTGCATAAGCCCAGGGGTTTTCCTCTTTCTTATCTACCAGGTAAAAATTAAGTGCTTTTCGTACACTATTTAGTATATTTGTCGTCTCTTTATTTTTAAGATTTGGGGATAAAAGAAATTGAACTATGAAACTCTTTTCTTTTTCAGGTGCTACAAGCGCAATGGGTTTCCTTTTCTTGTCATAGAATATTTTTATATGTTCAGCGTCTGCATCAACGATACCTTCACTCCATTTCCAAGTAGGTCTAATCTTTTCCCTATTTTTCATATTCTCTTTTCCCCAGCATATCCAAAGTCTTCATTTATTCTCGCCCACCATAAAAGACAACAATCCCTCTCTTGCTCACCATTCTTTTTCACAGTGTTTGCAGTACCATTGAGGATCATTGTTTGATATACAACAACCGCCTAAATGTACTTTGCCTTTTTCAGCCTCCTTAAATAATTCTTTGGCTGGATAACCATAAACTATACTCACAACATTTTTTGATTTACACTTGGGGCAGATTTTCATAGTTCCTTCCCTCATTTGCATATGAAGTTTTATTAATCTTGGGTTAGGATTATTTGTTGTTGCTGGTGACAGAAGGAAAATTAGCTGAGTTGCAAACTTTGCTCTTTCTCTCTTAAGTAAAGCCCGTAATCTTTTCCTATCATTTTTTGTGACTTCTTCTGTATCTTTTTCCGATTTTTCATATAAGTATTTGATTTCACATGCCCACAAGATCGGCCAGTCTCCATAATTGATATAACAGTCTTCCAGCTTCTCCGGCTGGTCTCCCCAGATAACAATATCAGGATGAATTGCTCTTTTATAATCTGGTATTTTTACGTATGGTTCACATGTCACTCTTGAGAAGACTTTTAGTTCCCTGTTTTCTTGTCTGTGTTTGAGTCGGGCTTTGATCTTCCGATCTTCTTTTTTTAAATTCTTTTGAATTTCATTGAACAACCCGATCTGAATATCAATCTCGTACATCCAGCGATACGGTTTGTCTTGCCATTCTTCTTCGAATGATTTAATAGCTTTTTCTGCGATATTTACTGCGTCTTTTGGCTTCATATAATACAAACTTCCTTTAGTTTTTCTAATATCCTAACCATACCCAATGTATCCTGCCTACAATATTCGAGAAGAGCTTTGCGTATCCTTCCTATTTCCCCTGAGTCATCTGTTGAACACATTTGATGATAAGCTTCCATTGCCATCAATTATCATCTCTCAACGCATTTCTTGAAGCTCTATCCACAAGTGTAAAAAGCCTATCAATATCATCTTTTTGATTCGATACCTGATGTCCACGCACTTTAACAAATTCACAGTCCAACCGATCGGTCATTCTATAAAATCCCTGATACAGTTCATAATTATTGAGGCGCTCATTTTTCTTTGAACGATAATCGTACTGCTCAAATCGATCACGTCTCCCCTGCAAACTCATGATGTTTTGAGAATCTGTATGCACAATCACCTTACACCCCAATGCTTGTATATCCCTGAGCGCCCATAATAAAGTCTGCAATTCCAGTTTCGTTGAAGACGTATGCTCAAATCGCCTTACCTTCACGCGCGCCCTCAACGAATCCAGCGAAAGTATACATTCAGACACAGCGAGGTAAGCCCCATATCCAATATTTGAATGAGTATTCACACTTCCATCCGTAAATAGCATCAGTTCTTCCCTCGTAGTTTTTGCTAGCATTTCATTATTTTATCATAGGTGTAAAAAATCATAACTTCTCATAATATGTGCGGTGTCACCCATAATTTTACCACGGGAAGGGACTTCCTTTGGGAGTCTGATGGGAGAAAGGCTGAAAAGAAGAGATGTCCATGATTTTCTAAACAGCTGGAACGGTTCGAACTGTTTTATTTATCCGTAGAGAACCCGCCGAATAGATTTCCCTGATGAATGCAGACTATCCACCACCCACTTCAGATCTCCGGGCCCCTCTGGATGGAGAAGAACCGGATTTCTTTGCGATGTATACGACATGCCTGTTCCCTCTGCCCGGTCGATGTCGTTTAAAAGAAAATCCGGCAAGGACAAGGCGCTTTTCAAAGGCCATATCCGGGTCTTCGGACCAGACGGCAAACACACCTCCAGGTATCAGGGCTGAGCCGCTCATTTCCAGAGCAGTGTCGCCGTATAAATAGTCACCTCTTTCTTTGGCAGCCTCAAAGGGTCCCTCATAGAGATCAAGAATAATGGCATCAAACCGATTGTCTCCGCCATTCATTGCACCGTTCCGGATCATGGATGCCACATT
>SDBV01004779.1_pt1 | contig 19296 bp, 21 predicted proteins | sample 2277081 | NCBI WGS metagenome assembly SDBV01 (sample SAMN10402039, study PRJNA504765) | marine sediment metagenome | isolation source: marine sediment core GS10_PC15, 223 cmbsf | place: Arctic Ocean: Southern Knipovich Ridge | collected 2010
TAATGCATTGAATATCTGCATTTTCGGTAAAACCACCAAGGGAAAACCCCGGTAGATTCAAACAAGTTTTCAACAATAAGTCACTACATATCAGTTAATTAAAAGTTTTCTGGCAGGCACTAATTAAGAATAGTTAGTGAATTTTCAGGACCCGGTGTTGCATTATTCCCATCATGAAGGATTTCCTTATGCTCCCAATTGAAAAGATTGAATATCCTGCCTAATTCATCACCTGAACCTGCTACACTGTCAAGTCTATACAGGCTTTTCAGCTGCAACAGATTCGTATCGGTGGGTTCCTGGTAGGTAAATTCAGAATACCCGTCCGTTGCTTCATAAACATAATCTGGACTGGATTTCAATACTGCCAGGTAATTGAAACCTGGATCATATCCAAAAGGAATTTTCCCATAGTCATCTCTCTCACAGGAAACCAGAAAAATGAATATTGTATAATGATTACAATGAATGATATTGGCTTTTCATTGATAAATCTAATCATACTTCGATTTTAATTACCAATAGGTGATTTAATTATCATATCACCTAAGCAAATTTAATAGATAATATAAACTTAATCAATCACGCTGATAAAATCAGGTTGGAAAATCACTCATAACATTCTGTGGAATTAGATGGGTAAAAAACCGGACGTTTATTGAAATTCTTCAATCCATTCAGGAAAGCCTACAAAATAGTAAAGGACAAGGCAACCGGGGCGGATAAGATCATAAATAAAATTGCTATCACAAAGTACACGGCAATGCCAGCGATATTGACCGAGAATGGATTTTACACGAACCCGAAACAATGCATAAAGATGCTGGAAGATGAAACAATCATACGGATCGCCGAGGCTCATATAAAGGGAATAAAGCAGTATTTACATTTAACATAAACGATATGAAAATGGATTTTTTGAAGGAAAGTTCGGACATAAGTTCGATGCGGGTAAGTTTCTTCCTCATTACGGTGGCTTGCGTGGCTGTTTTATTGACGCTGGGGACTTATATCATAATTAAGGCGGGACAGGAACAGGAAGTCACGCAATGGGCGCAAATGGGTGCTTTTGTTGCAGGTGTGGCGGCTGTCATATTTGGAGCCGGGAAAAACAAGGCAGATCAAAAAGCGGTTGAATAAGGTCGAGAAAATAGCGGTCACGAATGAATTCTTGGGCTATCTGAAGGCGAAATTCGGTCAGGTGTATGCAGAGGTCAACTATTCGGAGATCATGCCTACGAAGCGGCGTTTCAGGGCTGACTACATGATAAAGCCGAACATCTTGATCGAGATCAATGGCGGACAGTTTATGAATGGCAGACATAACCGGGGCGGGAAGGGTTACGAAAATGATTTGATCAAAGGAAACTTGGCTCAGAAATGTGGTTACAAGTTTTATCAATTTACTTATGAAATGTTACTAAAGCGTGAATATCTGAATGTATTATGAAAAGAATCGGCGATGCAATTTTTAGTATAGTGATCCTTGCGGCTGTCATTGGGCTGGGCTGGGGTTCATACACAATAGGAAACAGGAAGTACGAGTCGCTTCGTGATTCAATTTCAGCAATGGTACCGGACACGGTTCACCATTATGATACGATTATGCCGGTTGATTCGATCAATTGGATTGATTCAATCAATCTTGTAAACAAATACGTTTACTATTTTGATACAATATACATGGATACGTTGACTTTGTACAATGATTCGATCAGTACGGATGACGTTACCATTTTCATTCAGGAAAAAGTCAAGGGGTTGATAATGGAACGGGATGTCGGGTACCGGCTGAAAGTGCCATTAATAATCAGGGATTCAGTTATCATAAATAAGCCTTACCCGGTCATTCAAAAAGCAGAGGGGCGAACAGGAATATACTACGGGCTTGGAATGGGATTTGGCAGGGAAGGATTCGCAGTATCTGGCGGAGTGGATGTATTAACCAAGAAAAACAGAATTTACGGGGCGGAATATTTACGGACTGAATCAAGGGGGTATTTGATGCTAAATGTTAAATTCAAATTATGATATTGATGCAGAGTGGTCGAACGGGGCGGTTTCGATAACCGTTGTGCCCCTCGGTGCACCGGGGGTTCGAATCCCCCTCTCTCCGCAAGCCTTCAGTGCAAAGCCCTGGTAATCTGGAAATTACAGAAGTTTTCACTTTCATAAGGTGGCAGTATAGGTGGCAATAATTGAAATTGGTTGTTATTAAAATGGCAATTCAGTATAAGCTACTAATTCAGAATAAAACTCATCCGCCATTGCTTGCGTGACACCTGTTCTAATATGTTCTTCACATTTTGCTTTTTTCTCCAGAGAAAAACTGCCAACTAAATTTTGATACACAGAAAGGTAACACCACTTCCTTTCCCCAGATTTAGAATAATTGGTTACAATCTCCCTTAATAAATACAATAATTTTTTGTAATACTTCGGAGAGTCCACATAAAGTCCTAGAAATGAATACAATTCCCTAAACCTTTTACTTTCAAGTTTCTTATAATATGGATGTACATTATCCACAATAGTGTAGATATATGTTAGTATTAAATCCTTATCTTCGTCTGACATCAAATCCAAATTATCTCCAAAAATTTCAAATAAAGCTAATATGTTCTGTTCTTCCCCTTTTTCAACTTCTTTTATAAGATAATTGCAAAATGATATTAAATTATCATCTCCAATCAAACTTTTTAGAGGTCTAATATAATATCCATAGTTAGCACTCTGTAAATGGCTATAATTTTCTATTTGGTATTCAACCAACAAGCTTGCTAATCTCATTTGCTCATGCTCGTTAAGCTTCAAAATAAGTTTATTATATATTGAATATGTCGATGAGTCCACTGTAATTTTATTAAAAATATCTTCAGCCCTATATCCATATTTTTTAACGTAATTCTCTTTAATTTCTTTCAGAATGATTTTAACTAAACTAAATGAAACTATTGCTGTTTCATAATCAAAATCTTCTTTAGTTCTTATTTCTCTTCCAGGGTGAATCAAATTTCTGTAATTCCTAACTACGGAAGATAGATCTTTAGATTTTGATGAAATCAATTCAATTGATTCAGCCTCATTGATCAAATCAAAAAGGTTCATTCTAAATAATTGCGCCTTTGTTTTTCCTGATGGTAGATTATGTGTAAAAAACTCAAGTAATACAGCTTAAATTATACTACCAGATAGAATCAATACTGATTTTGCTGTTTCATTCTCCACGCATTTTTGAAGTTCTTGATAATCTCTATTAAGGAGATTCTTAAACTCCTGGTCTGCAATAAAATCAAAATTATCCATTTAATATTGAATTGATTGGTTATTAAATTGAAAGTAATAAATAATTTACACTATATAAAATAACCCCGCCTGAATAACCAGGTAGGGTTGTAGATTCCGGACACCGAGAACCACCTTAGCTGGATCCAATTGAGCATATCTTTCCAGAATGAACTGAACATAGTTCTATGATTGAAAATGAATATTTTATAAGAATATATTTTATTCGGGAAAGCTGGATTATTGCAGACAGGAATTAATGGCTCACTCATGCTGGATTTTGCAGATAATCATGTAAAAACTATTTTTGACATCTTGCGAAAATAAGCCGTATATTTACAGAGAAGAAACCGCAAACTTCATTAGCTTCCTTGTGTTGCTGATCCAATGTTTGTGATTTTTTTGGTTGTTGGAGCCGGGCGTGATTTCCCGGCTTCTTTTTTTATGGTTTTCTTTCCTCTTTGGGTAATTTATTCATTTTCATATCCATCAGGATTTCAACGGTTGCTTGAATCAGGATCAACAATGAATAATCAGGAGTAACGTAAAAGGCTCACTGGCGTTTTTGAGTCCGGTGCAGCCGCTAGTTATGCGCCATAATTATCCAAACAATAAACTCGCCATGGAAAATCCTCTCGGTATTGATCAGCTAGAAACTCGTCCATAATCATCGAATACATTTCGACTTGATAATCCTGTTCCTGTTCGTGGTCATGCATCAAGGCATATGCCCAATCAGCCGATGGCACAACAATCGCTACTTCATTGGGCAGAATCTGTAAATCGTCGCACATAATTCTCCACTCTCGTTCCCAAGTGAAATCAATCCGGTTTTCCTCTGTTGGTTCATATCTCACATGCCTCCAACGGAGCTCCTCTGGCAATGTAGAATACTCTGCTTCCGATTGGTAAATGACTGGTCTCCCACCTCGATCGAAAAGCCATGATTTTTCGATAATGATGCCGAAGATCGAGTACCGGCCGTAATTCGATGGATTTACGAGACCATTTCTAAGTGAGGGAAGCGGTGCTTCAGTGAAACAAACGCATCGATCGCCACTTCGAATCATTCCATTCCCGCCACGGATGCGACACTCAATAATAATGGATCTGAGTCGGGAAAAGGCTTCGTTCCAGTTATCTTGCGGTCCGGTAAAGTGAACAAGATTGTCACTGATGTCAGCTCTCATAATTTCTTAGGGGCGTATAACGTCTGGCATAACCTGCACAATGGCTTTGCTCCACTGTCCATAATTATTACACCATATCTTAACAAAAGCGCCTACCCTTAACTCATTTGAAACATTACCCTTGTGTCCGATTGATGCCGGTGCTATTCCAATTTTTTTATTCTTCACTTAAAAAATTTATATGAAATTCTTGCAACGGAATACTAAAAACTGGACCAACATTGAATTCAGTATTATATTGCCAACTTGAATACCAAGCTTGTTTTCCATTTATTTCAATTGTCACTTCTAAAAGGTATATTTTTTGAAAAAATTTTCCATAGATAATTGTTATGAATGGTAGGATTAGATTATCAAAGTTTTTAAGGTACTCAAATGGGCGACCTTCAAGAATCCCACCTGGATTCATAATAAAATTGTTAATTATTGTAATTTTATTATCACCAATATTCTTAAAATATACTGGGGACTGAAAATTTATACGAACTCGACCAACAATACCTTCCAAATATGAGTGAGCATCACTCACTGGATAAAATTCTGCTTCACTTGGTGGTAATTCTGCATCTTTCATTAAATTACAAGTTAATCTAGCTTCAACCTTTAACGAATTTATTTTATTAGGATTTAGACGCGCTTCTGATTTTTCAATTTTATGTGCAATACCGTTTAGATCATCAAGAATTTTCACTAATGCTTTGTCAGCATATTCATTAGGATAAAATTTAGCTCCCAATTCTACAAAAGGTACAATTCGTTTTTCTAATTTTGAAATTTGTATTTCTAGTCTTTCCCTCTGATTAATTGCAAGAGACTCTCTTTCCTCGGCAGCAATTTTAGAATTTTCTGTTTGAGTTATAAGATCGCTCTGATTCTCTAATAGTTGATTAAATTCACTTTCACTAATTAGTACAAAAACAATACTTAATAGTGCTGTAAACATCATTAAAAATATGAGACGTCTTTTAATTAATTTATGCCCTTTCGTCCTACTATCTTTCCATTTATTTTGTAGTTCTAAATTTATAAATGCAATAGCAAGTGTTAGTATTGGAAAAACTATTTTTAGAATTAGTAAAAACATATTTTACTCAAACCATCCGTATATATTCTACTTCCAATATCGGCATTACAGTAAATATACATATTATATAGTCAGACAGTTAGCCAAAAAGCTAAAAAACGAGCAAGATGATACACCGGAGATCATGGAAGTAAAGATCAAGGAAAGGAAAATCCTAAACGAGGATAAAAAGAAACGTATCATCTTCAGCCTAGATACCTGACCACTCCCCTATCCTACCTGAAACCCACTTCAATACTGGCGGGGGTTATTATTTGTACTCGATACAAACAGACGTTTCTGTATATTTCTTTACCGGTAAGACTTGTCGATAATTATACGTAATAGTATATTTGAATTAACAACCAATCAAATCACTTACATCATGAATGCAGTACATAGAATCAAGGAAAACCTACACCTAAGAGCCAAGCAATTCAAGGCAAATGCAAACGACTATTACTTCTCCGCTGGCATGGATGATAGCTACCGGGCATTACTCAAAAAGGCACGCTGGGCAGAATCAATTGTAAACCTCATTTAGCAACCAATTAAATCACGACAATTTGATGGACATTTTTACATGCCGGGGCGGGAACTGTCCTCAAAAGGACACCTGCACCCGGTACCGGCTGAATAAGCTGAATGGCACGAAGGTATTGCAGGAAATATACTGGAAACCCCGGAAAAAGGAATGCATATTTTATCTATTAACCAATTAAATCATAAACAATGAAAAGATCAATTATTAAAGGAATCACTAAACGCTTAAACCCCAGCTCATGAACCCAATGGAATTATACAAATTCGTCACAGTTGATAACTCAGGTGAGTTACAAACGGAGGTCTGGAATATTGCAGATAAATTGCATGTCGGTACAATCTTTACCGAGTCCGAAATGGCAGATGGAGTCCCGCATATTTGTGGGATTCGATGTCTCAAGGAATACCTTACATACGATGATTTGGAAGCCTTCAAACTTGGCTACCGTGAACATGTTGTCGGTGTAATACAGGTGAAAAGGAAATTAATCAAGGAACCAGTAAAAACAGAATGACATGCAAATAACATGGAAGGACTTCGAGGAACTGTCAGAATCAGAACAGGAACAAGCGAAGGAACGTGCCGCAAGTTGCGGCTATAAGAAATCAGATTATCCGGTACTGGCCTTTCAGGTATTTGAAAACCGGATACATAATATGGCTCACAAGATGGGTCAATATTTCACAGAAAAATTCTATTAAGTATGGAAGAAACGACAACCGAAAAATCACAAACAATCACGGACACTTTTTGCATAGGATGTGAAAGGAAGTGCCACCAAGACAAGGAATGCTTTATGAATCAGGAACAATTCGACAAAAGTGATGGATAGCCACGATTTCGCAGTATTCATTCAAAAGGAAGGAATTGTCGAGCCATTACGGGCATTCCTTGACAGCCTCAAAAATCAGATTCATGAACAGGTTACTGATAAACCCTTGCAGATTGAGGCTTATACTTCAGTCACCGAAAGGGATTACTACATAAAGCTGATAATTGTATTCTACCGCATTGAAAATGGAATGGGTGCTGTTGTTCAGAATGGCGAGCTTGTTGGCATGGACGAGTATCTGGATGCCGTCAGCGAATTCACAAAAGACGGCAGTCCTTTAATGAAATTTTAAAACATTGCCGATCTGGGGGAAGTTCACACGATCCCCTGCTTGCCAAGCATGAGGCTTATTTAAGCCTCTATGATTCTATAGAAGGCAGCATTGGAAATATATCCATACTTCTTTCCTTGGTGCCCAATAAAGTTAATGGTATAAGGATCAAGGCGGGTAAAATTATCACTCGCTTGATCTATTATCCTTAACTCATATTCATTTTCGCCAACGCGAGTAACAGCTGCAATATCTCCCTCTCTTGCTATCCTGCGGTACCGAAGCTTTCCTGTACCTAATCTGAAATCCAAATTATTCTCGGCTTCAAATGTTACCCTGCACCTTGTATCAATTTCTTCGATATCTATATAGTTGAGGTTAATTAGGGCTGAATAGGTTGCCTTGACTCCTCTATTATTGTGTATTGTTAATGCCGGGAAAAAGTCATATGAGTCTTTACTTAACCAAAAATATTGAGAGCCTTTTCCTGCTTTTTCACCGGGATTTGCCTGAATTCTTGCCGTATCAGAATGGCTCAACGTTAGAAGTAATGTAATCCTATACTCATCTGTTAGAGTTACCCTTGTACCTATTTCATCATAAAGTAGATTCCAAGCAGGTGCTGTACGATTTGCTAATTCAGGTTCATAGATATCCCAACGTTGAGCAAGAAATGAATCAACTAAATCACTCCATTTAAAGCCCATCTCATCGATATGATCGCCCTCAACCATTAATGAAGACTCAATATTCTGAGACATTCCAGGACCTGTAAAGTTGCCTGAGGAGACTATTAACGATTGAATTTCATTGTGACAGTGTCCATAGCATTTTGAATGCAGAATACGCTTTCTATTGATTAAATAGACTTTGCACCCGACCTCAAGTAGCTTCTCTACTACTTGCTGGCTCGACAACCTTTGAGAGGTACTACCACCTAAAAAAACAACACATTCTCCTCCATTTTGTACATGCTTGTCGAATACATCGAAAAACCTGACTCCTCCATTGAAATTCGAAAATCCTGATATAATATAGAAGATACCCTCTCCGGGCGTTTTTCCTCTAACCCAAGTCTTTTCTAATAGGTTTAACAATCCCTTAGACGCGGGATCAGTGTGGTACACATTAGGATGGACAGTAAATTGCATTAGTTAGGGCGCTTAAAAACGATTAATGATTCTTTGTTTACAGCATTTAATGAATTTATACCATACCTCTGATATACTTCAAGAGGTGTATTCTCAATTAGTTCATACCCAATTGCAAGCGCTTCCTTAATAAGTAATCCGGGAGTATCAATATCAGTACGTTTGTCGCCTATATTGGTGTGATTATGTCCCACGATTAATGCAAAGTGACCTCCCGGTTTTAATTTTCTCTTCACTTCTATAAAAGCCACCTTCATTTGTGAAAAATACCGATATAATAATGAGGGTACAGCTTGTTTTCTAAAGCCGTCATTATCACTCAATTTAGTCAATAAAGAATTACAAAACAAGAAAACCTCCTTTGAAACTCCATCAGTATTACTCCTCAAATGAGCATTCCATAAATTCAAATCACTTTTATTTTGATACTCCCGACTCCCTATCAATTCACTTTCAAGTTTTCGAACTTCTGAGGGCTTTATCATGGACAACCAGACTAAGCTTAATCTTTGTGTATCGATATAAGGCAATGCAGTTGCATAAGGTGGGCTTGTGATAGCAAAGTCAATAGACTCATCAGAAATACCAACTTTGCAACCCGTCATTATATCAGCGTTAAAAGCAGCATTTTCTGTTTCAATTATTCCAAACTTCTCCTGAAAATCTCGAATGGATTGAATTACAGCCTTCATCTTCTCTGTGAACACATTAATCAAAGGAATTTCAGGCAATGGAGACTTCCTTCTTCTAATTCTCAAATCGTCCGGATCCTGTAAAGAGTATTTACGTAAAAGGTTGCTAAGTACAACTAATAATGTATCCGCTATTTGGACATTTGAATTAGCGCAATGCTCCCTAATACACTCAATATCATGCAATATTTCAGTTGGAAACCATTTCAATAAATAGACAATGCGTTCGCTCTTTCTGTTTCTAATCCGATATTCTGGGCGCTCAGAATTGAATCCTTGGATCACGGAATCAAAATCAGTCTGCATGATCTTCCACGAGGTTCTGAGACATAGAATTTTGGTGTTCGCAATAAACGTTGCCAAGGGATTTATATCCGTTCCATAACCGTTTACACCAAAATGTGCAGCTTCAATCAAAGATGTACCACTACCACAGAAAGGATCAAAAATCGTCATTCCTCGGGAAACACCGTATATATTATACAGGGATTTCACAACTTGTGGGTTAAATTTCCCTTTATACTCATGAAGTCCATGAACAGAATACCGTGTATTCTGTCTCTTGCTCTTGTTCTCTCCCTTAATCTCGGCTCTGTGCTGTACAGTTTCAATTCGAGTTTCATTATGGGCGGCATGGGAAAAATAAACAAGCTTCTCAATCTCCGAAGTTCTAAATGGAGCCGATACAGTTAGTTTCTTTGAATCGTTAAGAATCTGAGTCGGGGATAATAGAGTTTCAATCTCTCTTAATGCAAGCTTCCGTTCATATGGAAAATACTTATAATCTCTCCAATAAATATTTATCTGTGAAATGCTCATTTATTTACTTTTGATGTATTACTAAATATTCTTCCTTAATCCTCGCATGAGAGAGATTAAATGATTTACGGGATGATTTAATTGATCTTGCTATTGTCGCAATATGCTTAAAATCATTTCTTAAACCTGCCTCCTCAATTATTCTCTCATTATTAATAATCTCTCCGTGGATTTTCGAGCGACCAATTATAAAGATTGAATAAGCACCTTGAACAGAATTCTCATATAGAAATTCAAAAATTACATTCATTTGATTGACGAAATCGTCAGCAGTTTGATGGTTCTTTTTGAAATAATGGGCCCGAGCACCAATCTCATCAGATTTCACTTTCTCCGCATCATATCCAAGCCACCACATGCGGTATTTGTGATACAGCCAATACTCATAGGCGTTGGGATATGGAGGAGAAGTGATAGTTATTCCAATTTTTTCGGTTAAATCCTCTGAGTCAAGTAAAAGGGAGTTTTTATTAATTACGCGCGCGGAACTGTTGATCACTTGCTTATTCTTGGCTCTCTTTAAACGTTCAGCTGTTTTTAAGAAAAGTGGAAAGACCTCTGTGTCGGATATTTTTTTTTCGATCGCTGCATAACGAGTATCACTATCCTGATTTGACAATCTAACCAAATTAGCTGATAAACTGAAGTTTAATGTGTCTCTAATATCGGGATCTTCTATCTTTTTTATCTCCGCGACCAAAACTGATATTTTCCTTTGAATCCCCTTCTTAAACCAATGGTCGAGGTTCTTAATAGGAGGTATCTCTACCGAGTTGTTTACCCTTTTGCACCTTTCAACGATTTCCTTTGCAATTCGGCTTATATCAAATTGATTTGGACAAGATTTCACTCGCGATAGTAAGCAGGCAATAGGATTTAAATCAACTCCCACCGTTGGAAAGCCTGCCGTTTGAGCTTCTGTAAGGGTAACCCCGCTTCCACAAAAAGGATCAAAAACAATCGAATTGGGAGGCATTTCTAACCTTGATAATATCTCTTTCGGTAATTCCGGAATAAATTTCGCAGGATATGGATGAATTGAATGTAACGAATTAGACTTTGAATCATTGAAGCTCCAATCCATGTCAATAAGGTTATTCAGAAATATGGATTCACTTTTCATCCTTTAAAGGTTAAGGTTAGCTTGGACAGAATTCTTGATTCTCAAATAATCTGCTTTTTCCGTCGCCAATAGTAATAATTCTTCTGTATTAGGTTGTCTATAAATAATTTCAGCAACCATTTCACTGTAATATTCCTTCTCAAGCCATGCCAAATCCAAATCAAAAAAAGCCGCAAGTTTGGGCAGGACAATTTGTGGAACTGCCCTTTTATTGTTTTCTATCTTCGATAGAGTTGATTGATCTAAATCCAAAGCTGCTGCAAGCTTTGTCAGTGTAAGCCCTCTATTCACTCTTAAATCATGTATATACTCCCCAAGTGTTGATTTCATAATATTGATATTTTTTACTTGGAAAAATAATCTTGACGAATATTTCAAATATATAGAACTATTTTGACATTCGTTCAATGCATCACAATGAAAAAATAAGAAGTGTTACCCAAATTGTTGCCTAAATGAAAAAAGCGGCTACATATCAAATAAATGTAACCACTTGATATTTAGTGTCGAGATGGAGAGATTCGAACTCCCGCCCCCCTGCTCCCAAAGCATTTCTTCCTTAAAATGTCAGTTTTTAGGACAACGATTATTTATAAGTATAATCCAAAAATTTTCATTAAATTTATTATCCTGCTGAGAAACAGGCAGGTATATTGTCATTGAGTTTCATCATGAGACTACTTGTTCTATGTTCATCAGTGAACTAGTAGATATTTATTTAATCAATTGATTCTGAATTGGATGATTTTTAGATTCTCGTTTATTGAAGTTAATACAAAACACAATGTATATGACAGATTTTCGAGGTAATATCGATAATTGGATTAGAAGATCAGATCCTGATTATTACATGCATTTTTTAAAAGCCTGGATACCCTTCAATGCATGGTATGTTGCTGAAATGCCACAATTTAACAAAAAGGATTCCCCAATAATCAAAGAATTACAGGATAATCCAAGAAGTAAACCAAGACTTTGTATTGAATCTCGATTAACCCATAACGACCATGAATCAATTATGTTCAAACATCATCTTGGTAAACTTCATCTTTGTCTTGAAAAGTATTCTCTAATTCATCAAGGTAAGCCATTAACTTTTTCAAATATTGATCTTTCGGAAAATCATAAAAAATATGCAACTGACACCGATGCTTTAGGAAATATTTATAAATCTGAAAACAAACTGCAAAGTTTTGAAGCCATTATTGTAAATAATCAGAATAAAACTATCCTTCACTATCGAAACAAAGAATATGATCTAGAAGGATTAACAAAAAATATTCAATATGTAGGCCTACGACAGCAAAGAATAAAAAACAAAATTAGTAAATGTTACTCGGAAATTGATCCTACAAAACCAACGAATTTATTTACTAAAGCCAGATCTAAAAAGGACTATATTCTTCTTTGTCCCGAAGAACAAATCAAATTTATTAACAATCCAACAATTATTGCTAAGGCATGCATTAAAGTATTGTACTCTTTACGCTGTATGCTCTTTCATGGGGAATTAGATCCAACTCAAACTAACATGCAAGTGTATAAACATTCCCAATTTTTATTAACCATGATAATCAAGTCCCTAATATAATCCTCATTATGAATAATGCAGCAAACAACATCGAAGCCAATAGCAAAACTCTACGAGATCTATTGAAAGAAAGGAGATACAATGTTGGCTTTTTTCAACGTGAATATAGATGGCAAAAAACTCATATTGAAGAACTTCTGGATGATTTAGAAAGAAGTTTCTTTTCAAATTACTCTATTGATCATACTCAAGAAGATATTGCAAATTATAATTGTTATTACATGGGCCCAATAGTACTGTTTAGAGAAGGCTCTGCATTTAGTATAATCGATGGTCAGCAGAGGCTAACATCATTTACTTTGTTAATAATATATTTAATTCATCTTCAAAAGGAGGCTTATAAAACAGATCCTAATAAACAGCAAAAGCTGAAAGAATATATATATTCCAAAATCTTTGGAAAAGAATCATTTAATTTAAATATAAAGGATAGAGACGCAATTGTTGAGAAATTATATAGAAACCATGATGTCGAAACCCAAGATTTAGTAAATGAGTCCTGCATAAATCTTTATTATAGATACCGCGATATAGAAGAGTTATTCCCCCCCCGTTTAAAACATCAATCAACCCTAGCGATGTTTATTAATTGGATAACTGAGAAATTAGTTTTCGTAGAAATTACTGCTCAAACTGACGAAAGTGCCTATACTATTTTTGAAACCATGAATGATAGGGGACTTAATCTTACTCCTTCTGAAATGCTAAAAAGCTTTTTACTAGCCTCGATAAAAGACGAGGAAAAAATACGAGAGCTCGAAGCTGGATGGAAATTAAAGATAGGAATGTTAAAAGGTTATTCAAATGAAGGCGACCAAGACTTTTTTAAGGCTTGGTTAAGGTCCAAATTTGCTGAAACGATCAGATCATCAAAAGACGGTTCAGAAAATGAAGACTTTGAGAAAATTGGAACTAGGTTTCATAATTGGGTACAATCCAATACTCTAAAACTACAACTAAAAAAACCTGATGATTATTACTTCCTTGTTGAGTCTGATTTTCATTTTTATTCAGATTTATTTCTAAAACTCAATGAACTTGAGTCGAGTGATGCACTTCCAGAACATTCTTTTAAGCTTATTTCATATAAAGGAGTTTCAAGCTCCTTATCATATCCTCTTATTTTATCCACAATTCAAAAAATTGATGATGATTTGATTATCGAAGATAAGCTTAACTTATCTATAAGATTTCTTGATTGTTTTGGCATTTACCGTTTACTCCTAGGCCAATCAATATCACAAAGTACTATTCGCTACACTATATATAACCTCATCAAACAAATTAGAGATAAGAACATTGATGATTTAACATCCATATTACGGGAAAATATTTTTGAACTTAGAACTAAATTTATAAAGGATCTTGATTATATACCATTCGATAAAAATTATTCTAAATATCTTTTTGCAAGATTACTCAAACTACGACATGATCAGTTACCCTTCGAAATTTTATATTACCGAAGAAGAAAAGATTCATATAAGCTTGTAAAGCTTGTTACACCATTTGATACTGAAGATTCTGTCAGACGCTTACCCTATAAATTGAAAGAAATAATCATGAACAGCCTTTGTTCATCTTGCCTTGTGCCAGCAGAAATTGGACGTGAAATTTCCCTTTTAACCGTTGTTGATAGAATTCAACTTCTGTTTAATAAAGGTTATTTACCTGAATACTCTATAAATCCTTTTCATAATAACGATGATTTACAGAATTTTTTTATTAATCGTAACAAGCTACTAAAAGTTATTATTCTTAAAAATTGGAAAGTTTAAAATAAACTAAATCACAGGAAATCTGCTACAATACATAGAAATGTCTTTATGAAAAACATTCTTTTTGGCTGTCCGAAATCATTCTATAATTAAATTTTCAAAAGAATTTTCACCCAATAAGCCATCCAATAAAACATACCTCGCTGTTATTCTGCGGGTTAATAGTTCTAAAAAAGGTCGGTAGCGGAAATGATCCATATGTATCTAAGACATAGAGAATCCGGCCATAAGCAGGTTTTTTTACGTCAGAAATTCTCTAAACTCGATATAAATTATACATATCTGTATAATTTTTTTAAATACTCTTGCCGCCGTTCTGTCTAAACGATACTTTGGTCGTAGATTTTAAAAACAACCAAATAAATCACAATCATGAAAACAACAAAGCATTTCAAAGGAATCACAGACCTCGCAGAACTCAAAAAGGAATATTACAAGTTGGCATTGAAAAACCATCCTGACAGGGGCGGAGATACCAAGACAATGCAAGACATCAATAATGAATATGAGGTACTTTCAAAGGCTCTGATCAATGGAAATGCAGATTTCAACGAATGTCGTAAGGCATGGGAATATAAGTGCGCTCACATGTACACGGACATCATTGAAAAGATTATCAACCTTTCGGGGTTGGTAATCGAGATTTGTGGAACATGGATCTGGGTTACCGGGAATACATTTACAAACAAGGAACAGCTTGCCGCCGCCGAATTTAGGTTCAGCAGACCGAAGTCCGCATGGTATTGGAGGCTGGACGGATACCGTAAGTCATCCAAGGGCAAATACAGCTTGAATAAGATCAGGGAAATCTACGGTAGCGAATTGGTTGAAAAGACGGAAGATCAGGCAGACGGCAAGGAAATTGCCGCATAAGGAACCTCAAGAAATTAGAAATCCTGGCAGGAATGTCGGGTTTTTTTATGAATCATTCGGGGAAAAAAGTTCATTTCCTTTATCTGATATTGAAAAAATGTTTAACTTAAATTCAAATTGAATCTGTTGTAACTAATGCGATATTTGAATCCAAATCCTAAATAGTCAATATATTATATAAAATGGCAATCATTGTAAGCACACAAGATCCAAAAGAATTGTTGAGAAAAATAAGGAAGGGTATAGACGACCAGACTATAGATACTTGGTCATACGATAGTGACGGTGATTTTACACACACACCAGAACAATGGAAAAATAAGGCCTGGTTAAGACCTAAAGTGTATTCAGGGGAGTTGAGGTTTGGAATTTTGGCACAACGAGATACTAAACTTTCTACATATTTATATGGTGTTTTTCATGGGCGATTCATTGAAATGTTATTGAATCATTTTGACAATGATTTTAGGAACGCACAAGCAACATCAAAGAAAACAGAACCTGATAATTTCTAAAATGCAATATTCATGAACACAATGATGCAAGAAGCTACATTAGAAATCATTGACCTAATTCAGAAAGTTGATGCTTTCTACAACAACGCTTGGAATAAATTAATAATAATCGGCTCAGTTGCATTTGCAATTGTTGGTATTATTGTACCGTTACTCTTTCAATGGTATCAACGTAGAACCCTAAAACAAAGTGAAGAAATTCTAAAGAAAGAGATCTCTGAACAATCAAAGAAAATAAAGGCTGAAATTTTGGAAAAGGTTTCGGATGAAATTAAAACACAATTTGCCAAATACGAGACAGAGATAAAAAGATTGAATGCATCAGCAAACGCAAAAACCCTTCTTATCCAAGGAAGGTTGCATCTTGAGAAAAACTATCACCATCTCGCGCTGGGTGATATAGTCTCAGCTTCATTTAGTTTCATTGAGTCTGAAGATTACCAAAATCTTCAAATAGCACTAAATTTCATTTTAAATGATTGCTTGCCGAATCTCTCAAAAGAAGAGATTGCCGATTTAAAAATTATTGAGTCTAACGATCTGGATTTACTAATCGAAACTCTTGTAAAAAAAGATGACAGAAGTGTATTTCAAACAATAATGCAAGGCATAAAACTAAAAATGAGCAAATTGCCAAAGACAATTCAAGATAAACCTACTGAAAAAGTAAAACAAACTCAGGCAGGAGTCTAATCCAGACCTGAAAGCCGCTTTTTTATTTGAGAATCCCCCTTAAAACCCTGAACAATGCCTCTCAAAATTAAATTAAGAAAAAACCTACTGCATCCATATGTGATCCTTGGTATCTCCCTATTTGCTACTCTCATCGTTGATTTCATTATTGAGGCAAAGATTTGGATTACTATCGGTATTTCGGCCTGGAAGGGAATTACATGGACTTTTAATTCAAATCTCGCTGTATGGTTAGCGATTGTTATCCTATATATCATTGTCTTCTTCAAATTTTATAGACGAAAAATAAAACTTAGTGATTTACCACTTGAAAACAAGCATCGTTTGGTACCAATGGAAATATTTAAGCCTGAATTTGTGGATTACAATGAAGATGTAGTTAACGGTCTCAAGCGTAAATGGAACTGGAAACAGGCAAGAGATGGAGAATACTATCCAGATAATATCACAGTAATTTGTAAGGAGTGTGGCATCCCCTTAATGATCTATTTAAGTGATCCTTTGATGTGCGCATGTGAAAATGAGAACTGCAAACTTTATCTTCCAATCAGAACTATTGACAATAATATTGACCACGAACACCTTCAATGTGAAAAGGAATCGATGTATGAATCGGGATTAGCAGCAACAATAATGGGAAGAGTAAATTCAGGAACCTATAAGGAGGTTTTACTCAATTCTAATCCAAAGCCTTGATAAACTATGTTAATTATGACGGATACAGTATATATTCTACTAAATGATACCATCGTAAATACTGACCTGGAATTGCTCACCCAGGTAAGAGATTTCTATGATTCATCCTGGCAGAAATTAATCATATATGGATCACTCCTGATATTCATTATTGGTGCTCTGGTACCGCTTTTAATCAATTATTTTCAAAGACAGTCCTTCAAAGATGAAATCACAAGAATCATCCAGTTTTACGAGAAAGGGATCGATGAAAAAATAGATAGAAAAATCTTTAAAACCCGGGAGGAGGTCAGCAAGGAAATATCCGATTCCCTGAATAATGCTACTGAAGAGTTGGAGAAATTATACAATAGGCTTGACTACAGAATAAGGGAAAATTACTATCTAAGCATTCTCAACATTCATGGACCAGAATTAAGAAAATATATAAAGAATGGAAGATATGCTGATGCAGCATTTCCAGCGTTATTAGTATTAAAGGAGTCTGTTAATTTCGTGACAAATAGAGAAAAGAGCAGGATTGAAAACACCAAAAGCATTTTTAAAAACTTTACTGAAGAAGTCCTTCCCAATTCGACTTTTACTAGCATCGAAGTATTATTTAAGAATCTTGATCAATCACCTGCAATTTATATCAACTATCTGCGCGAAAGTGATACGGACAGTATTTTCGGTTTTGTCGCATCTATAGAAGTAAAACCATTAATTTCTTAGTTTCGCACAAAACTAAACTCGGAATAATGGATACAAAAGGTTATTGCTTCCCAAAATCAATTATCATACAGGCAGTATATTTAAAATTACGTTTTACTTTAAGTTATCGGGATGTTGAAGAGATATTGAGAATAAGGGGAGTAGAAGTAGATCATGCTACTATCCAGAGATGGGTTTATAAGTTCATACCTGAGATAGAAATCCAAATGCGAAAGAGAAAAAAGTTGGTCGGTAAGAGATGGCGGATGGATGAGACGTATATAAAAGTGAAGGGGGTCTGGCGTTACCTATATCGAGCAGTAGACAAAGATGGATATACGATAGATTTTCTTCTAACAAAGCGCAGACAACGGATGAGTGCTCAATCATTTTTAATAAAGGCAATAGGAAACAACGGCAAACCAGAGTTAATTAACATTGATAAGAGTGGTTCTAACAATAGTGCGATCAGAATATATAATAAAAGATCATTTACCAATATTGAAATCAGACAATGTAAATATTTGAATAATATAGTAGAGCAGGATCATCGGTTTATTAAGTGGCGAGTTCAACAGGGCTTGGGGTTTAAGGATTTTGAGTCAGCAAAAAGAACTTTAACTGGAATAGAGATTGTCCATATGATCAAGAAGAATCAGCTGAACACTCAAGAGCATAGTATGTTTAGGTCGTTTTATTCCCTGGCTGCGTAAAACGAGATTTAATTCAATATTTTAGTTGATGGTTGAACAGATGCGACAGAACCGCAAATCCTCTGTATAACCGATATAGTCGATTATACAGAGGATTTCATTTAGGAAACCACAAAATCGGATCAAATTTGCCCTATTCCACAAATAATATCGATTTTCCAGTACTGACGATAGTGGCCTTGAAAATCATTAAACCGAGTTATAATTTTAATCTGATGCCCCTGAATAACCCATTATACCTATTATACAGGCAATTTTACAGAAAAATTAATAAATCTGTCAAATTTGGATATATAACTCTGCATAACCGATTATATCTATTAATGCAAAATCCGGTGTGTCCGAAATTTGCATCATTATCCCTCATTTATAAATTGTGGATATTCTGAATGTTTTGTCATATCTTTAAGTCAGATTACCCACTTCTCGCAGAGTTCGACTGCTTAGCACTTGACATTTCCATTTAATATTCGTTAACTTTATTTAGAGAAGAAAGCAAAGGGAATCCCATAATTTTATTGACTCTTCAACCCTAAATCAATTGTTCTATGAAACTTTGCAAGATCATAACATCTCCGCTTGCATTCGCTATTCTCTCTATACCGTCTCTGAATATACTATACTCGTTTCTAGAAAGATATTAAATCCTTTGGCTCTAGTTTAGAATAGCTATTATTTGTATATTTGTTACATGGATATAAAAGAAATCAAAAAGCAGATTCTTGCACTCCCCTTGGGAGACCGGCAACGTTTGCTCAGGGAGGTCGGGGACAC
>SDBV01004780.1_pt1 | contig 19292 bp, 17 predicted proteins | sample 2277081 | NCBI WGS metagenome assembly SDBV01 (sample SAMN10402039, study PRJNA504765) | marine sediment metagenome | isolation source: marine sediment core GS10_PC15, 223 cmbsf | place: Arctic Ocean: Southern Knipovich Ridge | collected 2010
AAAAAAAGATTTGTCTAAAAAACATCTTTTTTGATACCAGAGGCTTATATAGTAAAAAAAATCTATGGAGTACTCTTATGATACAAAAAATATTGAAAAATGTTGCTTTAATTGCGAGCGCCGCAAGTAGTCTTGCCTACGCTCAAAGCGATATTGCATATTCACAAAATAACCTTCCTTCCCAACACATGGGAAAAGGATATGTATGGGACAATTACCCCATTTTATTTAACGCTGATCTTTTAATTGGACAGATCCAAGGATCTCCTACCAATTATGGTCAACGCTCAGGTTTCCTCCAAAATCGTATTGGAGATACCTTTGATTTTCCAAACGGAACCTACGTAGGATTTCGATTTGGATTGGGAATTGGCCTTAGAAATGATGTCAATGTAAGTATTCAATGGACACGTATTAGTGGTGATAAGCATGAGGATAGAAGCTTTGCTCAAAGCACAACAACAATTACAACGCTTTTACAATTTGGAAGTCTTCCAACTAATGAAGCTGTAAAACTGACAGCACGTCAAGACCAAAAGTACCAAACTTTAGATCTTTTGGCTCAAACTGCTGCTTGGATGCTTAACTCTAATATTCGCTTTCAGCCTTTTGGAGGCATTCGTTATTTAGAATATACACGTGATCTTGATTCAAAGATGATAGAAACCGCTCAAGATGATACTTTTTCAGAAACAAACTCTCATTTTAGAATTCGATCAACGGGTGTTTTAATTGGGACAGATCTTAAATATATCTTTTCTAACCATTTCTTCTTTTTTTCCAATCTCACTGCTGGAATTTTGAGTGGGTATCATAAAAGAAGCTATAATCAAAAAATCGTTGCTGCAGGACAAGTTACTTTTTCAGGGAAAAGACAAGAACGCTATCGTTTAAGCTTTGATCCTATGTATGAACTAAGACTCGGATTTGCATTTGAAACTCTTATCAATAAGCAATGGCTACTTTCTATTCACATTGCTTATGAATTAGCTTCCATGATCCAAACATCTGCGGCAGCCATCAATCCATATGGATCTTTAACAATTATGAGTCCTGCCTTTCCTCTAAGAACTAACGATGTGGTTAAAACACAGTTTTTCTTAGTTGGGTTCACAGTTGGATTTTAAAAACTATAACTAATTAAGAGTGTGCCCGTTAAAAGGTACACTCTTTTCTTTCAAATCACATTTTAAATAATTAGAATAAAAAAGTTTGTGTAAAAAATAGGCTTTTTGTTACCAGGAAGTTATGTAACCTATTAATCCTTGGAGGATATTTCGATGATACATAAAGCATTGAGACATGGTTCTCTTGTTATACTCGCTGCAAGTGGTCTTGCCCACGCTCATAATAGCGACGTCGCTTATTCACAAAACAATCTTCCTTCACAACATCAGGTTAGCGGATATCTTGCAAAAGATCATCCTATTTTATTTAACGCCGATCTATTAATTGGTAGAATCCAAGGATCTCCTACCAACTATGGACAACGTTATACAGATGATGGTAGTGATAATATCACTCAAGAGACTTTTGATTTTCCAAATGGAACTCATGTAGGATTTCGATTTGGATTGGGAATTGGCCTTAGAAATGATGTCAATTTAAGTGTTCAATGGACTCGCATCAGTGATAACAACCATGAAAGCAGAAGCTTTGCTGCAGTTGGTTTAGCACGAACATTCAATGTGCAAATGCCATATAATGTAGATGACTCAGCCTATGTGCTAAGTGATGCTGCTAAATTGACAGCTTTTCAAGATCAGAAGTATCAAACTGTAGATCTTTTGGTACAAACTGCTGCTTGGATGCTCAATTCTAACACACGTTTCCAACCTTTTGGTGGAATTCGCTACTTAGAATATACACGTGATCTTTGCTCTAAATTATTGAATACTAATACAGATGAATTTGCAAATGCAACATCGCATTTTAGAATCCGATCTACAGGTGTCTTAATTGGAACAGATATTAAGTATCTCTTCTCTAAGCATTTTTTCTTCTTTTCAAACTTCACTTTCGGAATCGTGGGTGGGTATCATAAAAGAGATTATTCTGCAGAAAGTGATCTTAACGCAGCTGTTACTTCAACATGGAAATTCCATGAAAGATTCCGCTTGAGTTTTGATCCTATGTATGAATTAAGATTTGGGTTTGCATTTGAAACTTTGATCAATAAGCAATGGATTCTTTCAATCCGTGTTTCTTATGAACTTGCTTCATTGATTCAAACATCTGCTCAATCCATTAATCCATTCGGATCTTTATCAAGTGCTGGTCCTGTCTTTCCTCTAAGAACTAACGATGTTGTTAAAACACAGTTATTCTTAGTTGGATTTACTGTTGGATTCTAAGGTCATTTAACACCTTGTCAAAAAGCTGCTTTTTTTTAAAAGCAGCTTTTTTTTTTGCACTAAATGTTTTAAATTGTTATGGCTAAATTAGACATACACTTTTTTAGGAGAATATCATGTTGAAAAAAGTTTTTTTATTGGTAAGCATCGCTTATCTTGGGTTTGCAAATCAAACCACATACAGTCAAAATAACCCCCCATCCCAACACAAAACAGATCCCTATTTGGCAAAAGATCATCCCATTTTGTTCAATGCTAGTCTGCTTGTTGGGGAAATTATGGGCTCGCCTACAAATTACTTACACGTTTTCAAACAACCCAATGGAACTGCTGATTCTTCAGTCGATACATTTGATTTTCCCAATCAAATTAGTGCAGGATTTCGATTTGGATTGGGCGTGAGCTTGAATAATGTGGGCAATCTAAGTGTCCAATGGACATGGTTTCAAATGTCAGATAGTGATAAGAAAACATTTAGTTCTTTTCTAAATCAATATATCCAAGTTCCACTTTTCCCAATAGGCACATCAGATAACGCAACTGGCGTGTCTAATGATTCTGCAACAGCCTTTGCCTATCAAAAAATGCGCTACCAAACATTGGACTTGCTCTTTCAAACAGCTGCATGGATGCTTTCATCTAACATCCGCTTTCAGCCTTTTGGTGGAATACGTTTGCTTGATTTCAAACGCCAAATGTGCGCTAAAGTCCAAAGAAATACTGATGGCCATTTTGGAAATGTTTCTACCCATTTTAAATTAAGAGGAACTGGAGTTTTACTTGGAACAGATATTAAATATATCTTCTCCAAATACTTCTTTTTCTTTTCTAATGTCATGGTAGGAATTTTGGGAGGCTATGAAACAAGAGATTATAATGCTTTTTCAGATCTAGACACAACAGCAGCAACTTGGAAATTTCATGAGCGTTTCAATATGAGCTTTGATCCTATGTATGAAGTAAGAGTAGGACTTGCCTTTGAAAGTTTGATCAATAAACAATGGCTACTTAGCATCTATGTGGCTTATGAACTTGCAAGCTTGATTCATACAAGTGCCAAATCCATCGAACCTTCAGGTTCTTTGGATTTCAATACTTTTAAACCTGCTTTCCCTATTCGCACAAACGATGTGATCAAAACACAGTTTGGCGTGTTGGGTGCAATGGTGGCGTTCTAAAGTTCACTCACGCAAAAACTTGACAAAGCTGCTTTATTTTTAAAGCAGCTTTTTTTTTGCACTCAAAGTCTTAAATTGTTATAGATAAATAAGTCACACTTTTTTAGGAGAATACTATGTTGAAAAAAGCTTTTTTACTCACAAGCATCGCTTGTTTCGGGTTTGCAAATCAAATCACATACAGTCAAAATAACCCCCCATCCCAACACAAAACAGATCCCTATTTGGCAAAAGACCATCCCATTTTGCTCAATGCCAATCTGCTTGTTGGGGAAATTATAGGAACGCCTACTAATTACCTACAAGTATCCAAAGATGATGGTGCCAATAACATCACTATTGATACATTCGATTTTCCCAAACAAATTAGTGCTGGATTTCGATTTGGACTCGGCGTAAACTTAAATAATGTTGGAAATCTAAGTGTTCAATGGACATGGTTTCAAATGTCTGACAATGACAAAAAAACATTTGGCTCTTTTGCAGGTCAAGTTGTTCAAGTGCCTCTTTTTCCACAAGGAACAGAGAGAGAAGAAAGTAGCGTCCTTAATAATGGAGCAACAACCTTTGCTTATCAAAAAATGCGCTACCAAACATTGGATCTGCTCTTCCAAACAGCTGCATGGATGCTTTCATCTAACATCCGCTTTCAGCCTTTTGGAGGTGTGCGTTTCTTTTACTTTAAACGCCAAATGTGCGCTAAAGTCCTAGACAATACTAATGGTCGTTACGGAAATGTCTCTTCTCATTTCAAATTAAGAGGAAGCGGTGTTTTATTTGGAACTGATATTAAATATATCTTCTCCAAATATTTCTTTTTCTTTTCTAATGTCATGGTAGGAATCTTAGGTGGCTATGAAACAAGAGATCTTTGCGCTTTTACAAATTTAGATCCACAAACCCTACCAAAATCTTGGAAGTTTCATGAGCGTTTCAATATGAGCTTTGATCCTATGTATGAAGTGCGTTTGGGACTTGCCTTTGAAAGTTTGATCAATAACCAATGGCTACTTAGCATCTACGTGGCCTATGAACTGGCAAGCTTGATTCATACAAGCGCCAAGTCCATCGAACCTTCAGGATCTTTAGATGCTAACGTTGTAAATCCAGAACCTGCTTTCCCTATTCGTACAAATGATGTGGTTAAAACACAGTTTGGCGTGTTGGGTGCAATGGTGGCGTTCTAAAGTTCACTTATACAAAAACATGACAAAGCTGCTTTAAAAATAAAACAGCTTTTTTTTTGCACTCAAAGTCTTAAATTGTTATAGCTAAATTAGACATACACTTTTTTAGGAGAATACTATGTTGAAAAAAGCTTTTTTATTAACAAGCATCGCTTGTTTCGGGTTTGCAAACCAAACCACATACAGTCAAAACAATCTACCCTCTCAGCACAAAGTGAAAGGATATGTAGTGAAAAACCATCCTATTTTATTCAATGCTAATCTGCTTATTGGACAAATTTCTGCTTCACCCGTCAATTATTTACAAACCATCCATACGCCTCCTTTCTTTGCTCCTAACTTATTTTTTGACTTCACAAAAACCGCCTTTCCAGAAAAAATTGATGTCGGATTTCGATTTGGGCTTGGGATCGGACTTGATAATCATGTCAATGTGAGTGCTCAATGGACATGGTTTTACACAAAAGATTGGGCAGAAAAGCGTTTTACAGCCCCTACTGGTGGCAATCTATTTATTCAAATCCCTATTATGCCTTTCGATACACCTGCTGATGGAGCTAGCTTCGAAAATAAAAACGCTATTGCAAAAGCTCATCAAGCACTGCGCTATCAGACACTCGATTTTCTTGCACAAACAGCAAGCTGGATGCTGTCATCTAACATACGCTTTCAACCTTTTGGAGGCATACGTCTGTTTTATTTTAAACGAGATTTGGTGGCTACTTTGATCGATGTTGATGAAAATACATCTGCTACCATCAACAATCACTTTAAATTACGAGGAAGCGGTGTTTTAATTGGAACCGATATTAAATATCTTTTTTCTAAGCGTTTTTTCTTCTTTTCCAACGTCATGGCAGGTATTTTGGGAGGATATGAAACACGCGACCTCAGTGCCAATACAAATCTTACAGGAGATCCACTAGAAGTCTACACATTCACATTTCATGAACGTTTTCATCTGAGTTTTGATTCCATGTATGAGGTGCGCTTAGGATTTGCATTTGAAACACCTATTCGCAAGCAAGGACTCTTAAGCTTTTATCTTGCCTATGAGTTTTCTTCAATGGTCCATACTCAAGCAAAAGCCATTGTTCCTGTAGCTCCCGTATCAACTTTTGATGAAATTAACACACCTATACGTACTAATGATGTCATCAAAACGCAATTTGGTGTGCTGGGCGCAACTATAGCTTTTTAATTGGCCCTACGCAGTAAATTCCGTTTTAATTTGCTTTTTTTCTTCCATTCAATTAACTTGGTTCAAAAGCTTTTTTAATCATATTCCATTCGGAGGAAAAAAAATGAAACAATATGGCATAAGAGCCGCTCTTCTTATGACAGTAGCGACGCCTGGCTTTGTGTTAGGATTGGGAAATGAGCTTGCATATACGCAAAACAATCCCCCATCTCAGCACACAGCTTCTGGATATCTTGCAAAAGATCATCCTATTTTAATTAATGCCGATTTATTGATCGGACGCATTATTGGACAGCCTACCAATGCGTTTTTAAAAACCATTTCCAATGGTGAGACAAAACATACCACCTTTGATTTTGATAATGAATATCGGGGAGGTTTTCGTGTAGGACTTGGATTTGGCCTGCGTAATGATTTTAACCTCAGTGCCCAATGGACAAGAATGTCTAATGGAAATAGTGAATTCTATCAATTTGCAGATGCGAATCAAACAATTACAGATTTGCAGCTTCCTTCTGGATTCCAGAATACAAGCATAAAAGACCACAAGATCGACGCATTTTCAAGACAAAAACTGCGGTATCAAACCGTAGATCTTATCTTACAAACTGCCGCTTGGATGTTGGATTCAAATCTAAGATTTCAGCCTTTTGGTGGAGTGCGTTATTTGTATTTTAGACGCCATTTAACTACAAAATTAGAAGATAAAGTAGATATAGGAAACGATACCAGCACAAATTCTTTTTTCCGAATTCGTGCAATAGGAGTGTTTTTGGGAACAGATGTGAAATACATCATTGCCAAGCATTTCCACTTCTACTCTAACGTACTGCTTGCCATTTTGAATGGAAGTCAGACACGTCACTATTCTGGACAATCCGATATTACTGGTGCTGTGATCCAATCTGAAATCAATGATGAGCATTTTCAGATTAGCATGAATCCACAGATCGAGTTGCGTTTTGGATTTGCTTGGGAGCATGTATTCAACAATCAGTGGATTTTATCTCTACGTGTTGGCTATGAGCTTGCTTCTTTAATCCATGCGTCTGCTCCTGCCATTACTCCGGGCCCTACCGTCACAGATGCAGGTCCTCTTCGTACCAATGATGTGGTCAAGACACAATTCATTGTAGTTGGATTTACTCTTGGATTCTAATTTTAGATTTTAGTCAAAGTGGGGCTCGATTGAGCTCCACTTTTTTTTAAATCCGTAATGCGTTATACAAAAAATATGTACTTTGTCTATCATCAAGGTCAGTATGTCAATTTAGATGCTCAGCATCTCAATATTTTAGATTCCGGGCTGATTCGCGGTTATGGAGCCTTTGAATTTACGCGCACCTACAAAAAACAGCCTTTTCAACTCGAAGCGCATGTCGATCGTTTATTTCAATCCTGCGAAATGCTAGATCTTAAAATTCAAGAAACAAAAAAAGAAATATTGGATATTTGTGAAAATGTACTCAAACAAACACTTGTAGATGAGAGCAAATTAGGGCTTATTGTCACAGGCAATGTTCTCGGAAAAGAAGCGCATCTTTTTGTCTTTTCCTCTCCTTTAGAATTGATTTCTAAAGAATGGGTAGAAGAAGGGATCAAAACACAAACTGTGCTCTATGAGAGATTTTTACCCAAATGCAAATCTTTTCAATATTTGCCACAAATGGCAACGTTGAAAAAAAATCCCTCCATTCAAGAGGTACTGTACCTAAATAATAACCAAGAAATCACAGAAGGTGGCACTTCCAATTTCTTTGGTTTTGAAAAAGACTGTCTCATTACAGCTAATCAAAATATTTTGTTGGGGATCACGCGTCAATGCGTTTTAGAGTTAGCAAAAAGTGAATTTGCCATTGATTTTAGAGCGCTTCCATTAGAAGAGGCGAGTCATTTAGATGAAGCATTTATGACATCTTCTACAAGAGAGATCATTCCAATAAAACAAATCGACCACATCCAAATTGGAGATGGCAAAGTGGGTTCTCATACAAAACGTCTGCAACAATTGTTTTATCAGTTAACAATGCAAGTGAAATGATTCTTTTGATATAAAACTTTTTTCTTGACTCTGTCCTATTTTTTATTTATCCTTTCTAAAAAATAGGAGTTTTCTATGAAAAGGATTTTATTTAGCTTTATCTTCGTTTCATTATTTTCTGTGCAGCATGCATTTGCCTTCGGCCCAACTGCACCGCAATCTAAATCAAAACAAAAAACAACTAATGATAAGGCGACAAAAAAAGAGTCGCGTGAATGGGTCTACTTGGAAGGCGATTATGTGCTAGGACGTTTAAATGCCAATTTAGATGCGATGGAAAATTCAATAGGTCCTTTGACAAATAACACCGTCACTAAAGTCTCCGTACGCCATGCTTTTAAAAGTGGTTTTAAAGTGGGATTGGGTATCTTTTTATCTAAATTTGTAGAATTACATTCTTCATGGTTGTATATGCAAAATGACAAATTTCTTTCACTAGGTGCAACCGTCGCACAAGGTAATACAATTACAGGAGAGCTTCTCAATCCGAATATCTCTATCACTAATGGATGCCTTAGCACACATCTTCATGATCGTACACAGATCATTGATGCTTTGATTAAATCCAGACGTTTTTTCACTCACGAAAAAGTCTCTTGCCTACCCGTCATTGGACTTCGAGGCATTTTGATGGATAGAAATGCAAAACAAGTTGCAGACAATCAAACAAGTTCTACTGTAAGCACAACCATATCTGATGTCAAAGTACAACTCATTGGGATTGTCGCAGGTGTAGACTTGAAATATATGCTCTCTCGTTATTTTAATTTCTTTGGATCTGTGTATACAGGTGCTGTGACAGGTCGATACAAGCAATTTATATTTACTCAAACAAGCATGAGTGACATCATCACAGCGCAAGTAGATAAAACCTACAAGCAATCAGAAGATTTTAGAGAGTTTTTTGATGCTACATTTGGGCTTAGCTTTAATTTTGATATCGGAAAAACTTTCAATGTGCTCATTCGTTTCGGTGTCTATCTCTTTTACTTCGATTCTACGCATTTTGGACAGATGTTTAACAATCCATTTAATACAACTCAAGCACACGTTTATGGAAACACATTTCAAGCAATTTATGCTGGTGGACGCATTACATTTTAAGGAGTTTTATGAAAAAAGTTTTATATAGTACTCTTTTTACTCTAGTCTTTATGATGCACAATGTGTGTGCGTTTAGCTTTGACAATAAGCCTGCTGAAAATGCGACAGAAGATCAAGAGGCTCAAAAGTGGGTCTATTTTGAAGGTAACTTTGTGCTAGGACGTTTAAATGCCAATGTGGAAGCTGTGAGTATTCAGACAACCAATGGAAATGTTCAAAAAGTAGAGACAATGTCTTTACGCCATACGTATGAGCCTGGCTTTAAGGTAGGATTTGGTGTCTTTTTATCTAAGTCTGTTGAATTGCACGCTTCATGGTTGTGTCTACAAAACAAGAATTTGCTTTGGGTGTCTGCAAACGGACGTACGCTTTCAAATCCAACTTTAAAAACTTTCGGGTTGACTTCTATCACAAATGGTTACATCGCTACACATCTTCATGATCGCACACAAGTGATCGATACTCTGATCAAATCGAGACGTTTTTTTTCCTACAACAATGTGTCTTGTCTACCTGTGATTGGGCTTCGAGTCATGTTAATGGATAGAAATGCAAAACAAGTTGGTGATAATCAAGATATTCTTAGAACAGTTGTCTATATTTCTGATGTCAATGTGCGACTCATTGGACTTGTTGCTGGCGTTGATTTGAATTATAAAATCTCTTCCTATTTTAACTTTTTTGGATCCGCATATACAGGCGCTCTAACCGGTCGATATAAACAGTGGATATTTTTCAATCAGCTTTTTAATGGGACAACTGAAATTTTAAACACTGCAACACACAAGCAATCGGAAGATTTTAGAGAGTTTTTTGATGCCACATTTGGATTTAGCTTTAATTTCAATATTGGAAAAACTGTTAATGTATTGATTCGCTTTGGTGCCTATCTTTTATATTTTGATGCGACACATTTTGGTCAAATATTGACAAATGGATTCAATACAACAGACCAAAAAACAGCTTATGGAAACACTTTTCAAGCATTGACTGCAGGTTTAAGACTTACATTTTAAGTGCTAGGGGTTTCACGCCGAGAAAATTTTTGGCATGGCCTTCAATCATTTCCATAATTTGGTTTCTATATTCAGATGGATATTCAAATTCAAAACTTTTAATTGATTCATTCGTATAAATCACTGAAATATAAAATCCATGCGTTGAGTAAGTAATTGTTTCTTTATACTGATGTTACGCAGTAAATTCTGTTTAGAAGAGAAGCGAAAGGGAAAATATACAAGTATTGCGACGAAGTTCAACTCTATGAGAGTTGAATAAGGAGCAAGACGCCGTAGATTGTTCCTTGCAGCTTTTCCTATGAATAGAAGGTAGTGCGTAAGGTCAGTTAAATATAAAAAAATTGAAAGGCGATTTCTTTTTCAGTTGGATTTAGCTCTGGTTTGGGGAGCATTATATAATAAGCAGGATAATCACTACCATAACCAAAAGTAAAAAGCTTAGAAAACAATGGATGTGTTGACATTTACTAGAGGGTCTTAACAATACCTTAAAAAACATGCAATCATAAAAAATAAAACGCTAGATTCAAATTAAGCCATACTTTTCGAAAAATAATTTTCAATGATTCGCATAATTGAATCTTCATCTTCAACGCGATATTTAAACTCAAAATCATGGTTTTCTTTCTTTTCATAAAGCACATCAATACGACTTTGCATTTCTTTCTTTATTAGACAAAATATTTTGAATACTATTTTTTTTTCATCCGCATCCAATCCCGATCCGGGAAGGATGGCAAACCAACGTATGTAAGTAGGCTCTACATGAGCAAAAGAAAAATAGTGATAAAAACAATCTGGTAGCATTTGACATGTAATCTTAACAACATCTTAAAAATCGCGCAATGTTTTTTTAGGCTTCTAACTTGATAAAAGATTTATAAATGGAATTTTTCTCTGCAAGTTGTTTGTGTGTGCCAATGGCATCAATATTACCATTTTTCAATACCACAATGCGGTCACTTTTCTGAATTGTGGAAAGTCTATGAGAAATTAACAATGTCGTGCATCCTTTCTTTTTTATATTTTGAAAAAGCTCCCACTCTAATTCTGTATCGATTGCGTTGGTCGCCTCATCCAAAACTAATATAGAGGGATCAAAAAGCACACAGCGTGCAATTTCTAAGCGCTGTTTTTGACCTTGGCTGATGTTGTCGCCTCCTTCATGTAAATAGCCTTCATATTGCCCCGGCATTTTCATGATCTCATCATGAATGCATGCAAATTGACATGCTTTGATGACAGTTTCTAGAGGGACATCAGAATTAAAATAGGTAATGTTGTCTTTTATACTTCCCTCAAAAAGAGAGATTTCTTGATCTACAAAGCCTAAAGAATGACGCAGTGTTTGTCTAGAGTGATCAAAGGTAGATTTTTTATCAAATAAGACATCTCCTTTCCAAGGTTGATATAAAGACATAGCAAGCTTGGCAAGGGTTGATTTTCCAGAGCCCACTTTGCCCACAATACCTACAATTTCACCTTGCTTAACGTTAAGGCAAAAGTCTTTAATTAAGGGTTTTTCGATAGGACAGTATCCAAAATCAAGATGTTTAAACGAAAGTTCCCCTTTCAGTTTTTCTTCTGATTGCGTGGTTTTTTGTAAAATAGGATCTTTGGGATTTTTCAAGACATCGTCTAAACGTCTTAAATCTACTTCAAAGCTTTGTAATTGCGTATTGAATTGCAAAAGCGATTTAAAAGGCGCTAAAAAATTGGAAAGCAAGATCTGAAAGGCAAGAAGCATTCCTAATGTCATGTGTCCTTCCATGATTTGATAAGCTCCAAACACAAGTAAAAAAATGCTGGAAAATTGCATTAATAGACCTGTTAAACTTGATAACCACACATCTTTTTTTTGTACAGATTGCATCGCATTAATACTCAGTGTGTAGTGATTTGCAATGCGCTGAAAAAAGTAGGTTTCTTTTCCTGCACTTTTAATCGATTCAAAGTTGTCTAATGCATCCAATGATGTGGCAATCGTTTTTGCATCCTGCTGCTGCAACGTTGCATAAGCTTGCGTTCTGGTCTTTACAATCTTCCAAAACAAAAAGAGATTCAAAACAGCTGTCACAAGCCCGACCAATGTAATTGGCACATTGTAAAAGAACATGATAAAAGCATAGATAAACACGAAACAAAGATTGAGTCCATTGACCACAAAATTACTTGTGAAAACGTTAGAAATTCTATTGTTTAGATTGATGCGATTAATAATTTCACCACTCGATCTTTGTGAAAAAAATGAAAGTGGAAGGGCAAAAACATGTTCTAAAAAGTCAAAAGAAAACGCCATGGATAGCTTCACTTGTAAAAAGTTTACAAACCTCCCATGTAAATAGGTCACAGCTGTGATCAATAAAATTAACAGGAAAAAAGAAATCAAATAGGGGCCTATAAAATGCGGCAAAGAACCGATTAAAAACTCATCGACAAACATTTTCGAAAAGACGGGTTGTGCAAGACCAAGTAAAATAAGACTTAGCTGCGTACAAGCTAAGTAATAAAAGCTTGTTTTAAGTGGAGCAAATCTTTTCTTCAAACGATCAAAAATGTTTAATTTTTCACCCACTTTTTTAAAGGATGAGGTGGGTTTTAACTCAATTGCAAGATTTGAAAAACTCTTTTGAAATTCATCTAATTGAACTGTGCGATGACCAAGAGCTGGATCATTGATATAAAATACATCACCCTCGATTTTTTCCAGAACAACAAAATGATTCTCTTCCCAATGCAAAATACAAGGCATTTGGACTGTTTTTAAATCTTCTGTATTTGTTTCATACGCTGTTGCATCAAGATGGTATTTTTTTGCAGCTTGGATGATATTATATGCACTGACACCATCTCGACTCACACCACTCTGATAGCGCAACTCTTCCAAAGGCACATAGCACTCAAAATAAGCAAGAATCATACCTAAAGCGCATGCCCCACACTCTGTTACCTCCATTTGAATAAAGGAGGGTGTTTTAAATGCACTTTGGGAAAAAATCTTTTCAAACAATTTATTCATAGAACTTCCATATGGGGATTAAATAAGAAATGGGTCTAACATTTTCTACAACAATTTTAACATCAGCAAGTGTTCCTGATGGGATTTTCATTTTAGGCCCTTTTTCAGATGTCCACTTATATCCAGAAACTGTCGCTAAATCTTCGACAGGTTCTACAATAATGAAACTAGTAAGATCTTTTGCCAAATAATTCACGATTTGTAAGTTGCCGATCATTTGGTAAAGCTCTTCAGTAGATACTGGAAAAGGATAGACTTTTTTGATTTTGCCAAGCATTGCTCCTTTTTCTTGAGAATTGACTGTAACAGGCTCAATGATGACATGCATCCCTTCTTCCACTTTATTTGTGCTATCTGCAGGAATGGTGCAATAAAAATAGGGTGGAGCAATCTCTTCTGCCCAAATCAATGCTTCTTTTCGATCTACTTCCGCTTTTTTATTCACAAGCACTTCTAAAATCTTGATATTCTCATGACTTTTTACAAAAGAATATGCAGAAATATCGAGATTCTCATCATAGTCTAAATATGCATTGGCATTAAGCTCAGAGATCGCTAAATCCAGCTGAACCTGGGCATTCTCTATAGAAATTTGTTGTTGATAGACATTGGTTTGCGTTTGGTCTAATGTCATTTTTGCTATCAACCCCTCCTTGTATAGACGCTGACCAATCTCTAATGCATTTTGAAAAAGAACTAATCCTTGTTGTAACTTATTTATGGAAAATTGCGCTGTGGAAATATTAGTCAAAAAGGTTTGAATTTTTGGATTGTCAATTTCCAAAAGCGCATCTCCTTTTTTTACCTCTTGCATCTCTTTTACAAAAATTTGTTCCACCGTTCCGCTTGCTTTAGCTCGGATTACATAGGCACCTTTTGAAGATAAAAACACACCTTTTCCGTTGACTTGAATAGGGATTTTACCAAAAAAAGACCATATTAATATGGCTAAAATAGATCCTAGAATTACGCAAATAAGAAGCCACCCTTTAGGGATTTCAAGATTTAAAATTTGTTGATAATCCAATTTTTGGATAAATTTTTCTTTTTGTTTATTTTTCATCTTTTTTAATAAGTGGGTTAAAATTAAGATGTATATTGACCATCTCTTCTTGACCTACCGAAACTAACTGCCCTGTCAAAAACAAAAGTTCTTGGCTATTTTTTGCAAGTCTATTTTGAACCAGCGTCTTTTCGATCAAGGTATTACGTAAATTTTCTTCAGCATCAATCACAATAAAAAAGGTGCTATGGCCTTCTTTTCGGCGCTTGATTTCATCTTTTAGTGCTTGTTTGTACCATTCAACTGCCTCAGAGGCAAGTACCACTTCATCGATGAGCTCCATTTGGTTGCGATAGGAATTTGCTATCTCTGTGCGTATGGATTCTAACAATCTATTCTTCTCTAAAACTGCTTGCAAGTTTTGTGAGCGCCTTTTTGTTCTCTGGCCTTTTGCAGCATCATTAAATAGAGGAATAGAAAATCGAAACCCACACACAATATCTTTTTGAAAAGGTCCGTTTTCAAATGGAGCAAAAAAGGGTCTGGCTCTTTCATCGACCTCATTATTTTTTACATTAACACCAAGTTGAAGATCGAAGGTAGGAAGCATCTGATTTTTTGCAAATCTTAATTGCCATTCAGTTTCTTCAAGGCGAATTGTGGCAGCTTTTAGATCCTCTCTAGATTCCAAAGCTAATTGAAGAAGATGTTCTAAAGACCATTTTTCTTTGTCTGTGTAAAGTGGGGGGAATTCTTGTAATTCCAAGTCAGGAGGATTGTTATCAAATGTCTCTTTTGGCTTCCCCATTTCAAATAAAATGAGGTTATAACTTTCATAGACAAGCTGCTGTGAATTAATAGCTGCTTTTTTTTGTCTTAGTAATTCTGCCATCTGTTTATTGATCTCTGCTTTAGCAACAAATCCACCTTCAATAAGTTTTTCTGTGTTTTTTGTGAGTAGACTTAAGATATGATAAGAGCTTCTATTAATACGATGTAATTGTTTAAATGCCACTAAATCCCAATATAAACTAAGCGTTTCAAATATCTGAAACGAAATTGTATGATATAATTGTGATCTTAAAGCTTTTAATTCTAGATAATCGACCTTTCTTGCCACATTGGCCTCATTGTATTTCAAACTTTTGAAAAGCGGTTGTTGGATAAAAAAAGAAAGTTTGGATTGATTGGTATAATCAAAAGAATTTGAAGGGTCCATAATACGCTCTGTATCTGCTTGAAAAGAAAAACGTGTGCCTAGGGGTATTTGCTTTGTGAGGGATAATAAAAGCTTCGTAGCATGGCCATTTTCTGTTGTTTTAAAACCCAATTGTTGAGCATCTAATAACCATTTTTTTTCAGCTCCTAAGTCAATTAAAGGATTAAATGCCCCTTTTGACTGCTGCCACTGCCCTTTTTGTTCTTCGACAATCTTTCTTGCAATTTGAATATCCCATTGGTGATGCAAAGTAGAATACACAACTTCTTTAATCGTAAGTTTAATCTTTTTTTTATTCGTTGGTGGTTGTATATCTTCATTTTTTATTATCTGTTTTCTCATCATCCAATCTGCGATTTTTTTTGGCGGTGTTTTAGGACTCAATTCCATTTGTAAATCTTGTTGAAAATCACAAAAAAGAGGGCTTAATAAAAGAAAGGCTAAAGCTATTTTTCGCATATTCAAAATACATAACTTTAAAAAGGTTTGTTTTCAATAGACAAATATTGATAAAAGAAAAGGATGGTGCAAGAAATTCAAGAAGACCTGCTTCTTCAAGATACAAAAAAACAATTTTTAGAAATTTTACACAAAAAAAATCCGCTGTTTTTAGAAAAAGAGAGTACGTCTCCTCTCTATCAAATCTGCTCTCTTGTTGCCCAGAAAAAAAAACTTCCTTTAAGTGAAAAAATAAAACAAGAAACATCCATTGAAGCGATTTGTCAAACGTCTTCTATTGGATTTCGCTATGTTTTTTTAACGAATCACTGGCAAACAAAAGACCATGGTCATTTAGTAGGCTTTCTAAAAGAAACCAACGAACCTGTTGCTCTCATTTCTCATCGCAATCGTTATGAAATGATCGATATAAATGGAAAAAGCGAATGGGTGACAATAAAAAACACTGCTCTGTTTTCTCCTATTGCTGTAGCTTTATATGAAACACTAGATCGCAAAGATGCAAATATTGCAGGCGCTTTTAAAAAAGTGACCAAAAACAACACAAAGGATATCTTTCTTGTTGCCGTTTGCAGTGTGCTTACTGTTTTTGTGAGTTTTTTCTTTCCTATTGCCAATAAACTGCTTTTTGATTCTGTGATCCCTAATTTCAACTACACACTTTTTTGGCAAATTATTTTAGGGCTTTTTTGTGCAACTATAAGCAGCACGCTTTTTTCCTTCGTCCGTTCGATAACACTTGTGCGTTTTACCGCCATTTTGTCTGAACGCTTTCAACTTGGTCTTTTTTCTCATTTACTTAAGCTCTCTAATCAATTTATTAGACGCTTTGAAAAGGGAGATCTTTTAATCCGTACTTCGCTCTTTACACGATTGCAAGAAAGCTTTAGTCAAGCTACCCTTTCACTTTTTTTTAACGGCTTTTTCGGGTGTTTGTATTTTGCCCTCATGCTCTACTTTAGCTGGCAACTTGCCCTCATTACCTCTGCTTTGATTTTTCTCTATTCCATTTTTTCTTTTTGCCTCAACCTCTACCAATTGCGTTTTCAAACAGAGCAACTTGAAATTGAGTCCAAGATCAAATCCTTTCTTTTACAGATGATCCAAGGCCTTGCCAAGATCAAAATCCTTGCTTACGAAAATCGCATTTTACAAAAATGGGTCGGTTTTTTTTCAAAATCCCAACACAAAGGATTAAAAATCAGAAACATCCAAAATTTTCTTTCGACTACAAGTTCCTTTTTTTCTCTTTTTCTCACCTTCATTATTTTTGGAATGATCATCTATTTAAAAAAAGAGGACATAAGCTTTACTCCAGGCACCTTTTTTGCTTTCCTTGCCATCTTTGCTCCCTTTTCCAGCGCAATTTTTGGCATTTTTTCGACCTTTTCATCGATCATTTCTTGGATTCCTTTTTGGAAACGCGTTAAACCTCTGCTCGAGCAAGAAAAAGAAGACGCGATGGATAAACAAACTCCCGAAATGAAACTAGGCGCTCTTTATATCGAAAACGTCTCTTTTCAATATGCGCCCCATCTACCTAAAATATTAGATTCCGTTTCTTTAAAAATCGAACCGGGGCAATTTGTGGGGATTGTTGGCAAATCGGGATGTGGAAAATCTACACTTTCTAAACTCCTGGTTGGCTTTGAATCTCTAACCAGTGGAGATGTTTATTTTGACAATCAAAACATTAAACAACTTAACTTAAATCAATTAAGGGAAAAAATCGGAATCTGCTTGCAAGACACAAAGATTTTTTCAGCTTCGATTTTTGATAATATTACCTGCGGTCTGCCCACAACCCAAAAAGATTTAGAAAAAGCACTCGAATATTCCACGCTTAACGAAGAGCTCAAAAAACTTCCTATGGGCCTCGACACTCTAGTTTCTCAATTTGGAAATGTCATTTCAGGAGGGCAAAAACAAAAGATTCTTCTTGCAAGAGCTTTTATCAAAAAGCCTCAGATACTCCTTTTAGACGAAACCCTTAATTCTCTAGATAATGCCACCAAGGGTAAGGTATTAAAACATATTCGTACGCTTGGTATCACAACCATTCTTATCACCCATCATATCAATAGCTTAAAAAAGACAGACCTCATCTATGTTCTCAAAGAAGGAAAAGTCGATCAAAGCGGTACTTTCAAAGATCTTTCCTATCAAGACGGCCAATTCAAGCAGTTTATTCAAAAGCAATAAAACTTCGGTTTGTAAATAATTAAAGGTTATTGATTAGCAAATTTAATAATATTTAATTGGATGTTTTGTAATAAAAAGCTATTAAAAAGCTATAAGTCAAAACTAACTTAAAAGGAGTTTACGATGGCTAAAAGAAAAGCAAACAAAAATACAACTAAAAAAGTTGCAAAGAAAAAAACAACTTTAAAAAAAACAAAAAGAGCTAAAGGTGGAAGCATGCATGCTTCTGATTCAACAGCTATTATCACAGTGATTCAACCAACAGAAACTATGGCTGGTTCAGTGAATATTTTCATACCTGCACAAGAAAGAAGATTTGCTGATTCTGTTGAAATGTATGAACCTATCGTTCGTGGAATACCAGGTAGCACTGCTGCAGAAGGTGAGGCTCCTGGATAAAAAGGATAACATGATGGCAAAAAGAAAAGTCGTAATACAAAAGAAAAAACAAATAATAGCTACTCCTGGATCTGTAATTAGAATCAGTCTACCTACAACTAAAAATCCTGGAAATATGACGATTTGTTCTTCTAAAGGAAGCGAGTCCATCAAGCCTATCATATGTACACTTGAAAAGCATAAAAAAAGCCCTCACATTTAAAATGTGAGGGCTAAATGAAATACTGGCGACGACCTACTCTTCCATACTCTTGTGTATAGTACCATCGGCGATGGAGGGCTTGACTTCTGAGTTCGGGATGGGATCAGGTATTTCCCCTCCTCCAAAATCACCAGCAAAAATGTTTTCTGAAAAGTTTTTATTTCGCCATCCACTAAAATTCATTTGCATCATTTTGAATAAAATTTTGCAATTGCATATTAGCAAATGGCTCTACAATAATTGGCACTGAAGGTGAGTTGAATTTATTAACTAGGTCAATAAATTGATATAGATAATAAAAAAATCAAGTCAATCGACTGATTAGTATTAGTCAGCTCAATACATTACTGTACTTACACTCCTAACCTATCAACCATGTAGTCTTCATGGAGTCTCATGGGATACCTTATCTTAAGGGAGGCTTGGCGTTTAGATGCATTCAACGCTTATCCTTTCCGAATGTAGCTACCCAGCTATGCTCTTGGCAGAACAACTGGCACACCATTGATTCGTTCGCTTCGGTCCTCTCGTACTAGAAGCAACTCCTTTCAAGTATCCTGCGCCCACAACAGATAGGGACCAAACTGTCTCACGACGTTCTGAACCCAGCTCGCGTACCGCTTTAATTGGCGAACAGCCAAACCCTTGGGACCTTCTACAGCCCCAGGATGCGATGAGCCGACATCGAGGTGCCAAACCGCCACG
>SDBV01004781.1_pt1 | contig 19291 bp, 37 predicted proteins | sample 2277081 | NCBI WGS metagenome assembly SDBV01 (sample SAMN10402039, study PRJNA504765) | marine sediment metagenome | isolation source: marine sediment core GS10_PC15, 223 cmbsf | place: Arctic Ocean: Southern Knipovich Ridge | collected 2010
GGTTTGCCCGAAGCTCTAGGAGAGTCTCGTGAAGGCTACCGACCTACTCAAGGAGTTGACTAGACTGTTTGGTGGTGAGTACCGATTTACCAAGCAGTGGTGCAAGCTAATGGACTGTTGTCCCGGAGATCCAGAGCACCACATTTACACGAATGGAGGCAAGTCCAGGCCCACTGGGTTACATCCGTTTTGCTGGGCCACTAGGCTGCATCGACACACAGAAAGGATGGGGATATGAACGACGTTGAATTAGCTGCATTGACCTCGCTTGTAGAACAGGAAACAGTTCTAATGGAAGGTGAAAACGCCTTACGGGCAAATCAAGGCTTCTCGCCCGCCTACGGCTATGACGGATGGGGATACTACCACGGGATTCTGCATACAGAACTCGAAGATAGGAAATTATTTGATGAGTAGTCCGAGAACGTTGCGAATAGGTGCTAACATTGCTGAGAACGATCTGTACGTTAAGGCCGCAACCGTCAAGCGTATGCTGAAGAAGGGGAAGGCAGTACGCATTCAGATTATGTTCAAGGGCAGAGAGGCCGAACACTCGGAGTTATCTCTAGCGAAGCTGAAGACGGTCTGGGAAGAGATAGAGGACGTAGCGGTGATGAGTGTTAAACCTACGATTCGAGGCCGAGAACTGTTTATGGAAGTGAGAAGTAAATGAAAGTTTACACCGTTGAATACTGGGATTGGGAAGCACATGGGACGATGGATGTGTTTGTTGACGAGGCAGAGGCTGAAAAAGTGAGAGACGATCTGATAACGGATCCACTCTCGGGCCATAAATCGGGAGAATTTACTGTTGAGGAATACGACCTACACCAAACCTTTGAGGAGTGGAAGGCCAGTTTTGTGGTATTTAGAACGAATGTATAGACGTTCAAGGAGACTGTGGACGACATGGCTGAGCAGCATGGGCACAGATGTTACTCGTGTGGGGAGTGGTGGATGTGTGACGAGAATCACAGTATTTGGGTTCCGTCAACCCGCTGTATTTCGTGTGAGAATGACCCAGAAGGAGAGGTAGAGTAATGGATGCATACTTATTAGGATGGGCTGTGGGGATACTGCTCGGTGCGTCGTTTGGCTTCTTCGTAGGACTTTGGATCAACAGGGGCAGAGAGAATGCGAGGCCTTGGAAATGTGATGCCCCAGCCTGCATTACATGTAAGGAGGCACTTAAATGAACGAGCTTGAAGGTTATCTAACCAATCACTATGGTGAGGAGTTAACCGCCAGTATGATTTACCACATACATGAGGTGGTGAAAACGATGCTGGAGAGTGCACAAGAAGAAGGTATCGCTGAACAGATTCAACGAGAATATGAACTACAAAGTCGTTGGGAAATTTAGATGAAAATCTATATGGTAGAACAAGCTGGAGAATACGACGTTATAATAGGTTATTTCACGAGTCGTAAAGAGGCAACTAAGGTTTATCAAACGCTGAAAGAGAAAGACCCTGGAAACGACTATTTTTTGGTATCTCAGGAAACTCAGACAGCATTTGAATGGAGTACAGATCGTCAACAGGCAGGATATAACCTATACTAAATAAAGAGAACTTAGTTATGAAGAATTTTGAGTAATTGGAACAAGGTACAGAATGAACGACACATACGAACTAATACATGGAGAGGCCAGTGAGACGCTTAAGAGCTTATCTAGAGCGTCTATAGACGTCTGTGTGACAAGTCCCCCATACTGGAATGAAAGCACTGTTACACGGGGCGGCGATCTAGGCCGGGAAAGCAACGTATCTGCTTATGCGGCAAGGCTCGTAAACATCTTCTCTCATCTCAAGAACTCTCTGAAGAAGAGCGGGAGCTTTTGGCTGGTGCTGGGAGACGACTACCGCAACGGGTTGCATGGCGTTCCCAAGATTGTAACCGCCAAGCTGATAGAAGACGGGTGGAGGTTAGCTAAAGCCTACGCCTGGGACAAGAACCATCAGACGATTGAGCGAGCGTACACGTTGAATCCCGAGAACTCCAGTGACTATGTGATTCAGTTCACCCTAGGAGATAGCTACTACGAAACAGGTGAGCCCTTTACCAAGCTTTCCCTTATCGAAAGCAGCAAGCACTTCGAAACCAGCGATACGCTAGCTTTCCCCATGGACCTGGTAAAGCCCCTAATTAAGGCTACTAGTCCAGCTAATGGTGTAGTTATTGATCCATTCGTGGGCACAGGAACCACCTTGATGGCCGCACGAGATCTAGGACGTACTAGTATAGGCATTGAACTAAGCAAGACAGAGTTGGAAATAGCTCGGCAAAGACTGAGCGGAGAACTAGCAATGACGTTGATTACCAAGGAAAAAGGCACTGGAACGTACATGAACAATCTGGAAAAGGCTAACAGGTTAGCTGATAGAGGTATGTTCCTGTGGGGCAAGCTTCTGGCCAAGGAAACGGGTATCGAGAACCCGGATGCCGGCGATGAGGATGATGACTTTACCGCGCTTCCAGAGGTTCCGACAGAGGAAAGCTATGCTAGTGACCAACGAGTTCTTGCAGCCCTAAAGCAGGTTAGTCATATGCTGGAGGAGGTTCTGAAGGATCCGGAGCTGGCTGGGCAACTAGAGGGCGAGGAAAAGGCTCGACTAACAGCTATCGCACAATGGTTAAGTAGGGGGCCGAAGAGCCCAATGCAGCCACCCCAGCCTCAGCCAGAACACCAACAGGATATGGGTAGACCTCAGCCTGAGCAGCCCCGAACGAACCACTTTCCTGAAAAGCTTCTAAAAGCGGGGGTGGACGTTAACCTAAGCGTTAAGGCTGTTATTAAGAATCCGAGTGGACATCTGCTGTTGAAGGACGCGTGCCCACCCTCGGCGTGCAACTGCGGGTGCCACCATGCGTGAATGCCCAATTGGCTGCGAATGCAAGAAGCATCTGGGTAACAGCGGTCGAAGTTGTCCGAGCGGCTGCCCGTGTGGGCGGCATTCACAAGAGACTCGTCAGAAGTTAAGCCGGGCAGGAACAGGACGCGTTTTTACAGCAGAGCACAGGCAGAATATGAGCAAGGCGGGGAAGGGTAAGCACTTTGATTACGTTTTTACCGAGGAACACAGGCGAAAGATAAGCGAAGCCAATTCTGGAAAGATACGAAGTAACGGGGCTAAGGCAAATTATTCCGCTGCGGCGAAGCTAAATATTAAGACGCACTTCAAGAAGGGCAACGTGCCCTATATGAAGGGTCGAACCAAAGAGATTGATCTAGCCGCGTTGTCTATCTCGGTAAAACAGAAGGCCAACTATGCGGCAGGACGGGTAGCAAGTATGGGTTATCCGGGGTTCTTTGCCTCAGATCTGGGGCACAGGGTTAGAAGCGGCTGGGAGGCCAACCTTTGCCGCCTATTCAGTTTTCTCGGCGTTCAATATAAATACGAGCCTCGACCATTCGCGCTTTCAACAGGTACATCATATCTCCCGGATTTTTACTTGCCTGTAACCAACGTGTTCATTGAACTAAAAGGCAACTATCGAGGTAAGTCTGGTACCGATAAGGCGGAACAGTTCGCACATGAACACGGCCAAACTTTGCGAATAATTCGTAAACCACAGTACCTTAAAATGGAGCGTAAATGGAAGTCGGTTATCCCCAACTGGGGATTGAGAGGGTAAAAATGTCTAAAGGATGCAAAAATTGCCGAGATCAACACGAACACTTTTGGGACTTGCCGGGCGGACACGTACAGGACGGGGAGACGTTGGATAAAGCACTCATTAGGGAGATAGGGGAGGAAACAGGGCTTGAGGTTATGAAGGCCCACATGCGTTATGTGAAAGCGTTGAAGCTGGGCGGAAAGATCAAACCCGTTGTGGTATATGATGTAATGGCTAAAGGCCGTGTACGCCTCTCTAAGGAGCATCTAGGCTATGTGTGGGCCAACGACAACGAAATCAATAACTTTAACCTCGGAGTATTCAAGCAGTTTTTCATCACGGATCCCGCAGTAGCGGCGGGTAGACCTGGGAGAGCACCCAATCCGGTTGACGTCATAGTTCAAGAGGAGGGCAGTGAGCTACAGGTCCAAAAGCAAGGTCCGCCAGGACCCCCGCCGCGTCCCGGATTGCAGTGGAATCCTCAATCACATCGATGGACCAATCCCGCACATGCGGAATCTATTGGTCGTTTAGATGATAACAAATTGCACGGACAACATGCACGACTAGCCACGCTGTACCATACGGAGGCAGATAGTAACCGAAAGGCCGGGTATATGTCGGGTTTTCAAGATGTGCATGAGGAGTTAAATCGAAGGGGCTTCAAGAGGCAGGAGACTCCCGAGCAGGCTGTTGAGGGCTACGACCGCTGGTGGGAGGCAGATAAGGGCATGTTTTCAACAGCAACGGCTGATCGATCGTTCGAACCGCTGGGCAATATGCGGAAGGGGGCATTCGGCGACCCAGACTCTGCGTTGAAGGTCCTGCAAGAAGAGCATCCGAGCGCACATCCGGTTGAGCAGAAGGATGACGGCGACAAGGTAGTAGCGGATGATGGGGGAAATAGCTGGTACGTAACCGTTGACGGCATGGTGTACGAGTATTGGCACCCGGAGGAAGGTGGCGACGAACCGATTAAGAAGGCCAAGGTGACACAAGACCTATTCAAGCGTGACCAGAATGGGTTCATTGTGGCCCGCATGCATGTAGAAGAGGAGTAAGAGATGGAACAGAACCAAGTGGTGGAAGCGGTATGTAAGGATAATCGGGCGTTACTTGAGGCCCTGTCGGACTCTCAGCGCAAGAAAGAAGAGTACAAAACACTGTTAGAAGCCGAGGCAGGACGTGCCGAACATTGGCACACAGCATACGCAGAGACCAGCAAGGAGCTTCAGGTATTGCGGGAGGCCGTACTAGAAACGGCCCTGGAACTAGCGCGTTTAAAGACCGAGATCAGTGGGGGGATTCTCAATGCAAGTATAGGTTCATGCACAGAGGCGGAACTTTATATTGCTTGCGGGAAGAAGGCCATGAAGATAAGTACGGAACAGGGGGCCATATTTTCGATATAGAAACGTTTCGAGAGGGTACAGAGGTTTACGTATAACCCCCCAGATGATACAGTAACCCTAAGTAGAAAGATGGAGAATATGGAGTAAAAACAATGCATCAGGGATTGATATACAACATTGAGTGTAGGGGAGCAGATGGCCAAGTTAAATGGTCAGATACTGCGCCCAATACGCTTACATCACTTGCTCTCAAGATGATGCTTGGTAGCTTCTTTCGAAACGAGGAGTTACCCGACTGCTTTTATCTGGGGCTGTCTTCAGGATCCCTGAGTGGGGAGCTGGCGGTGTACGAGCCGTCGTTCAGCTATGCGCGTGCTCGCGTCGAGCGAAGTCCCAGGGGTTGGTCTGATATAGAGCTCAAGGCCCCAGACGTGATTACGCTGAGCAAGGCCTACGAGTTTACCAACACCTCAGGGGATCAAAAATGGGATCGAGGTATTAGCGTATTGTTTCTCAGCACGGCGGAGGAAGGCGGCGAGATACTTTCGTATGCCCCGTTGAAGGAGACCGTCAAGAACGGGCCGAGGGACGTGTTCCCGGGCGACGTGCTGGTGGTCAAGGCGCAGGCGTCGCTCCGCGCGGCGTTCGAGGAGGCTTAATATGGCTGATATGCATATTTTGAAAGGGGACGGCACCAAATATGCCGTTGTCTTTCATTTCGCTGTCCCGCTAGGTAATAATTTTGCTGGATTGCCCTGGGTGGATGTGTTGGCTAGTACCGGTCCGACGTCGGTTCTTACTGAGGGTACGTTAGCTTGGGAGATCACGACTGCTGAAAAGACGCTTGTGGAGGCGGGGAGTGTGGTGGAGTGGGTCGTGCAACTGGATATTGAACCTGGTAGGGACACCGCCGTTAAAGTTACGAGAGCGCTCCAGCACGCCTACCCGAGAGAGCAAACTAAGATGCGAGATGTGCTGGGTCGTCGCTTCCGTTGGTACGGCATGACCGAGAGTGAGGCTTAAATGGCTACTATAACTCCAAATAAAACACCCAGTGTCGTAGTCCTCGCCCATACGAATGTGGACCACCCGACAACATTGGTCGGCTCTGCAATAGATGTACGTACTAAGCGTGCTATCAAGCTTGAGTTATTCCACGGCTATCGTGAGGCGGCTGCTGACACTAATCCAGGCAAATTCAAGATACAGACTAGACCTGATCCGGGTGAGGGCTCAGTAGGTGAGCATTGGGCAACGATAGTTGAACTGGTAGTCAAAGGAACGACTCCTTCTGACGAGGCTCTTGATGCAGAAGAACCCAGCACGGAAGTGACAATTGCTCTTACTCTTACGGCTGGCTTTGCCGCTGAAGACCTGGTCTATTTCGCCAACGCGACCGAGGCCAACGCAGAGTGGGCCGAGGTTATAACTGTGGTAACAGATACCTCTATCGAGATTATGAACGGCCTTACGAATACACAGGCCCTTGGAACTGTTGTTTTCAATGACGCAACCACGTTTGTGATTGTTCTTAATCTGGACACTGCCGAGAGTTTCCGTGTGGTCTGGTCGCATGAAGGGGCCACTGGGGCCAATGGAGCCGTGAAGGTCCTGGGTACCACCTACGACTCGGACAATAGCGTGTAATGGCTACTGGATTGCTCGACCCCCGCGTTGATGTCATGATTGATATGGTTCAGCCGGTTAACCTGCTGCATCCGCTCAATCGCGGGCTTGTGTCATGGTGGCTGGCGTCGCCTGGGACTATGGGTGGCTCTCGATTCGTGGACGTTATGAGTCCTGGGCCAAACGGTAATCACGGCACGCTTACCAACATGAATCCTGCGACGGACTGGGTGGGGAGCAGCAGGCCGGGCGGCTGGGGAGCATTGGACTTCGGAGGAACTGACGAACACATTGCAATAGGCTCAAAGGATTACATCGCTAGCGGGCGTCCTTTTTGTATCTCCTTCTGGATGAACCCTGACGACTCTGCTCTAGAAGGAATATTTCAAGTCCAATCCTCCAATACTACAAGTGGATTCACGGCCCTGATTTTTGATAGTGGTGCTGATTACCACAGCATCAACATGGGTGGCAGGAATGCCGAAGGGTGGGGTGAAACATACCATCCAATTGCGGATATAACAGCTGACCTTATAGATTCATGGAATTTCATAGTTATCAACTATAACGGCGGGACCACAACAAGTGTTGACAGTTTCAAACTGTTTATAAACGGAATTAATGAGCCTCTTGAAATTGGTGCAAATTTTGCAGCACATGGCAATAATAATGTAATTGCTAGAGAAGGCACAGGTTCCGACTATTTTAACGGAACATTGGACGATTTTCGTATTTACGGCAGTCGTGAACTCACCGTCTCCGAAATCTTCCAACTCTACCAACTCAGCCAGCAGGGTTACCCAGGGCTGCTGAATCGGATAGACCGCAGGGTGTTTGCGGAGGTAGCAGTAGGACGTATTATGGGTAGTCTTGCCGGGCATGGGGGTTTGGCTGGTCCGGGCGGCATTGCGGGTAGGCGCGGAGGTATTGCAGCATGAGAGATATTACTCTTGAAGATACATTTCAACAGCAATTTACCACGCGGGCATTCGCCACGGGAATTCCCGGTACGCTTGGCGGAACGCCGGTTCTTTCGGTGAAGGAAAGCGGTAATGCCACGCCGATAACGGCGGGTGTCAGCGTAAGTGTTGATGTGGCGTCGGTAACCGGCTTGAACGAGGCGACAATCGTAGCTACGGCCGCGAATGGCTATGAGACCGGCAAGACATACGCGCTCTATATTTCAACCGGCACGGTCGATAGCGTTAGTGTTATAGGCGAGGTCGTTGGAGAGTTCACGATAGGCGCAAGCGCCGCTAGGATATATGATGGGGCGATCGAAGACCACGTCGCCCAAGGTACCCCCGGTTATGTTGTGGCGTTGTCCGCGTATGCGGGGTCCGACGGGCCGGGTATCTACGTGGACTCTAATGCGGCAAACACGAATACTGTGCTCGGCACCGACGGCACAGAGAAAAACCCTGTCTCCACCTTTGTTGCTTCTCGTACTCTGGCTGATGCTCTTGGCGTTAACAAATACTACTTAGAGGGCAACTCGGACAGCACACTCGCCGCGATCCATGAGGACTGGGAGTTTATCGGGATTGGTTCCGTCGCCAATAACGTTGTCAACCTTGGTAGCCAGGACGTGGACCGCTCGCTGTTCCGCAACCTGACCTTGGAGGGCACACAGGGCGGGACGGGTCGAATAACTGCACGGGATTGCGCCCTCCAGGACCCGGGGGCGGGCACAACTATTTTCCATATCTTCGCTGAGCGCTGCGGCATCGTGGATGATATCCTTGTTGATACTTCAGCAGACAACGTGTTTGATAGCTGTTTCTCTCTGGCGGCGTCCGGTGTGGCTCCGATCATTACTGCGACCGGCGCGTCTGGTTCCATCCTTATAAGCCACTTTGGCGGCAGAATTGAACTGAAATCTCTCTCGGCATCGCACAACATAGAGCTGGATGGTCACGGCCACGTAATCTTTAACGCAGATTGCAACGTTAATGCCAATGTGGAAGTCCATGGCATATGGGACGTGACGGACAACACCGCCGGCATGAGCGACCTGGCCACAGAGGTGGGCTTGGTCAACATGACCAAGATCAACACAGAGGCGGACACGGCGCTCTCCGACTACGATGGTCCCACGAAGGGCGAGATGGATACGGCGCACGCCCTTCTGGCCACGCCCGCCGACGTGCTGGCACAGGTGATACAAGGTCTGAAGGACGTAGGACTGGTGCTGCATCACGCTACCATTGAGACGGTTACGGATCAAACGAACTTCATCATACCCGCCACGGATGACGCACCTGACGACAACGCGTACAACGACTGTCTGGCTATTGTAATTGACGGCACCGATCCCAACCAGATAGGGATCGGCAGAGTGCAGGACTACGACACGGGGACTCGTAATGTGGTTTTGAAGACAGCAATGCCGTTCACAGTTACCTCCTCGGATACACTGATAATCCTGGGAGCGTCTCTAGGAGACTTCCTGGACGCGGGTGGTGGGGAGTTCATCAGGTCTACCGACTCGCTACAGGTGATTCGCGACCGTGGTGACGCAGCCTGGACAACTGGTAGCGGGGGGCAGTATTACCGACATAATCAACATCACCCCTATCATCCCGATCATAGACCTTGCCGACACGGCTACCGTACGGATAGGGCTTATGCTCATAAACTCCCTGGACGACCTGCCCTCTGAGGCAGAGATAACCCCGGGTACTATTACGATTGAGCGCAAGGTGAGCGGCGGGACCAGTTGGACCGCCATAGAAACCAATACAGCCATGCTTGAGAATGCGGGCTTGGTCTACTTTGACGAGGTGTTCGACAGCGGCGCAGGTTACGCGGGCGGGGACTCCATACGCATAACGTTCAAGTCTCAGAAGATAACCGTGGCGGCCAACGACTACGAGATAACGGACTCTACGGGGGTCATGTTCCAGACGTACATACGTGCAAGCGGTGGGCTGGGAACTGCGGCCATAGCTGAGCTATCCGCTATACCGAGTGGAGACCCGACCGAGTTGGAAATGGTTCAATTCCTCTATCAGTATTTCAAGCACGAGAGGATTGGTAGCGGCAGCGCGGCGCAAGAGCAGATGAAAAAGCGCAACGGGACTACACTGGGTATAGCTGGCCTGGAGAGCGACGGGACAGACTTCACCCGTAAGGAATTTGCAACATAATGGTTACCCCACTTAGGGGATTCACCGGCGGCGGTGGGGGCATGTCCACGCCCCACCTAGAGCCACGCCCGTGGCTTCCATCCGCACATGAATTTTCCCCTTTTCACCCCTACCAGATGGCCGCCATCGTCATTGGGTGGCCTTTGCTTCTTCCAGGTGCACTTGGAGGCTCATACTTCGGACCGCCGCAACGCGAACGTAAGCGGGATGAATTGGTATTGATAATGGCTGCATCGGGAGACGTACAGGGGTTGGGACTAGTCGCCATGCAAGTAGGCGGACTGTTTATTGGAGGTTTGGGGCCCAGTCTGGGTAGCAGCGTAAAAACGGGTAACGTGGGCGCTGAGTTTCAGGGTATAATGAAATTAGGGGCCGAACATAGGCATGTTGGAACAACCTTGTTGAAGCTTCCTGGCTCCGTCCTAATGAAGAGCATTGACAGTATACGGATGAATAAGTGGTGGCGCTGGCAGAGCACCGTCGAGATGAGGGAACTTAATGAGCTAGATAGGAGAGAATAAAATGCGTGTAGATGCCTGCGGATGTACCGTATGTTATGAGCACGAAGAGGTGGAGATGAAGGATAATCGAGGCATTAGACCCGAATTTGGAGCTGGACAGGGCAAAGAAGATTGGCTTAGACGAAAATTGAATGCAGTCGTTAGACATCTTCGAGATATTGAAGATTACAATCGTATTTGGGATTATCCAGCAGAACAGTATGAGGGTTCATTTGAAGAGGCCCAGGCCGATCGAGCACGCAGTATCTATGAGCAGATCACGTCGGACTTCTTCGAAGGGAAGCTTGGCGAGCCAACCATGAAGCAGCAACTCGAAGAGGCAAAAGCAAAAATCTTAGAGCAGGAGGCATCGGATGGGTACTAACTGGTTAGCGGACATGGTAGTTCGAGACTTTGGCTATCTTACAGCCGAAAACAAGCGCTTAACTGAGGAGGTAGCCCGGGTACGCCACAGTACGATAGAGTTATTGACTACGGCAAGAGATGATGAGCTTTCTCATTCAATAACCGAGAACGAGCGTTTGAAGGAAGAGCTTGAGAAGGCTATAGTTGAGTTTTCACAGGCACATAGTCTAGCTAATTCTCATTTCAGAGATTCCCAGAGGAGAGTCAAGGAATTGGCAAAGTATAGCCGTCACTTGGTTGAATGTTACTCATACAGGGGATGGTTACGCGAATGTGACTGTGGACTGCTTTCGTTACTGCCAACCGGGGTATAATGTATATAACAGGGAAGTTCTGGTACTGCTACGTGCATTGGCAGTATATGCTGAGGATGAGACAGTCCTATCTTAACGTGAAAGAGGCTATCAATGGTTGAGCAAGAGTATGACACAAATTGGAAATCGGAAATATTTGGGGGCATACCTCTTGGGGGGACAATTACACCTCAACCGCCGGTGGTAACGTGCAACAAGGGAGCTTTCGACTGTACTATCAAGCATCACGAGTCGACTGTGAATCCAGTGCATAGCAACTTAGCTCCTGGACAAGCTGTGTACGAGCCGGGATTCTCAATAAAGAAGGCTATCTATAATATGATGGGCCAAGTGCCTACCGATGTACAGGTAAAGCAAATAAAGAAGAAGGTTGCGGGTGGCTGTAGTATGCAGACAGCGGCACATGTTGTGATGAAGGGAAAGAAGACGACGGCTATCACTACCACACAGGACAAGCCGGCAGAGAAAGCATTGATTCCAGCCGAGCAACAGATACAACTAGGCTATTTGTGTCTCATATCCAACTGTAACTGTCCCAATAACATACGCAAGCATAAGCTCGTGGGCGCGTGTGTGGTTTGTGGGACCAAGACTCCGACCAAGTGGCATGAGGGTAAGCTATGCTGGGATTGCTTCGATAAGGATCCAAGCGCTGTGCTCGACCATATGCCCGTCGAGACTACGACCCGGAGTGAGTTCGAAGATATTCTGGATGCGCTGCCTTGGGAGACAGAGGTATAATAGATACAGATGAGAAGGAGTTAATGTAATGAGTTTCTATATGGAAAGGAGTGGTAATGGCCAGTAAGTATCACGAGAACATGAATCAGGCATTCGAGGACGTTCGGCGAGAACTGCTTGGAGCCTTGGTGAAGAACGGACCATTTGGGTCACGCCACGAGGGTTACGCCATCATGCTGGAGGAAGTTGACGAGCTTTGGGACGAGATCAAGCAAGATGGGGAGTCGTCTAAGGTATACGCTGAGGCCATGCAGGTAGCAGCGATGGCTACGGAGCTCATGGTGAACGAACTGTCGAGAATGCAAGTGGAGGACGCCTTTCCTATTATGGATGGGTCTGCCGCCGCGCCATTAGAGGAGCATCCGTACTTGAATCATGCTCCCATTGTTGGGGCTCTACCAGAGAAGAAGGCAAGAGTAGGTCGCCCACTTTTAATGGGGCCGGAATGTCAATGTGAGAAAGGAACAGGACATAGCTGTATAGGAGGCCACACAACGCTATGAGTGACACGACTAGGCTGAAGGAATCAAGAAATCAAGTACACTACCTGCGATTGGAAAAGTTCGCTCTTCAAGCCCAACTAGGGGAGGTTCAAGATTCAGCGAACCGAGCATGGAAGGACTATACCGCAATGGTCGAAACTGCCTCCATGTATTATCAGCAGGTCACAGCACTACGCGAGGCGGCTGAACAAGCGGTGGAGGCTTTTCGCTATACCCAAGAGTACATCACGCCCGAATTACTACCATCACTAGAAGGCTGGTCACACCACGATGCCACCGTTGCTCTTAAAAAGGCCCTCGCCCTCACACCCACGTCTGCCTCAGAGACAAAGGAACGATGTTTCCAAATAGAGTGTGAGTGCTCTGCTTATCATCCTCTTGGAGGGCTCTGCTCAGTTTGTGGCAGGGATTACGAGAGCAACTGTGACCATTATGGGAAGAGCGTGCCACCAGCATACGGTGATGGCTATGAGCAACATAAATTTCAGCGTGCCCCCACCAACGAGCCACTTGAGACGGGTACGGTGTGTCCATGCTTTGGAGAAGAGGTGCTCTGTATAGAATGCTGGGCCATACGGAAAGAAATTTTACGAGGCGGCATTCCTCAAACAAAGCATTCCCTCGAATGCACAACTGAGGGCTGCGTAGACGGCTGCATACAGGAAGGGGCAACGACGTGACAGACTATCTTGCGAACTTGGCCGCGAGGACAGTGGAGTGCCCCGATGCTTCAACACATCGGTGTCCTAGTTCTCATGATGAGCACGGTGCTGAAGCTAAATGCGTAACCTGTGAAGGTTCAGGCCGTGTGCTTGACCCTCGGTTTGAGGGGCTGCGAAGGAAGCATACACGACAAACTCACGGCATTAAGATGTCTATCTTACATGGTGACTGTTGGAAAACATGTGAGACAGTGGGCTGCCCAGGCTACACCGTCAACCGTGACCTCGAAGTGTTGTTGGAATGTACGGGTAAAGGAGTTTATTTGTATCCTAGTTTGTCGGGTGAAGGACGGCGTTGTGACTTACTAGGAACAGATATTGACATTACCACAGAGGCTACTTACCTAGAAGCCGCCGCCAAGGCAGTCTACGAGTGGCTGGAAGCAGAGAAGTAGGTGATGCCATGACAGTAGAGTTTGAAAAGGGCTGGTTTCTAAGGCAGTTGAGATCTGTCAAAGAGAATTCAAGTAGGTGGAGCAACATGACAACAGAGACGCCCGTTCGTGCGGATCCAACGACGCAACCATATACGGAGCCCATACGACGGTATCAACCCGACCCAGATCATTGTCCGGGACAGCGAGTACGTACCGTCAGACGCGTGAGACGAGTCATAGAGCCGTAAAGGAGAACACAATGACACAGAGTAGCATGCCGGACTTGCGATGAATACTGTCAGGAAGGTCAGGAGTACAGAAGGATCGCTAGGATAAACTTTACTGGTCATAACGACGAAGGAAAGGCTCCATGCCCGTCTGCATATTTTAGACCTGTAGAGGTGGTTAATAAATGGTGGGGGTAACCGGCCTAATGGAATTGAGGATTTTAAGGCCTCGATGGATGAAGTTCAGGAGCTTTATAATGAAACAAATTCTTAAGGTACTGGTGGGTAGTAGAGCGCATGGACTTAATAGGGCAGACAGCGACTACGACTACCGTGGGGTTTTCCTAACTCCCACCGAAGAGCATTTGAAGTTAAAGAGCATTGAAACCAAGCCTAAGGGGGTTCACTGGGTAGAAGGTGAACGAGAAGATGACACCTCTTATGAGCTTGGTCATTTTTTGCATTTGGCAACGAAGTCAAACCCATCCATCTTGGAAGTATTCGTCGCTCCCATAGTAGGAGGCACGGCGTTGGGACATGACCTTAGGGCGTTGTTCCCCTATGTGTGGAGCAGTCGTAGGGTGCTTGAGGCTTTTGTCGGTTACTCTCGTAACCAGCAGAAGAAGATGTTCGACGATAAGTATGAGAGCCGAGATCGTAAGTGGAAGTATGCGGTGGCGTATATTCGCGTATTGCTACAGGCACAGCAGCTTATTCGAACCGGAACTATGTCAGTTGTGGTCCCTGCAGAGTGGAAACAGCCGCTCATCGACATTAAGAATGGGGAGTGGAGCATTGGACATGTGGTAGATGTGGCGAACCAATTAAAGGTTGGTGTATATGACGCCTATGAACGTTGTCAAGAGGACGACTCGGAGAATTTTGCCAATTTGGATAAACTCGATGAGTTCCTATTGAAGGTACGGAAGGAGAACTGGTAAATGAGAGCCCACATAATTGTGTTTAAGCAGTCGGGAAAGTTCTACACGGATCTCACATACGAGTTTAAAGCGAACCTACACCACGAAATGATGGACGAAATGCGGGAGTTGTTACGGAGCAATAAGATCCCGGGATTGGTAGAAGGAGCGCAGGACTTCGACGTACTGGTTACGCCAGAAGACGGAGTTCAAGTCCCAAGGCTTTTTGTGAGTGAGCGCAGAGTGAAATCCGAGGTATAATGTAGTTATGAGAGAGTATTGTCCCCTTTGTGGCTGGGTTGTGGGAGTTGCGTCGTCTGGACCTTATCCGGTAACCGAGAAGGATGGTAAACGCTATATGGTAGAGATGTTTGCCTGTCTGGAGTGCTTCGTGACCATTAGCAGTCGAAGAACGGAGATCATAAATGCTACAGATTAAACTGGGTAGAGCAGGCTTCGGATGGATAAAAGCGGACTGGTATAACGTGAAGGTTTCCAAGTTTCGTGTTCGCACGCATGTACTCATATGGTATGGACGGTGGGGACTGAGTCTATCTAGACAAATGGACGAGGATGAGCCTAACATGTATGGCGGTGGCAATGTAGAGGGGAAGATAGTAGAATGAAAAGGATACTATTGATATTATCATTCGTGTTTATAGTATCGCGCGGTGAACGAAATGACGGCTAGTCCATGGCAGAGGATAAAGTGCTGGGTCGGAATTCACAGCTGGTTGTATAATTTTCGACGAATTCAGAACGTGGGCACGGTGCGGGTATGTAGAGGCCTCCGGTGTCAGACACCGCAGCAACTACTAGTGATAGCGGGACGGGAGTTTATCTGGATTAAGACGTGATGAGTACACATATCGAAAACGAACGCATTCGATATATTGATGGCCAATACTATTGTTTACGGCCTGGAGACAAGGAGCCTGTTATGATGAGAGCCCAACGGCATACGGCAGACTGTATATGGTTTGGTTTCCCGGAGGAGCCTTGTAAATGCATGACGCCGAAGAAGATTTTTGGTACGCATAGCTTACGACTGGTACGAGGTGCAAGGGAGTGAGAGTGGTGAGTGGGGGTATAATGTACAAGAAGAAGGTTTCCAAGGAGAAGTTGACATTGGTTATCAGGCTGGCCATCGCACTGCATAGAGACGCTTTGATCGAGCTGGGCAAGAGATGAAGAAATTGTGTCCGTGTTTTGTTGATCCGTGTGAGAATTGTAAAGAATACAATTGGCTTAGGGATAAAGCTATATTTGCTGAGGTTACACATTTAGGGTATTTTGAATCCGTCCATAATCCTAAATGTATTAACTGCAATAAGGAGTAGTCATGAAGATATCCATTGGAACGGTTATCGAGCTGGGTTGGGCCGACGCCTATCGAAAGCCCGTAATCTTAGTCATGGACAAAGAGGACAATCCGCACGACCACCCAATGGTTAGAGAGATCGCGGGATACTATGTGAACACCCTAACGGCGGGCCTGGAGTTGGCCATCGCTCTGCTGAAGGGTTCTCCGAATGCTATGGTTTACCTAGCTGGGCCCATTACGGGCTTGACTTATGATACCGCAACGGACTGGCGTGAGATGGCTCGTGGGTTCTTGGAGACCTACAACATCACGGGCATTTCGCCCATGCGTGCCAAGGAGTATCTAGGAGCGGAGAAACGCATCGAAGGCAGCTATGAGGACACAGCCCTGTCGAGCGCAAAGGGAATTACTACGCGCGATAGATGGGACGTCTCGAGATCAGACGTTATGCTGGTGAACCTGCTGGACGCTGACAAACCTAAGCACGTGTGTGATCAAGCGGGTTTGCAAATGATGGGCGAGGAGCGAGGTTGTAGCAGGTGCGGGGCATGAGTAAGAAACAGTGTCCGACAGAGGATACCAACTTGTGCTACTGTCAAGACGGGCCGTGTGGATGTGGACTAGATGAAGGGCACGAGGGACAATGTATTTGCTGGAATTGTGACGAGCCTATAGAGAAGGATACCGACGATGACAGGTAAGCAGCGAAGAGCATTGCAGAACGTACTGTCCTATTGTGACGAGGGATTTAATCCAAGTGCTGGTGCAGTTCGTATGTTTTTCGATCACAGCGACAAGGGTATAAGATTACGGGCCGAACAGTCCCAGGACTACAATGAGTATACGCATCTCCTGATGGGACACCACTTAATGTCTGGCGCGCAGAGAGAGATGTGGCTCGAGGGCCATTTAAGCGGTGACTACCCGCTGGGTTTGCTTGTGGGAGACTACATACGGGATATTGGAGAGAGCCGAATCAAGTACAATAGTAGGATTCACTCGTTCCGACAGGTGTTACGCTTGTATAATGAATACAGAGGTATCGTCTAGTGGTAGGGCTCTGGCTTCCAAACCCAGAAGCGGGGGTTCGATTCCTCCTACCTCTGCCAAATATGGGCCTGTAGTTCAGTGGTAGAACGTGCTCTTTTAAGAGCTTGGTGGTTGGTTCGATCCCAACCGGGCCCATCTAGCGCTCGTAGCTCAGTGGATTAGAGCACCTGGTTTCGACCCAGGGTGTCGCAGGTTCAAGTCCTGCCGAGCGTACTGCCCTAGGGTAGCTCAGTTGGTGAGAGCGCCCGCCTGTTAAGCGGATGGTCGCAGGTTCGAGTCCTGCCCCTGGGGCCATTAAATGAAAGGAGTAATGTGATGAAATACGTAGAGCGCATAGAGATCCTGACACGTGCCATGAAGAGAGCAATGTCGCTTGTCGAGTCGCAGAATCATCACTCCACGTGTTGCCAGCCCGGCGAGGTCTTGAAGATGGCACTGGAGGGCAGGAGAAGGGATGTACCATGTGGTAACTGCGGGTATGAAGGATGAAAGGTCAATGCGATTTGCTGTGTAGAGATTACTGCATTCACGAACAGAAAGGAATGAAAATGTACACTACCGAGTTAACCGGGGTGAAGAATTGGGCAAGCATACTCGAAGACAACACGGCGCGACAGGCTGAGATGCTGTCGCGCTGTCCCGTAGTATGGGGAGACGTGGCGTTGATGCCTGACGCTCACCTCGGTAAGGGCGCAACCGTTGGTTCCGTAATCGCAACCAAGGACGCTATTATCCCGGCAGCGGTAGGCGTAGACATAGGCTGTGGGATAATAGCTACCCGTACGGGACTGAAACGGCAGAACCTACCCACAAATCTGTCAGAGCTTCACAACATCATAGCTGAGACCGTTCCGTCAGGGGTGGGTCGTCGACGAGAAGAGCCTACCTTAAAAGCAGCCGCGTGGATGAATAACAATCGATATTTAGACGAAGTCTTCAATGTCTTTACAGACTCTCGAGATCGTGCAGCAGCTTACGAGCGAGCAAGCCTACAACTGGGTACATTGGGCTCGGGCAATCACTTCCTTGAGGTTAGCGTGGACGAAGATGACTGGGTCTGGATGGTTATTCACTCAGGTTCTCGGGGCATTGGCAATAAGCTGGCGACCATCTATGTAGACATTGCCAAGGCCGAAATGCAGCAGAAGGGTATTAACCTTGAGGATAAAGACCTGTCCTACCTCGTGAGCGGCACAGAAAGTTTTCAGGAATACATGAAGGTCGTGTTTTGGGGGCAGGAGTACGCCTACATGAATCGGGAGATTATGATGGACGGTGCATTGGCCGCTCTGGGAAAGGTAACGATAGTTCGACCCTATGTAAAAGAGACTATCAACTGCCATCACAACTTCACCAGCATTGAGACTCATTTCGACGAAACGCTATACATCACCCGTAAGGGCGCCATACGCGCGGGCCCGGGAGAGTTGGGTATAATCCCAGGGAGTATGGCCACCGCCACCTACATCGTACGGGGACTGGGTAATCCAGATAGTTTCAACTCCAGTCCACACGGAGCAGGTCGAACACACAGTCGAGGAGCAGCTAAGAGAGCGTTCAACATAGACTCACTACGGGAATGGATGGGGGATCGAGCCTGGAACGACTACAAGCCCAAGCAGTTGCTAGATGAGCATCCCGAGGCGTACAAGGACATAGAGCAGGTGATGGCTGATAGCGCGGATCTAGTTGAGTCCGTCGTAAAGCTGACATCCATACTGAACTACAAGGGAGTGTAGTCATGAAGTTAGAGAAAATGATCTTACTTGCCAGCACGGCAATAGTTCTGGTGTGGATAATGTCCAAATGTGCGGTGACCGTGTCCGCATGACACCACAAGAGAAGCAATGGGAGTTGATACACGAAATAGCACTGATGCTATGGGCGCTACCCAAGGCCTCCGCTAGGATTGAGTCCCTGTTAGGTGTATCCCTACAAAAAGCTGATCTTAAGGAAATCGACGACGCCCTAATCCACAAGCTGGTAAACTTGGAGTACAGGCCTTGTGCCTGTAGTGGGGAGCACGCAGTATGATTATGAAATGCACTTGCCCACACGTGAGCCAAGATAAGTTACACGGCAAGGGTAATAGAGTTTTCGCCGGCCCAACAAAAGACAATATGTATCGATGCACGATCTGTTCGAAGACCAAAGGTACAGGAGGATAAGAATGAATTTTCGCAGGTTTTCATTTAATAAGGTTGAGCGAGAATGTGCTAAGCGTCAGACGGTGGTGGGCACAGTGGACCAAACGTTCTCACATATAATGGGGGTATACGGACGTATCGTAGAGCGTTGTCAACAAATGAGAAAGAATGTGCAGTAATGGCGAACTGGAAACCCAGTTGGATTTCGAGTCACGAACCAAACGTAGGCTTGGTGATCGATGATCACTGCTTCCTGGTGTTGCTTGAACAGGAAGACGGTAGTTGGAAGCCC
>SDBV01004782.1_pt1 | contig 19289 bp, 17 predicted proteins | sample 2277081 | NCBI WGS metagenome assembly SDBV01 (sample SAMN10402039, study PRJNA504765) | marine sediment metagenome | isolation source: marine sediment core GS10_PC15, 223 cmbsf | place: Arctic Ocean: Southern Knipovich Ridge | collected 2010
GAGTGTTGCAAAAAAGGCTAACATCAAAAATAAAAAATCAATCATTGGAGCAAAATTAAAATTTGAGCTTGATTTTAGATGTTCATCAGGGATAAGACTCATAGCTCATCTCCTTTTCTTTTATTTTTAGCATTTATTAGATGACACAACCCAAAAGCTTCGTTTTCTACAGAATTCAACATTTTTACGAGGCGATATTTTAGAGTTGCATGAAATATCATTGCAATGATTGCTACAATTAAACCGGCGACTGTTGTGCCAATTGCTATGCCTAGACCATCGAATAGAGATGAGATAGTATCAATAGATCTATTGATGTCGTAGAAGGCATAAAACATACCTATTACAGTTCCTAAAAGCCCAAGCATTGGAGCTATTACTACTATATCATTTAAAAGACCTATTTTTTGCCAAAATTTTGTTGTGAACCTTTGACCTTCTGATTTCATGGTTTGAGCAACGAACTGTGGTCCATGTGATCTTACACTAAGAGCTGAAGATATAATGCTAGCGAATAGATGGCCGTGGCAGTTGCAATAATTTATTGCTTTATTGAACTCTTTATTTAAAAGATATGTTTTCACATCTTTAATGACTTGATTGCTCATATTATTTTTTTCTCTAAAAGTAAAAAGACAATACATCCAAATGCTAACAGTTGCTACAGATAGTACAATTAAAGTTGCATAGATAACAGGAGATGCTGAAAATATTTCTTTTACATCTAAAGTTGAGGAGAAAGTCTCTTTTAAAACATCAGAGCTTTCTTCTGAAAAAATAGGGATTATCAAAAGATTTGATAAAGTAAAAAAGATAGTTAAAAGCTTAAAATTTTTGATTCTTTTCATAAAGTGTTTATCTCCACTTATTAATGGGGCTTTTTGCATAGTAGCAATTTATTTTTTAAATCTGCAAGTAAAAATTTATCTGTGGATATCAAGATTAGGTTCTTTTATACTTTATATCTATGAAAAAAAGTGATTTAGTAATCCCATTTAAGTATGAAGATAGAAGACCGATTATCTTGCATCGGTTTTTATATGTTCCTGATAATTATGATTTTCATGATGAGTTTAGAGACAAAATAACCTTTGAAAATGATAATGAGATAAATATTGAGTACTGCTCTGGAAACGGTGAGTGGATAGTTGACAGGGCAAAAAAAAATCCAAATATAAATTTTATAGCAGTTGAGATGAAATTTTTAAGAGCTAGACAAATCTGGCTTAAAATGCACAAAGAAAACATAAAAAATTTATTTGTTGTTAAATCAGAGGCGTTTATTTTTACAAAACATTATTTAAAAGATTGTTTTGCATCGGATGTATTTATAAATTTCCCAGATCCTTGGCCTAAAAAAAAGCATGCTAAAAATAGACTAATTAAAAAAGAGTTTTTACAAGAAGTGAATAGAGTTCAAAAAAAAGATGAAACGATCACTGTAGTAACCGATCATGAAGACTATAGAGATGAAATTATAAATGAATTTTTAAAAGTTAAAGAGTATAGATCTATTTTCAAAGAGCCATATTTTGAGCAAGACACAAAAGGCTTTGGGTCTTCTTTTTTTTCAACACTATTTCAGTCTAAAGACAAAGCTATAAATTATATTAAATTTTCAAGAATCTAGAATCTCGATTTTTGAATCTCGATTCTAGAATCTAAGATAGAATTATCTTCATGAGAGGTATCTTTAAGTTTAAAAAAGTAGAGTTTGTTTAGATGAATCGGGATAGAGGGATTTGAACCCCCGACCTACTGGTCCCAAACCAGCCGCGCTAGCCAAGCTGCGCTATACCCCGTTATTGAATAAGCTATTTTATAACAAAATAAGCCTTTAGAGCAATTCAAAAATTCTTTTTTATTAAAATATTTAAAATTTGCTTGTCTAAAGAATGTAGATGTGTCATTTTTTATAAAAAGAGGTAAATAATGTTCACAAAACTAACGAGCTATGAAAAGTTAAAAAAACTAGCAAAAGATCCAATTGATTTAACGGATAAAGATATATTTACTCTCGATAGAATCAAACAAATGCAAACAGCGAGTCTTGATTTGAGACTTCTTTATGCAACAGAGAGGGTTACTAAAGATGTAATTGACTCTCTTTTTGAACTTTCAAAAGATGCTAATGCAATTTCGAAAATGAAAGATATGCAAGATGGTAAAATCCTAAATACTCTAAATGGATGTGAATCAGAGGATAGAAGTGTTTTACATACTGCTATGAGAGATTTTTTTGAAAATAAAAATGAGTCGAAAGAAGCAAAAGAGGCAAGCTCATTAGCATATAAAGAACTAGAGAAATTAGAGAAATTTTTAGAGAAAATCAACTTAGATAATAAATTTGAAAATATTGTTCAAATTGGAATCGGAGGATCTTTTCTAGGGCCTAAAGCTACTGCTCAAGCTTTAAAAAAATACTCTTTAAAAAACAGAAAATTTTATTTTATCTCGAATGTCGATCCAGATGATAGTTTTCAAATCTTAGATAGTATTGATCTTTCAAAAACACTTTTTGTATCAGTTTCAAAATCAGGGACCACTCTAGAGACTTTAACCAATGAAGAAATAGTAAAAGATAAGCTAAATGAAAAAGGTTTAAATCCTAAAGATCATATGGCCTCTGTTACTGGAAAAGGATCGCCTATGGATGATCCATCTAAATATCTAGAATCTTTTTATATTTGGGATTACGTTGGTGGTAGATATTCAGTCTCTTCTATGGTAGGAGGAGTTCTGTTTGGATTTTGTTTTGGAATTAATACTTTTAAAGATTTTCTAAAGGGCGCATCTTACATGGATAAAGTAGCTCTAAAAGATGATCAAAATAATTTACCTCTGTTTTCTGCTCTTTTAGGGATTTGGAATAGAAACTTTTTAGGCTATTCAACAGAAGCTATCATCCCATATTCTCAAGCTCTTTTATATTTTCCTTTGCATCTTCAGCAACTAGATATGGAATCAAATGGTAAATCTATCGATAAAAATTGTGAAAAGCTCACATATAAATCAGGCCCTATAATTTTTGGAGATATCGGAACAAATGCTCAGCACTCATTTTTTCAATTGCTTCATCAAGGAACTGATATAATTCCAATAGAGTTTATAGGATTTAAAAAATCCCAATATCAAAAGGATCTAAAAGTAAAAGAAACTCTCTCTCAAGAAAAACTATTATCTAATATGTTTGCTCAAAGTATAGCTTTAGCTAAAGGTGAAAAAAATAAAAATCCAAACAAAAACTTTTCAGGAAATAGGCCAAATCATATTTTATTAGCAAATGAGTTAGATTCATACACTCTTGGAGCTCTTCTCTCATATTTTGAGAACAAAGTAGCTTTTCAGGGATTTATTTGGGATATCAATTCATTTGATCAAGAAGGTGTTCAACTAGGTAAAGTTTTAGCAAATAAGTTTTTAGATTTGTTTGCTAAAAGAGAAGTTGATTTCGATATTGGAAAAGAATATTTGAAATTTTTGCAATAATTTCATTCTAGGCAAAATAGATATTTATCTTAAATAACTCTAAATCAAGAATAAAGAAGATTTCTTTGGTCTCAATTTGAGACCATGAAAAGTTGAGTTTTTATAAATTTTTAAATAAAGATCAAAATTAAATATTTTGATCTTCCAAATTAATAAAATGAGCATTTTCAAAATTCTCGTGAGGCTTTGGCATAGTGATAAAAACCTGAGAGAATTTTTTTAAAGCTTGCTTAAGATTTTTTTTATGTTTTTCATCTAAGTGAGCATCGAAATCATCTATTAAAAAAAGAGGATTCACTTCGTACTTAGAATGTAGTAGCTCCCACTCGGCAAAACGAATAGCATATAATAGCATTTTTTTCTGTCCTTCACTTGCAAAGCTTTTCGCTGATTTCCCTGAAAAATTAATAGAAAAATCATCTCTATGTGGGCCAATTAGAGTTGTTTTAAAATCTAGATCCTTTTTTTGATTTTGCTCTAGAGTCTTTAAATATGAGAGATTTGTTTTTTCTAAGTCTTTTTCATCTTTAATAGATGATAGATAATAAATTTTAGGTTTTTCCAAAACATCTGATAGGTTTTTTAGAGTTTCTTTTAATGGTTTTTGAAGAGTTTTTAAAAAAGAGTTTCGTTTCATTGTTAGATAAGCTGCTGATTTTGCGAGCTCAATATTAAAAGGTTTTAATAGATGAGATTTTTTGCTTTTTAAAAGATGGTTTCTCTGTTTTAAAGCTTTTGTAAATCGAAAATAGTGATGAACATATAAAGGATCTTCTTGAGCTAGATATAGATTTAAAAATTTACGTCTAGAAGTTGGTTTGCCTTTAATTAAGTTTAGATCGTCAGGCGAGTGGAGGGTTGATGGCAAAATTCCTAAAAGAGAGGTAAAAGAAGGATAAGAATTTGCATTGTGAGTTATTTTTTTTGTAGTTCCATCGTAGTATATTTTAATTATTTGAGAGAGATTATTTGTAATTATCTCAGCTTCTATAAAAAAAAAGTTTGTCCCGTGTTTTATAAGCTCTTTTAAATTTAGGGTTCTAAATGATTTTCCTGTAGAAATTAGATTAATAGCTTCTATTAGGTTGGTTTTTCCAATAGCATTTTGTCCGCATATAACGTTGATACTATCAGAGAAATTAATTGTAAAATTAGAGTAATTTCTAAAATTACGCAAACTGAGGGTTTTGAGAAACATCAGCTTCGCTATCAGTTTTGAGATCGTTTAATCTCATTGGCATGATAACAAAAGTCGCAGATGTAGAATCTGTTATCATTCCTGGGTTATAAGCATCTTGAATAGAAAAGTTGATAGTCTCGTCTTTAGAATGTCTCAAAATATCCATAAAATAAAAGGGATTGAATGCAACTTCTAGTTTTTCTTTTGAATAATCAACTGGCATTGAAACTGTTCCCTCTCCAATATCGGAGCTCAGAGCTGTAAGCTGCAACTGTCCTTGATCAAAGATAAATCTAACAGATCCAGAGCTATCTGGAGTAAATAGTGATACTTGTCTAAGTAGTGTAATTAGCTCTTCTCTATGAAGAGTCATTGTAGTAGTTGTATTTGTGGGTATTACTTTTTCAACATCAGGATACTCTCCAGATAGAAGTTTTGTTATAAGGGTAAGGTTCGAGCTTTCTAAAAACACTTTATCATGCATTAAAGATAGATTTACTAATTGTTCATCATCAGAGAGTAATTTAACCATTTCTTCAACTGCTTTTAAAGGTAATATATAAGATCCTTGAAAGGATGGATCAATATCTATATTTGTAAACATTTTAGAGAGTCTTTTTCCATCAGTAGATATAAAAGATGCTATTTTTTTATCCACTTTCATGTAGATGCCATTTAATACAAATCTAGAATCTTCTCTTGCTGCTGAGAAATATGTTCTATATAGCATCTCTTTTAGAGTGGTTGAGGAAATAGAAATTTGAGTAGCTTTAGTAATATCTGGAAGAGATGGAAATTCTGATTTTACCATACCGTTGATTTTGAAATGAGAAGATACAGAAGTTATCTCTGCTACATCTGCGCTTGGACATGTTATTTTAATTTGTGGTGAAGTTAGTTCTTTTATCAGATGAAAAAATCTTTTTGCAGGTAGAGCAATTGCTCCTTCTTCTATAACTTTAGCTTCAGAAAAACATAGCATACTCGTTGTTAAATCAGTCGCTTTCAAATATAGTTGACCATCTCTAGCTTCTATTAAGACATTGGATAAAACGGGAATAGCGGGCTTGTTAGCTACGATATTTTGAATTTTCCCAATTAGTTGAGTAAGTTCATTTTTTGATATTACAACTTTCATGGATAAGTTCCTTATGTATTCATTTATATTAATATTAAAAGATACGTCATTTTTTTTAGTTATGTCAAGAAGAATCTAAAAAAACACTCTCAATTCTTCACTTAAATTATATCCGCTCAAATTTCATAAATTTGTTCGAATAAAAATTGTTTTTTTTAAATTTTCATTGTTGCAATGCTTATTATTCTACTTGTGGCTTCTACAATTTTTTTAATAATTTTCTGGATGTTCTCAATCGTAAAAGTCACTAAAGGTTCAATTGTTTTATTGTATAAAAAGGTTGAGAATTTAGCTGTTTTTTGAGCTATATAATTCAAGACTAAAAAACATTTATGTGCAACTGGGTGGATAAGATTTCTATATATACTTGAGCATGCTTTAGAAGTTATTTTAAAGCTCCATTTTGCAAGTGGTTTAATAATGCTACTTCCAATCCAAACAAAACAATCTTTTGTAAGCTTTAAAGGAGGATAGATAACTTTTCTATATATGGAGGATAAAGCGTTTGATGCTATCTTAAAGCTCCATTTTGTAAAGGGTTCAACGATGTTTTTGCCAATCCAAATAAAACTATCTTTAGTAAGCTTTAAAAGAGGGTAGATCACTTTATTATATAGGTTAGATAGAGCTGTTGAGATTACTCTATAGCTCCATCTTGCAAATGGTTTAATAATATTGTTGCGAGTCCAAATCAAGCCATTTTTTGTGAGCTCAAAAAGCGGGTGGATCACTTTATTGTATATAGTAGACGTTACTTTTGAGATTACTTTCCAAGTCCAGGTTAGAAGCGGTTTAATAATTTTTTCTCCAATAAAATTGATAGCTTTATATATTTTATTGATTAGAGAAATAATATGAGGTTTAAAAAAATCAATAACTTTAGTGATTTGATTTATCAGAGGTTTGATAACATGTTTCATTGCAAAATCAATAAATTTTGATATGTATGTGTTAAGAGCATTAATTAATGCTGGAATTTTCTGTATTAGATATTTCGGGAACTTATAAAAAATCATATAAGTGGGGACGGAGACACTTAAAAATAAAACTTCTGCAAGTTTTTGTGTTTTCAGGCCAGCTTGCATCAATATACCAGATAGCTTTGAAAGAGGATACGAAACTAATTTAGTGGATAAGAGAGTAGATGCTTGTATCATTCCTATAGAAAGTAGATGCAAAATGGCAGAAGTAGCTAATATAATCACGGCAATTTTAACTACTTTAATAGCTAAATTTTTAGCTGTAGTTAAATTGAAAATTTTAAATTTTTGATCTACTAAATTAGCTGATACTTTTGCTTTTTCAGCATCAGCAATAAGGGGAGTTAAAGGAGCGTATACGGGGCTATTGGTTGAGCTAATATCTGATAAAGTACTCATATATTTTCATCCTTTTTTTTTATAAAAAATCTATTTTAAAAGATTTATCTTTTTCTGGAAAGAAGACCTTTTTTTTGCAAGGAGATGGATTACTAGCGGTTATTATTCAATATTTCGAATTTCTTTTTTTTGAGCCTTTTCTTTGAGCTTTGCTCTTTTATCGTAAGCTTTTTTACCTCTAGCAACTGCTATTTTTACTTTGGCCCTAGATTTTTTTAAATATATAGAAATCGGAATCAAGGCGGTTCCTTTTTCACGAGTCTGCCTTTGTATTTTTAAAATCTCTCTTTTGTGCATCAAAAGTTTTCTTCTTCTTCTATCTTTATGTGCAGTAGTTGTAGCAAATTTATAAGGAGCAATATAGCAATTTACAAGCCAAAGCTCATCAGCTTTTATATCTACATAAGAATTTTGAAGTGAACCTGAATGATCTCTTAGAGATTTGATTTCAGAGCCGAGTAGCGCGATTCCAGCTTCGTAAGTCTCTAAGATTTCATAGTCATGAAAAGCTTTTCTATTAGATACTAAATCTTTCAAAAAAACCTCTAAGTAATTTCAAAAAGCTTTTTACCTAGCTTTGTTACTGAAAAACAATCTTGTGCGTTTAAAGAGCCAATAGATACAAAGCCTGCTTCAAAAAGTCTTTCAAAAATAACTTTTTTAATAAATAAGATCTCTTCTTTGCTATAAGATCCAATTGAGTATTTATAAGCTTTTCCAGAGTGTATAATTTTAACAAGATGCTCATCTGTAATAGCAGCTATAATACCTTTTGCAAAATCATCGAAATATACCCAAGAAGCATCTAAAGCCCTTGTTATACTTTTTTCAGCTTCTCTTATAGATTTTTCATTTATTAAATGTTTGAAAGAGTCTTCTTCTTCAAGAGTATTTAAAGTATGGTAATAAAGATGCAGAGCTTTGTTTTCTAAATTGAAATCTAACCATTTTTTTCCAGAGGTTGTAATTTGAAGAAGATCTTTTTTTTCGGATAAAAACTCAATTTTTAATAATTTATTAATAATAGAGTCTATGTAAGATTTTGAAACTATTATATCTGTATCTTTAATTGAGAGTTCAGTTTTGATGTTTTTTTCTACTGTATTTTTGGATATAGGTTTTTTTGCCATTTTTAAAATAGAGCTCAAATCTTCTACAAATCCAAAAGGACTTTTTCTTTTACGAATTAACTTTTTTGTATCTTTTATGCTTAAGATTTTAGTCGTATTTAGATATTGAAGATAATCTTTATATTCATGGAAGGGAGTTATTATCTCAACGTATCCATTCTTGGTTTTTTTATAAGACTGAAAGCACAAAAGATTAAACTCTAAAAAGAGGATAATCTCTAAATAGGTTTCTTTTTCTAAAGAGTATTTTTTTTGAAGATAAGAAGATGTTACTTCAAAATTTTCAGAATTATATACTTCTTCTACAATACCTAAAAATGTTGAGTTTTCACATTCAATATTTTCTAAATGCCTTTGAAACATTTGGGGAGTTAGAAGATATCTATCAATAATAGATGCAAAAATATTGTTAGAAGATTTCGGAATTGAATACCAAATTGGTAAAATATGGATTGGGATTTTGTGTAAAAGATTATTTATAAACAAAAGATCAGGTTTAAAGTTTTCTTCAAATCTCTGATATTCAAATTCAAAATATTTACGCATCTTTTTATCGATATTGATGATTTGGCCATCAATTTTTAAAAGATTTGTTTTTTCAAACTTTTCTAAAACAGGCAGAAGTTTTTTTTCTGGTGTCTCTAAATCTTTAGATAGTCTGCTCAGAGAGGTTTTAATAGAACTAAATAAGATCTCCTCTAAAACGCTTAGCTCAAGCTCTGTGAGTTTAGATAGCATTACTCTATTTTCTATATCTTGTTTATAATCATAGTCTAAAAGAGAAATCTTATTTTTACGAATCTGTGTTATTTCTTGCATATTTAATATTTGAGCTAGTACTTAGATGCAATATAAGTTAAATTGATGTTTAGAATCAAGTTATAATTTAAAGTTATTTTAAAGAAAAAAATTAACTATTCGATTTTAATTTCCTTAATTTGTCAAAATATACATATCTTTTTTTCATTTCTTTTTCAAAACCGATGTCTTTTGGGAAATAAAGCTGCTCTTTAGGAAGATTTTCAGGGAAGTAATTTTGAGCTGAAAAGCTATCTTTTTCATCATGGTCATACTTGTAGCCTTTTGAATAACCAAGATCTTTCATAAGTTTTGTTGGAGCGTTTAATATGTGTTTGGGAGGAGAGAGCTGAGAGGTTTTTTCAGCAAGCTTCTGAGCTCTTTTAAAAGCTTCATATACCTTGTTGCTTTTAGGAGCTAAAGCTAGATAGATAGTAGCTTCAGCGATAGCAAGCTCTCCTTCAGGAGAGCCAAGCCTTCTGTAAGTTTCATCTGCTAGATTGGCTATTTTTAAAGCATTCACATCTGCAAGAGAAATATCTTCTAAGCTGATCCGAATGAGTCTTCTTGTGATGTAGAGAGGGTCTTCCTTGCCGTTTAACATCCTAGATAGCCAATACAATGCTGCATCTACGTCTGATCCTCTAATCGATTTATGCAAAGCAGATATCAAATTATAATGAATATCTGATGCTTTATCATAATTTGAGGGTTTTTTTTGCATAAATTTTACAATTTCATCTAAGTCATTTTTATTATTTCCTTTTAGATTTTCGAGATTTTCAATCATATTGAGTAGATGCCGAGCATCTCCTAAAGCCTCTTCTAAAAGAAATTCTTTTGCTCGAGGAGTTAATTTTAGAGATCCATGTTTTTTCTCATAGTTTGTTAGAATTTTGCTTAAGTCTTTAATATCAAGTGCAGTTAACTCAATTACTCTAAATCTAGAAATGAGAGCATTGTTCAAGGAAAAGGATGGATTTTCAGTTGTAGCACCAATTAGAGTTATCGTTCCATCTTCGATAAATGGCAAAAATGAATCTTGCTGAGCTTTATTAAATCTGTGGATTTCATCAACAAATAAAATTGTTGGGATATTAAAAAGAGGGTTTTTCTGGGCATTTAGGGCTATTTTTTTTATCTCAGTTGTTGATCCGAAGACTCCGCTCATCTTAATGAAATTCGCATTGAAGGCTTTTGCGTAGAGTTTAGCTAAGGTGGTTTTTCCAGAGCCTGCAGGCCCAAAAAATAAAATTGAGAGAGGTTTTTTTGAAATAATCACTTTTTTTAGCCAAAAAACAGCCTTTTCATGTCCAAAAACTTCATCGAATGTAGATGGTCTTAATAAATCTGAAAGTGGTCGATTCATTTAATTTGATCTTTGCTTTATTCAATAATTAGTTAAAAGCAAAAAAAAAATAAAATCAATAAGTTTCTGATATTCAGTAGTTTTTAATAATTAAATAAAAAAAACACTTGATTAATAATTTGATATTTGAGAGTTAATAAAGTGTGAGGAACTTCTAATTTTAAGGAATGTATTATGAAAAAAATAGATGTGTTTGTATTAATTTTACTAATTATTGGTGGAATTAACTGGGGATTTTGGGGTGTTATAGATTTCAACATCATAGATTATATATTTGGAAGACTTTGGATTGACAAAGTAATCTACTTCTTGATTGGAGTAAGCGCTTTTTATGCATTGTTCAGATGGAAATGCTTCTGCTGCTTTGGTAAGAAAAAATAGTAATCTAATCCTTTTTGGGTTCTTTAAAATCAATTATTGCTTTTAAAGAACCCTTTTCATTTCTTTAAATATCTAATTTTTAAAATCTTAGACATTCAATATCAGATTAAGATAACTTAATATTACTCATTTTATAATTAATGAGTGTTTAAAAGTTAAATTGCTTGAAAAAGAACAATATTTAATAATTTTCGTAAATTATTACAAAAAAACTAAATAATTAAATTTTTTTTTAAATTTTTTTTTTGAAAAAAAAGCCTCGAGAAACATTTATAAAGGCTATTTATTAATTCTGTAATTATTTAGTTTTAAAAAATAATAAAAATTATTTGTTTTTTATATATAATTTATTATATTTAGAAGTATAAGAGGTAAATAAAATAAATTGGGTATTTACCTATATGTTATTTTACATAGAATAAATACACTACAAGGAGAGGACATTATGTTAAAAAGAAAAAAAAGAAAAACAGCTAAGAGAAAAGTAGCTAAAAAACCAGCTAAAAGAAAAGCGGCTAAAAAACCAGCTAAAAGAAAAACTGCTAAAAAACCAGCTAAAAGAAAAGCTGCTAAAAAAACAGCTAAAAAAACTACTAAAAGAAAAGCTGCTAAAAAACCAGCTAAAAGAAGAAGAAAAAAAGCAAAAGCTTAAGTCTTTGATTTAAAGTTTTAATAAAAGAATCGAGCAAGACCGCTAGGTCGAGCTCGGTTTTTTTTTATTCTGCTCCAAAAATTTTAAAAATCTTTAAGAGTACATACATAAAAATAAAAAAACTAACACCTGTTAAAAGTCCTTGAAAAAATTGATGGGTCTGAGAAAAATTATATCCGTAAAATATTGCAAGTAAGAAAGATAAAACTAAAAGAACATAAAAAGATGGTTTTTTTTCCATCACCATAAAAAAAACATTTGCAAGAATTACGATGCCAAGAAACACTTCAACTACAAGAGGTGTATAAGAGCCAGTAAATCTAAAAGCCATAATTCCACTTAAGATTACAATTAATCCATAGATAAATGAAATATAAGCGGTTGTTTTCATAAGATTTTCTCCTTTGTGATAGATGTAAACAAATTTAATATAATTGAAAAGAAAAAAGTAAGTAGCTTCTTAGATAAACTTTTTCTAAAAATTTTGCTATTATAATAGTTTTGCATAAGATTGTGATTTTTTTAAATCCTATAAATAGAGGGATATCCTATTTCAAATTTTTTCTCAACAAGCAATTTTATTTTATATATTCAAAAGATTGAAATTTTAGTGTAAAATAGTAGTAAAATTTCAAGAAATGAAGATGAATACCAAAGTTTTTTCAAAAAAAGATCTATGTGAGCAAAATTTAAAAAATATTGCAGGTTACTTAAGTGAATCTCAAGTGATAGCTTTTCCAACAGAGACTGTCTATGGCCTTGGCGCTCATATGTTTAAAGAAGAAGCTATCAAAAAAATATATGCTTTGAAAAAAAGAGATAAAAATAAAGCATTGATTGTTCATTTAGGTTCAATTGAAGATGTAAAAAGGGTAGCTATTGAGATTCCAAATGATTTTTATACTTTAGCAAGTAGATTTTTTCCAGGCCCACTAACAATCATTTTAAAGAAAAACCCTGAGATTTCATCTTTAATATCTTCAGATTCAACGATAGCTCTTAGAATGCCTGATAATTATTATACTCAAAAACTGATCAATCTATTGGGATCTCCAATAGTTGGAACCTCTGCTAATATATCTAATCAAAAAAGCCCTGTTAGCGCGAAGATGGTTATAGATGCTTTTTTTAATAAGATACCAGCTATTATCGATACGGGAGAATGCTCACTTAAAATTCCATCTACTATTATTTCTTTAGTAGATAAGCCATATAAGATATTAAGAACTGGCTCAATATCAAAAGATCAAATAGATAAAGCTTTAAAAAATAGCTAAATAAAAATATCTAGATTAAAATTCATCAAAAAATAGTTTACTTAAGCTTTTACATAATATATATCCAATTATTGAGGAATATAGAGATGAAAGAGTATAAATTTGATCCTTCTTTAAACATTTTATATAAAGAGCACAATAATTTAGATTATATTTTTAATCCCAAGACTATTGCAATAATTGGAGCGACTGATAAAGAAAATAGTGTTGGAAAAACTCTAGTAGAAAATTTAGTAAACTCATCTTTTCAAGGAGAAGTTTTTTTAGTTAACCCTAAAAGAGAAAGTATCTTAGGGCAAAAAGCATATCCTAGTATCGATAAGATAGATAAAAAAATTGATTTAGCAATTATAGCAACTCCATCTAAAACGGTTCCGGGTATTATAGATGAGTTAGAAGCAAAAAATGTATCAGCAGCTATTATAATATCAGCAGGATTTAAAGAACTTGGCGAGAGTGGAAAAAAACTAGAAGATCAAATCCTTCAAAAGAAAAAAAAGATAAGAATTATTGGGCCCAATTGTTTAGGAATCATGAATCCAAGTTTAAATCTTAATGCTACTTTTGCAAAAGATATGCCAAAGAGCGGGAATATTGCTTTTATTTCTCAATCTGGAGCGTTAGGGACTGCAGTATTAGATTGGAGCTTAAAAGAAGAGATAGGATTTAGCGCATTTGTATCTATAGGCTCGATGATCGATGTGGATTTTGGAGATTTGATTAACTATTTTGGAGATGATCCAAATACCAAAAGTATTTTGATGTATATGGAAAATATTTCAGATCCAAGATCCTTTTTATCTGCAGCTAGAGAGGTAGCTCTAACCAAGCCGATTATTTTAATTAAAGCTGGAAGAACTAAAGAGTCAGCGCATGCAGCAATGTCACATACAGGAGCTCTAGCTGGCAGTGATGAGGTATTGGATGCGGCTTTAAAAAGGGTAGGGATTTTAAGAGTTAATACTATTAATGATCTATTTAGTATGAATGAGATTTTATCAAAACAACCAATTCCCAAGGGACCTAATTTTGCGATAGTAACAAATGCTGGAGGTCCAGCTGTTATAGCAACTGATAGTTTAATAATTCATGGAGCGAAAATAGCGACTCTTCAGGATAGTACATATGAAAAATTAGATGAGTTTTTACCAGCTGCTTGGTCTCATAATAATCCGATCGATATTTTAGGAGATGCTACTGCAGATCTTTATTATAAGACTCTAAAAGTGTTGATTGAAGATGACAATGTAGAAGGAATCTTGGTTATTTTAACTCCTCAATTTATGACAGACGCTACTTTAGTTGCTAATAAAATTAAAGAATTTTCAGATATAGGCAGACCTATTTTCGCAGCTTGGATGGGAGCTAAATCTGTAGAAGATGGAAGGAATATTTTAGCATCTAGTAACATTCCTGATTTTGAATTTCCAGATCAAGCTTGTAGATCTTTTGGGTATATGTGGTCATATTGTTATAATATGATTGGTATTTATGAAACAGCTAAAATTCAAAGTAAAATAGCAACTCAAAAAGAGATCAAAAAGAGAGTTGATGTAATAACAGAGGTTATAAAAAAAGCAAGAGATGAAAATAGAGTTATTTTAGATGAGTTTGAGTCAAAAAACATCTTAAAAGCCTTTGATATTCCTATAGTTGAGACATTTATTGCAAAAGATCTAAATGAGACGATTGAATTTTCTAAAAAAATAGGATATCCAGTTGTTTTAAAAGTATTTTCTAAAGAAATTACTCATAAAACAGATGTTGGAGGAGTCAAGCTCAATTTACACAATGAAAGTGAAGTGAAAGATGCCTTTATTGAGATTCAAAAGTCTTTAAAAGATCTCGGGAAAGAAAAATATTTTGATGGCGTAACAGTTCAAAAGATGGTTCTTCTAGATGGATATGAATTGATTCTTGGAAGCACTGTTGATTCAGATTTTGGACCGATTATGCTTTTTGGAACAGGAGGTGAGCTCGTAGAAGTATATAAAGATAAAGCAATAGCCCTTCCTCCACTTACAATTACCCTTGCAAAAAGATTGATTGAGAGAACAAAAATTTTTCAAGCTTTAAAAGGCGTTAGGGGTAAAAAAGCTGTAGATTTAGAGAAATTAGAGAAAATTGTAGTTGATTTTAGCTCACTCATTACTCAATACCCAGAGATAAAAGAGTGTGATATTAATCCTCTTTTAGCAACAGAGAATGGGATTATAGCTTTAGATGCAAGAATAATACTTCATGAAAAACAAGAAATATATCCAAAACTTTCAATTAAACCGTATCCTCTTCATTTAGTTCAGGATAATAAATTAAAAGATGAAACTCCAATTGTCATTAGGCCGATACATCCTGATGATGAACCGCTTATGAGAGAATTCTATAAAGATGTTTCTGAAAAATCTTTAAAAGAAGAGTATTTCAAATCTCTTCACTACGATGAATTAGTTGCACATGAAAGACTAATTAGAATGTGTTTTATAGATTATGATAGAGAGATAACTTTAGTAGCTCAGCTAAAAGATAGTGATGAAATTATAGCGATAGGTAGATTCACTAAATTGAAAAACTCTAAAGATGGGTTTTTCTCACTTCTTGTAAAAGATAAATATCATAAAAAAGGGCTTGGGAAAAAGCTGCTAGATAATATTATAAAAATAGCAAAGGAAGAAAAAAGAGAATATTTAGTATCTCAGATGTTAGAAGATAATACAGCTATCAAAAACCTTTGTAAATCTTTTGGATTTTCTTTTGAGAAAATAAAAGATCATCCGGTCATTAGGTTAAGCTTAAAGCTTTAATTATCTTTGCTTTACATATCAGTTTTAAAATAGCATAAATATAGTAGAATTTCTTTGACAATTTTATTTTTATCTTTTTTAATGACGATTAAAAGAAGATGAAAAAAGAACTCTTTAAGGAAGATTAAGAATGTTAGAAAAATTCCAAGAAAAAAATCAGAAATTTATTGAAAGAGCTTTAAAAATCTCAAAAAAATTACCAATTGCAGCTGTTTACCCTTTAAATGAAGAGGCTTTAGAAGGAGCAATTTTAGCTCATGAAATGGGACTTGTCGATCCAATTATCATTGGACCTAAAAAAGAGTTAGAAAATATCGCTAAAAAAATAGGTAAAGATTTATCTAAGTATGAAGTTATAGATGTTTTAGATATGAAAGAGTCTGCAAAAACAGCTGTTGAACTTGTTAAAGAAAATAGAGTAAAAGCCCTTTTAAAAGGCTCTCTTGATACTAGTATACTTTTAAAGGCGGTGCTTTCTAAAGATACAGGAATTAGAGGAAATAGAAGGATGAGTAACTGCTATATTTGCGATACACCTTTTTATAAAAAACCTTTAATTTATACAGATGTGGGGATCAACATTTTACCAGATCTTAAAACAAAAACTCATATTTTGTTAAATGCTATAGATGTAGCTAGAGCGATTGGTATTGAAAAACCAAAAATTGCAATTTTATCATGTATTGAAAAGGTAAATGAAGGGATTTTATCAACAATAGACGCTAAAGCTCTTGTAGACATGGCTAAAGAGGGGGTTTTTAAGGATGCTATTGTAGAAGGGCCTCTCTCTTTTGATATTGCATTTTCTAAAAAAATTGCAGATGATAAAAATTTTGCATCTAAAGTATCCGGAGATGTCGATATTGCTCTTTTCCCAAATCTCGATGCTAGCAATATTGCTGTAAAACAATTAGAGCTTTTTTCAAAAGCTGAGTGTGGGAGTTTAGCCCTTGGCGCTCAAGTACCTATTTTAATAAATAGCAGAAATACTCTAGCGAAAGAAAGAGCTCTCTCATGTGTATTTGCTAAACTATATCATGAAAACATTCAAAACAAGTGAGATAAAAAATGGATGAAGTTGTAATTGTAGCAGCAGGCAGAACTGCGATAGGTAAGTTTTTAGGAACCCTAAAAGATATTCCAGCTTCAACTTTAGGCTCAAGGGTTATCAAAGAGTTATTAAACAAAATAAAAATAGATCCAAATACCATAGATGAAGTGATTTTAGGACAAGTTTTAACAGCAGGCGTTGGGCAAAATCCAGCTCGTCAAACTTCAATAGAGGCAGGCCTGTCTCCAAATGTTCCAGCATATACTCTTAACAAAGTATGTGGATCTGGACTTAAAGCTATAGAGCTTGGCGCTAATGAAATTTTACTTGGAAATGCTGATGTTATAATTGCTGGCGGGCAAGAAAGCATGTCTTTATCTCCCCATGTTCTTTTAGGTTCTCGCAAAGGCAAACGTATGGGAGATTGGAAGCTTACAGATACAATGATCAAAGATGGCCTTTTCGATGCTTTTAATCGTTATCACATGGGAATAACTGCAGAGAATGTTGCTGAAAAATATAGTATTTCGAGAAAAGAGCAAGACTCTTTTTCTTACCAGTCTCAAATGAGAGCTAAAAAAGCAATTGAAGAAGGTCGATTTAAAGAGGAGATAGTTCCTATAAAAGTGCCTCAAAGAAAAAAAGATCCTATTGTTTTTGATACTGATGAGTATCCAAGATTTGATACTACAGAAGAAGGGCTTGCAAAACTCCCTACAGCTTTTAAAGATGGAGGAACCGTCTCAGCTGGGAATTCATCTGGTTTAAATGATGCAGCAGCTATAGTGATTTTAATGAGCGCAAAAAAAGCAAAAGAGCTTGGATTAAAACCTCTTGCAAAGATTAAAGCTTTTGCAAGTTTAGGCGTAGATCCTAAATACATGGGAATAGGTCCAATTACAACGATAAAGAAATGTTTAGAAAAAGCTAAATGGAAAATTAAAGATTTAGATCTGCTAGAGATTAATGAAGCTTTTGCAGCACCTTCAATTGCAATAAATAAAGAGCTGGGTTTTGATCCTAATATTGTAAACGTAAATGGAGGAGCGATAGCACTCGGTCATCCAATAGGGGCCTCTGGCGCTAGAATTTTAATAACCCTTCTTTTTGAAATGATAAAAAGAGATTCTAAAAAGGGCCTCGCTTCTTTATGTATTGGCGGCGGCATGGGAATCGCTATGGCGATAGAGAGATAAAATGGATAGTTTAATCGTTTTAAATACAGGCTCTTCTTCTATAAAATTTTCGATTTTTTCTATATCATCCGGTGAGATGAAAAGAGAGTATTTAGGTTCAGTTTCCAATCTTTTAACAAAACCACATATAAAAATAACTAAAGTAAACTCTGATACAGAGATTGATGAAGATTTAAAACTCGTTGGAGAGTCAAAAAACTATATTAGGTTGGTTCTACACTTTATTTTAGCCTGGGCTCGTAAAAATAATATAAAAATTATTGCAGCAGGGCATAGAGTTGTTCATGGTGGAAGCTTTGAAAAATCAGTTGTTTTTGATGATAAAGCTCTTGAATATCTAAAAACTTTAATTCCATTCTCTCCCTTGCATCAACCATATAACTTAAATGGTTATCTCTTTTTTAAAGAGGAATTTAAAGATCTTTTTCAAGTCGCTACTTTTGATTCTGCTTTTCACTCGACTTGCGATAAAATCTCTCAAAGCTATGCGCTTCCAGAATCCTTAACAAAGCAAGGTATTAGAAGATATGGGTTTCATGGATTATCATATGAATATATAGCATCAGAGCTACCAAAGTATTTAGATGAAAAAGATGCTAATAAGAAAATAATTGTAGCTCATTTGGGAAGCGGATCCACCATGTGCGCAATTGAAAATCTAAAAAGTTTAGCAACTTCTATCGGTCTCACTTCAATGGGAGGGCTTCCAATGGCAACTAGGCCAGGCGATGTTGATCCATATTTAGGGGTATATTTGATGGATCAGCTTGGATGGACTGCAGATGAGATCCAAAAGCTATTTTACAAAGAATCTGGGCTACTCGGAGTCTCTGGTATTAGTGCAGATATGGCAAAGTTAATAGAAAGCAGCGATCCTAGAGCTAAACTAGCTATTGATATATTTGTGCATAGAATAATGTTGTTTACTGGTTCTTTAGCAGCTGAGCTTCAAGGTTTAGATGGGTTTGTTTTTACAGGTGGCATTGGAGAGAACTCTAAAGAAATCAGAGAAATGGTCGCAAAAAAAATCTCTTGGCTTGGTGTAGATCTAGATTTAGATAAAAATAATAAATGCAAAAAAAAGGCTGAAAAAATTAGCAAAGATACTTCAAAAGTTTTTGTTTATGTTATTCCTACAGATGAAGAGATAATGATAGCTAAGCATACCTTTGAACTATATAAAGAGCATAAAAAGTAAAGAGCATAAAAATGAAAGAAAAAGAGATTCTAAAAAATGCTTATGCGATGCCAATTACATCGCCTAGCTACTCAAAAGGTCCATATAAGTTTGTTGATAGAGAATATCTAATAATCACATATAAAACCGATATGGATGCTTTAAAAGAGGTTGTTCCAGAGCCACTTCAAGTAAAAGATGCTTTAGTAAAGTATGAATTTATAAAGATGCCAGATTCTTCTGGTTTTGGTTCTTACACAGAATCTGGACA
>SDBV01004783.1_pt1 | contig 19287 bp, 11 predicted proteins | sample 2277081 | NCBI WGS metagenome assembly SDBV01 (sample SAMN10402039, study PRJNA504765) | marine sediment metagenome | isolation source: marine sediment core GS10_PC15, 223 cmbsf | place: Arctic Ocean: Southern Knipovich Ridge | collected 2010
CAACAACAATAGACTCAACCGGCGGGATAATGTTTCCGATATTAGGTGATTTGAAGGTTGCCGGCATGGAGGTGTATGAACTGCGAGATGATTTGCAAAAGCGGTTGTCCGAATTTATTGTTGCACCTCAGGTAACCGTCAATGTTACATCGATCCAGAGCCAGAAGGTCCACGTCCTCGGGGAAATATCATCTCCAGGAACGATTGTCCTTTCCGAAAGAACCACCCTTTGGGAGGCCATAAATAAGTCGGGATGGTTTACTAAAGACGCCAATAAAAAAAAGGTTCTTTTGGTTAGGGGCGAAAAGGATAAAGTCAATATTAAAACTTTTAATTTTAATGACTTAATCAAAACAGGGGCTCGCAATAATGAATATCTAAAAAACGGCGATGTTATCTATGTACCGCCTCTCTTAATAGCGAATATAGAAGATTTTATGCTACGACTGGACAATATTATTAGCCCTCTGCTTAGTATTGCAAGAGGTATCATATTTTGGCCAGATGTGGTTGACGTCCTGAGTGGAAAATCTGAAGGGGGTACAGTTATTATCGCCCCATAATTTTTTAGTATAGGAACTTGCTTTTATACTCTGCAAACCTTCAGTTTTGAATTTAATAAATTGTATTGAGGTATATAAAATTGGAAGTTAAAAAAATTCTTGAAATTATATTGAAAAGAAAATGGGTTTTGATTAATGTATTTTTATCAATAATGGTTACAACAATTATTGTCACGTTGTTGATGCCCTCAAGATATTCAACTTCAGGCAAATTACAGATAAAATCCATTGAAGATGCTTCATCAAACATTTTATCTGCAATTGGTTTTCCTCCTCTAAATACTAGTGATCAAGATAATTTAGATACAGTGATTGCCAAGAGTACTGTTCGTCCAGTATTAGCAAAAGTAGTAAAAACGCTTAATTTGAAAGACCGCAAAGGGAAGGCGTTAAAACCGCAAAAACTAATTAAATACTCAATTTTATCAAAAATATTTCCACGGGCTTATCTGGAACTGGAGCAATACGAAGATTCTGATCTGTTAGAAATTACAGCCGTTTCAAGCGATCCCAAGAGTGCGATGATGATTGTTAATACTTTTGCAGAAGCAGCAATAGAAGAAAATATAAAAGAACAAAAGGATGATTACAAAAGAGCAAAAAAATTCATTGCAGTAAAGTTAAATCAAGCGAAAGGAGAATATATAAAATATCTGAACGCGATAAAGAATTTTAAGATAGAGGAAAAATCGATTAACTTAGATACAGAGACTCAGATGATTATTGAAAAAGTCGCAGATTTAAAAAATGATCTTATGAACACTCGGCTGAATATATCAGTACAAAAAGCTATCTTGAATGAAATAAAAAACAAACTGAATTCACTAAATGAATACTATAAATCATCACAGGAAATAAAGAGCATCAGTCTTCTTGAAGATTTAGGATCAACCTTATATGAGTTAAGCTTAACCCTGGCAGAGAAAAAGAGCGGAGTAACAGATTTTCATCCAGATACGATTAGCCTAAAAAACAAAATCACCGAAACTAAAAGACTAATAAGGGAAGCTGCTGCCAAAATATATGGTCAGGACACATATTCAGCACAAAGTCTTATTGAAGCACTTACAGATGAGGTGGTTAGCCTCGCAGCCAATGAAGCAAAGCTTGAGGCTATAAAAAAAATAGTTATCCAGGAAGAAGATATATTAATGAAACTTCCGCATAAAAGTTTTAAGATTACTCAACTTCAGTTAGATTTAAATTCAAGTGAAACAATTCTAAATAGTCTCATGGAATATAGTGATCAGATCAGTATTGCAGAATCTATGATGTTTTCAAATATACATTTGATAGAACCGGCGATAGAACATGATTTAAAGGACCGAAAACACAAAAGTCCCAAACCTATACTAAATATGGCAATCGGTATTTTTGTTTCATCGATATTAGGGTTAGGATTAGTTTTTTTTATAGAATACCTTGATGAGACAATTACGTCGCCTGAAGATGTTAAAGCATTCGGAGAATTGACATTTTTAGGAGCAATTAGAAAATTTGATAAAGCTGAAAACACCATAATATCAGAAATGGACCCCAAAGACCTAATTTGTGAATCTTATCGTACAATTCGAAACAACATCAGATTCTCAAGCCCGGATAGAAACTTAAAAAGCATTATCTTTTCCAGTTCAATTGCCAAAGAAGGCAAGACTATATCTGCTGTCAACTTGGGGATTCTGTTTGCCCAGGGGGGTAAAAAAGTTTTGCTTATTGATCTAAATCTTCGAAACCCTTCATTACATCGTCTGTTAAATGTGCCGAACCACAATGGAGTTGTAAATGTAATTAACGATGACATAGATCTCGGAGATGCTATTTTTGATACCGCTATCCCAGGCTTGACGATCCTTACCGCCGGACCAAAGCCGCATGATCCCGGAGGATTGATCGAATCAAAAAAGCTAAAGCAATTGATAGAAAAGCTGTCTGGAGATTTCGACCTTATAATAATTGATTCGCCATCCCTGCTTTTAACAAACGATGCGGTTATCATTGCCAGATATGTTGATTTCTCTATACTGGTAATTGAGAGCGAAAAGATGACAAAACAGGAATTAAGCCAATCAATAGAAGTTCTAAAGGGAGCAGATATCCATTTAATTGGAGGTTTACTCAACAAGTATAACACCAAAAGGATATGGGCTTTATAGCCAATATTACTTCGGCGGTTATTACGCGTGATTTAAAGCCGGATCATCCGATTTAAGAACAGCGATGGGCAGCCGTTTGAATTTTTGCGCTGATCGGGCCATCAAGCATCTGAGTGTTAAGCGGAAACCGGACTTGGAAAAAGTTAAAGATCTTATATGCATGTTTATTAAAAAATAGGGGGGTAGAGATAACTCATGAAAAAGATGGCGCAACATATCCTTTTGTTTTTTGGAAGCTTGTTTTTTGTTCTAATAATAGCGGAAATCGGAATCAAGGTTTTTGCACCCCAGCCACGATACTATGCACCTCAATATCTTTTCGAAGCTGATGAACTGCTCGGATATAAATTGACACCAAATTTCCAAGGGTTTTACAGTACTCCTGAAAATATTGTGAAAATGCAAACAAACCGCAATGGTCTCAGGGATTACGAACACGGGGAAATGAAGGGAGCACGAATATTGGGTCTGGGAGATTCATTTGTGATGGGTGTCGGTGTAGAATTAGAGGAAACCTTTTTATATTTACTGGAAAAGCATTTTAATGCTAATTTTATAGGGTTTCAGTTTGATGTAATTAAGGCCGGCGTGCAAGGATATGGGACTGATCAGGAGGTGGATTTTTATAAAATATCCGGGTTAACATATAGACCAAATCTTGTAATCTTGGGATTTTATCCAAATGATTTAATCGATAATTTACTGCCAAATTTCACTGTCAGAAATGGATATTTAACAATGGAAGAGGGGGTAAGCACAAAAACAAAAAGAAAACGATCCATAATAGATTATAACTACATAGCAGGCTTATTGAAAAACGAAATACACCTCTTTCGATTTGTAACGAATAAATTAGCAAATATACATTTCTTTAAAAAAATATTTTTAAAATCAGCAGACAAATTAAAAAAAAGCAGAAGAAATCGAATCGCTATTTATTCTAAACAAAATGATAAAAAAATTCAAGAGGGATGGTTAGTGACAAAAAGGCTTTTAAAAGAACTGAAGGATAAAGTAAGGTCAAACAATTCAGAGCTATTAATCGTTTACATACCAGAAAGACTTCAGGTTTATAAAGAGCAATGGGATAGGGTAAAAAAGCAATGGGGGTTGAATGATATCAACTATGATAAATTTAGACCAAACAAAATTCTGTCTGATTTTTGCAAGGAAAGTGACATTCCGTTCCTTGATTTATCTAATGAGTTCAAGATGCATTTGGAAAAAGGGAAAGATCTTTATTATCAGCTTGACCCGCATCTGACAGTTAGCGGTAATGAAGTTGCTGCCAAAGCAATTTATAAGAAGATAGTTGATGACAAATTAATAAAGATACCCGAAAAGATCAGCGCTCAATGACACCCGTATTCAGCGACTCGCTTTAAAATTGGATTTCCTGTATTATTATTTGATCTATTTTTAACAGGCTATAATATTTAAAAAATATCGTTACCCCTAAACTTCAGCCCATTCTTATTACTATTATACAGATTCTAAATAACAAACAATGTCAGCAATAATCGATAGAATTGATTTTACCGGTATCTTTAACATTAGATATAAGAAGATATATTATATCATCTGGATATTTGGTATAACATATGCAGTTTTATCTTTATTAACAAACTTTTATCTTACATTTCTGTCACTTGTCGGTTTAGTTGTTTTTTCCGCAATATTGATCAGGCCAATGTTTGGGTTTTACCTGTTGATTATTACTCTGCTAGAAGAGATGGTAAGATTTTTTGTTATGACTCAACCTTATGTGACAACAAAATTTTATCTTCATCTCATTTTTCTTTATCCAACTTTTATCGGTTGGTGTATTGCAAAGAGTGCCGGCATCGTTGAAAAACGGCCCCATAATACCCTCGATCCACTAGTAATTCTTGTTGTTATTTATCAGACAGTTTCAATTTTGTGGGCGCCCTCTTTGGAAGTCAGCCTGTTGACTTTAATCATTTTGTACAGCAATTTTTTGCTCTATTATTTGCCCGGGGCTTTGATCAGGGACCAAAAGACACTGAAAAATTGTATTAATGCGTGGATAATTACTGGAGTTATTGTCGGTATTGGTGTGTTGCTTACCAATAATAATTTTATTCATATCGGCGATACGGTTTTAATCAATAAAGATATGGGTTTTATGTATGAATTCAAGGAACATCACAATAGGGCCTCAGGTTTTGCAGGGTCTGATCATGCAGGCGGTTTTTTGATACTAACTTCTGCTTTTACAATTGGATATATGATAGTTGCTAAAGGATGGAAAAAAATATTGCTCTTTGCAGTTGTGATTTTTTTGTTTTACTGCAACATTGTTACGGTCACAAGATCAACTATGTTTGGTAATATAGCTTTATTTTTTATGTTTTTCTTCATAAATCCACTTTACAGAAAAAAGCTCATTAAATATTCTTTTATAACTGTAATACTAAGTTTTTTTGTAATTATAGCTGCAAAACCTGGAATGTTTGATCGAACGTTAATCGGATTGGGCATTATAGATTCACCTATATTCTATGAAAAAGAAATTACCAGTGAAGAAACTTTAGAAAATATCAGCGGAATGGGAATCAGAATTATATGGTGGAAAGACAGTTTAAAGGTTATGTTAGATGACCCTTCCAGACTTCTGCTGGGATTGGGGCTTTCCGGTTTTGTATATCATACAACAAGTCCCGAAGTAAATGGTGCGACCTGGGCGTTCTTTTACGAGATGGGAATTTTTGGTACCATACTTTTAATATTTATTCTTATCAATTTATTTACCACCTTTAAACCGTATTTCGTTAATATAAATTTTAAAGAAATGGGATATCCTGCAATTATGCTGATATGTGCTGTTTTAGGATACATCGGAGATACTGGTATTCATGGGTTAATTGACTATGACCTAACAGGTCCGGGAAGCCGTCTTGTGTGGTTTCCGTTAGGTTTTATCATGGCTATTTTGAATATTGTCAAAAGCAGACAACTTGAGAATGAAACCAAATGAAAGTATATAATCTATGCTGGAAACCAATTTTTTGGGTAACACTGTTGCTCTTTGTTTTGTGTATAGACAGCAGTCATGAAAAGATCATTGCAGGAACTTTTTCACAGCAGGAAATAATGAGTAATCCGGCTGAAAAATACTTTGTGGGAGAGATAAAACCGGCTTTATTGAAACGAGCAAAAAGACTGCTGGATAATGAAAGACAGAATCCAACCTCTCCTTATAAAGTTCAGAAACGTTTCAGGGGTTTGACAATGATCGTTTCAGGAATGTTGCAAACTGGAAGCTCTGTAAAAGAGATCCTGCCCAAGAATGAAGGACTGGCGATTGAAACCTTAATACGGCAGGGACAATTGAATGAGGCTGCCAAGAGGGTACATGCCGCTATCTTGATTGTATAGGAATTTCCTTTTTTTGACAATGGGATGATCGGAGGCCATTTAAGGAATAAATATCATATAGTATTTTTTAGGGAGGCATCATAATGCTAAAAAAAACGTTCCTTTTTGCGGCTTTAATAACATTCGTTTTTACCGTAGGAAAGGAGAACTTAGGAGAGGTGGGAATGGTTTATGCTCAATATGACGGAAGGGCACAAAGTCAGGGAATGCCTTCTAAAGGGAATAATGGGCAAGAGTTGTCAAAGAAATTGCAACAGTTATTGGAAACAGAGAAACAAGATCCCACAACTGTAGAAAATGTTCGGAAACGTAATAGGAGGTTAGGGCAGATACTTTCCGGTATGATACGTGCCCGACAGCCTGTTAACAACATCCTTTCCCGCGCTGAAGGGCAGGAGATCAACTCCCTGTTAAGAAACGGAGATTTAGATACTGCTGCTGACATAGTGCATGATGTAATTATGAGATTACAAGATTTCGAGACAAAAGAAGCTATTCCTGCCAGTGAGTCTGCAGAAACAGAAGGAAGCTCTATGAAAAGAGGACAACTAGCTGGAGGTAAAAAACCATTAGAAACCGTACGTAGTGGAACTTTATCTACTGAAATAATCCGAGATTTATTAGATACTGAGAAACAAGAACCCACCACCGCCGAAAATGTTCAGGAACGTAATAGGAGGTTAGGGCAGATACTTTCCGGTATGATACGTGCCGGACAACCTGTTAACAACATCCTTTCCCGCGCTGAAGGGCAGGAGATCAACTCCCTGTTAAGAAACGGAGATTTAGATACTGCAGCTGGCATAGTGCATGATGTAATTATGAGATTGAAAGACATTGCTATTGGAATCGCTGAGAGTTCCACACCTATTTTAAAACTAAATATTCATCAAATGGTTAGTGGTAATTCTTTTGGTAATATCCTTAAATTAATGAATCCTGTCATTGACTCAGAAAAACGCCGATTATATTTTAGCGGTTCTAAATCGACCCATATTGGTGTTGTTGATTTAGACAGCAACGAATTGGTAGAAACCTTTGACATCGGGATACCTGGTGGGTTTCTCCTTGTTGACCATATAACCAGCGATATTTATGTATATGTTATTGGCGTTGACAGAGTTTTAAAAATTGATCAGAAACAAAAAGACGCTTCTCTTGTTGATTTTTTGCCTTCATACCTTCCGTTGCCAAAGAAAGGAGTTCCTAAAGTTTATAAAAATTATATTTATGAAAATACCGGCTATCCATTTTTGCCCGGTTATCTTCAGCACGAAAATGCAGCTTATGGTGTTATAAAAGTTAGAGATAAAACAGGGAAGCTTGTAGATCAGATAGTATATGGCCCGAATGCGTTATATTTTGTTATTGACCAGGAAACAGGTAAGCTCTATACGACTAATTCGGGCGATGGTTCGATCAGCATTTATGATTTAGATAATAACCAAAAAAAGATGAAAGATATTAACGTGGGTACGGCGGTTGAAGAAGTCGTGTTAAATCAAGATAAAAATATCCTTTATATTAGAAACAGAGTTGGAGGAAGCGTCATATACTATTATAGCCTTAATTCAGGCAAACTTGGTACTTTTGAAAATGAGAATGTTTCCAAATCTCAAGGAATTGGTATGTGGCCGACTCAGATGATTTACGATGATGGCAAGCTCTATGTGTTGAGTCATTATGCAGGTAGGGTTGATATTATTGATACCATTAGCCATAAAGTGGTTAACAGCATTATGCTGGATCTTTCCTATAAACCACGGACAGATGCTATTTCAGCAATGGCAATGGATAAAAAGAGGAAAAGGTTGTACGCCGTCTTTCCAGAAATGGGAGAATTGGTTGTTGCAGACGTTAAGACTTTAAAGTCTATAAAAACTTTGAAGATAGGACAATATGATACTTCAAAGTTTGGTCCTGCCTTGATTACCATAAACGTTGATGAAGTTTTGAACAAAATATATGTATATCTTACATTCGAAAAAATATTGCAAATCTACGATGGCAATACATATAAACTTGAAAATAGTATTTCTATAGATGCCGGGAAAAAGATACATGATATGATAACGTCGAATCCGGAAAAAGGGATTATGTATTTAGGCAATAAAATCATTGATGCTAAAACTTTAAAGGTGAAACATCTTTTTCCTCAAGGCCAAAGAGTTATTGCTTTTGATAATTCAAAAAACACGGTTTATCTTGTTGATATGATAGCGTCAGAACGGGCAAAGAAAGTTGAAAAGGTATACGAATACAAAGATATGTCTATAAAAAGGGAATGGACATTGTCGCCAGTTATTTCCATTCCATCTTCATTCGCCTTCGATTTCAATAATGGTATATTTTACGTTGGTTATTTGGAGTCATCAGTTATTGAAGCCTTTGATTTAAAAGATAATTCAAGTATTGTCACAATAGAGGAAGAGGAAAATCCTCTCAAATAGCGTCACAGTGAAACAAATCAAGATAATGAAGATACAAAAGAAAATTCTTTCCAGTTTTCTTATTTTGGTAGGATTTGGGTGTATATCTTTAGTCCTGGCGGAGGACATAATCACGCGGGCCTTCTCCTTTGTATCAATTACCTCTTTTATCTTTCGCTGCTCGTCTGCTATCGAAGTAGTATGCTCTTTGGGCCCTGGAGGATGAGATTGCTATAAGATATAGGCGCAGTATAGTTGGGTTTTGCATTGCTTTACCTAACTTGCATAACAAAGAAAGGAACTCTACCACTGAGAATCGAAAATTTTAAAAAACTTATTTTTAGCATACCTTCAGAAACCGAATTTACTGAAAAAGAGAAAATTGGCGCTAAAAGAGTTGTCAAAAATTACATGTTTATCCTTATCTCCAATGGAATTCGGATTGCTGCAGGCTTCTTTATTTTAATTGCCATTGTAAGATATCTCTCTGTTGAACAGTACGGTCAATATTCTTTTATTATTTCATTTGTTACTTCTATATTTGCAATCACATATTTTGGGATTCAGATGATCTTAATAAGGGAAATTGCAAAGAATAAACTTAAAGCCAGTCAAAACTTGGGTGTGGCATTACAATTAAGGATATCATTGTCGGCAATTGCAATCCTGATATTAATTGTTTCTATGTATTACATGGAACTCCCAGCTTTAATTGTAACTGCAGGTATGTTTGCCATTGCGTCTGAGTTCTTTCTAACAATAACTATGCTAATTAAGTCTGCATTTATAGCTTACGAGAAGATGATATATGATCCCATTATTACCATGAGTTATAGTCTTGTTTTTTTAATGGGTATTATTTTTGCAATTTACTTTGATTTGGGTTTTTTATTAATCTTTGTTTTCATGGCAGTTGCAAACCTGATACAGTTAGTTACTTCACTATATATCTTTTCCAGTAAATTTTTTCGTCCTTCGTTAGCTTTAGATAAGTCAATTTATCTGAAATTTTTAAAGGATGCTCTGTTAGTTGGGATTGGTATTTTCTTTTACAAGAATCTTTTTCTAATAAATGTTTTAATGTTAAAATGGTTAGGCAGAATAGAGGATGTCTCATATTTTCATGCACCGCATAACCTAATTGTTCAAGCACAGGTTGTATTTATGGCATTGTTCATGGCGATATACCCAGTTTTTTCTCGTTTAATGCATAACGATCGTGAGAAAATTGCCAATATCTACGAAAAAATATTTAGATTTTCGTTTGTGGTTAGTTTTTTTTCCGGAATATACCTTTTTCTTTTTTCTGAAGAGGTGATTAATATTTTGTTTGGCAGTAAATATGTTTATTCTAAAATTGTATTGATGATTTTATCCTGGGCAATGGTTCCCCTCGCAATGGATATGCTTCTTAACAATATATTAATTGCCATGAACAAACAGATATACAGTGTATTCTATGTGGGAACAGCACTTGTTTTAAATTTATTAGCGGGCCTGATATTTATACCTTCTTACGGTGCTATTGCGGCATCATGTATTTCATTATTTTCATACACATTTGTCTTTTTCTGTGGCATATATTTTGTTGTAAAAAATGGTATGCAAGTAAATATTTTTACTACCGCTGCCAAAATATGTGTCGCGTTAGTAATTACCGCAATAGCGGTTTATTTATTAAAACTCGTTTCTGTTCCGCTTGCAATTGTTTTCGGAATAATTATATACTTTGGTACTATACTTTTAATGCGTACTTTTACGATAAACGAAATAATGGTGCTGGTGGAAAGTGTACGAAATGTGAGGGAATAATAGCTGTTTACGTTTTTAAATTCGGAGAAAACAAGAGAAATGTTATAATATAACTATGGTTAGTATTGTACTAAAAACGGTGCCATGTTTAAATCCGAAAGATATTTAACCAATTCTTAATAAGGCGAATCCAAGAAGATGATACCTATACGCTATCGATTAAAATCCAATATTTCAAAATATCATACAATAAAACGTTATTTTGAATCTTTTAAGAGTTATTCTATGCACAATAATTCAAAGAAGTTGTCCAATTTATTATCAATATATCGTTATAGGACAACAGGACAAGACAAGGTAAATGCTTATCCTCCTATTCTTAAAATAGAAGTGAATAATATTTGTCAGCTTAAATGCCCGGGGTGTCCTACAGGACTTGGGACCAATCCTGATCCAAAAGGACAAATAAGTTTCGATACATTTAAAAATGTTATTGATAAAGTAGGAGACTATGCCTATTGGGTCGAACTATTTGGTTGGGGAGAACCTTTCCTTAATAAGAATTTGTTTGATATTATAAATTATTCCCATACACATAATATCGGAACATGTGCCAGCAGTAATTTTTTGGCCTTGAATGAAAAAGATATAAATGAAATGATTAAAGCCGGCCTTACGCAGGTAGTAATCAGCATGGACGGTATTACGCAAGAAACGTATCAAAAATATAGAAAAGGGGGAGATATTGAAAAATTATTAAATAATTTAAAATATCTTTTACGAAGAAAGGACGAACTCAAGAGCCATTTTCCCGTAATAGAGGTACATTTTATTACAATGGAGCACAATCTACATGAACTAAATGAAGCAACTGAGTATATGCGCCGTTTAGATCTGAATCGTTTCTATTTTCTTATTAAAGACAGTGGACCAGGAGAATATATTCCTTTTCATGATGTTCCTGACGAAAAAATAATTATAAAAAATCTCAGACGAAATTTAAAAAAGTGTAAAAAATTGTGGTATAATTTTCATGTATGCTGGAATGGAGATGTGCGTCCATGCTGCCATACATTTGGAAACATTGGAAATATTAATGAAGAGGATTTTTATGATATATGGAATAACGAAATGTTTAGAACTTCACGGAAAATTGTTTGTCCTGGTAAAGAGAATATGCAAAATACAAATAGCCCTTGTCTTACATGTTATTTAGTGAGAACGCGGATGAAAGAGGATGATGAAAAGACTACAACGTAGGCAAACGAAATATATTGAAATAATTTAATAGTGATGATTATGGAAAAAAAAAATCATAAGCGCAGGTTAAAGGCCATTATTATAGGATGGGATGGGGCTACATTTGATATTATAGAACCTCTTGTGGCCCAAGGGCGATTGCCCAATATAGCTTCACTCATGGAAAATGGTGTTTGGGGAAAGCTTGAATCTTCAACACCACCTTTGACACCTGTTGCTTGGACATCCATAAGTACGGGAGTCAACCCTGGGACTCATGGTATTTATGATATCATGGTTTATCGCCCGGATGAACATAAAATGTGTTTGATTAACTCTACCATGCGGAAGGTGAAGCCGCTATGGTCTATCTTAAGTGATAGGGGAAATCAGGTAGGCATTTTGAATGTTCCTGTAACCTATCCTCCCGACACAGTTAACGGGTTTGTAATTCCTGGTATGTTTACACCTGAAAATTTGTCTGACTTTATGTATCCTTCAGAGCTAAAATCTGAGCTTGAAAATAAGTTTGGTAGATATATAGTTGAGTGTGATCAAATTGATAATCCTGCATATTATTTGAAGTTAATTCACAAAATGATCAAGCAAAGAGAGGAAGTCACTTTGCATCTTATGAATCATTATAATACGGATTTCTTTTTTGTAGTTTTTATCGCCTCTGACAGGGCTCAGCACTTTTACTGGAAATACATGAATCCTTCTCATCCAGAACACCATAAATACAAAGATTCTATAGCAAAGGTTTATGAAAGGATGGATCAGGCCCTTGGTCGTATATTAGGAAAAGCTGGAGATGATGCTTATGTGATGATGGTTTCCGATCATGGTTTTGGACCACTGAAATCTGCATTTTTTCTTAACAACTGGCTTATAAAAAAGGGCTACCTCCATTTAAAACAGGATCCAGCTATTGCTTTGAATAGAAAAATTAATTCCAGATATAAAACCGAGGTCATTAGATTTCTAAAAAAAATAACACCCATTTCTATATGGAACAAACTCAAACCTGATTTTGTTGCAAAATCTAGAAAAGAAGACAATCTTTTCTTGTCTTTAATAGATTGGGAAAAAACAGTAGCCTTCTCGGAAGGAGCTGGAGGCGGAATATATATAAACCCCAATACTGTAAAGCCTGAGCAGTATGAGGGTGTTATTAACGAAATTATTGATGGGCTCAGTGATTTGAGTGAACAGGAAGGGAAGAAGATAATTAAAAGGGTTTTTCTCAAGAAAGATATTTTTTCCGGTAACTTTACCGCGAATGCTCCTGATCTCACAATTATCTGCAATGGGGGATACCATATTGTTGTTCCTAGTGAACTTCTATTTCTTAATAAAAAATATGAAGACTCCTTATTTATGCCACATCGATGGTCAGGGAGGCATGAACAACATGGTATTTTTTTGGTAAAAGGACCAGGTATTCGAAAAAAGATGGAAATAAAAGGGGCTAGAGTAATAGATATTGCACCCACAGTTCTTTATCTAATGAACGAAAAGATACCTGAGAAGATGGAAGGAAATTTATTGGAAGCTGCTGTAGTTAAAGAACATATTCTAAATGAACCTGTACAATATACTACAGACATAATTATTCAGGAAAAAGAGGAAATGAATCTATCTGAGGAGGAGGAAAAAGAAATAGCGGAGAGGCTGAAAAATCTTGGCTATATAGAGTAATTAATATCCACCGGCATAGCTGGTGGCTAAAAGAAATCCCCTAAAGGGGGGTATTAACATTAATTTTTTTGTATATACATTTACACTTAATCCATAAAATTAATTTTGCAATGCCGGTGTTAAGGCCAAGGCAATTCCCATGAATTTCGCGCCTTAATATCACTTGATGTTAAGGGATTTTAAAATCATATTTTTTGCCGGCCCGTAGTTCATTCTGGCCGGTGCGCAAGCACATTTCCAAAATGGTGTGAAGCGACATTGATATCGTTGTAGCAATTTTGACAGATTTGCGTATGTCGCCTGAGGAAACTCCTGAACCAGTTTATAGATCCGACTAGTCGTGAGTCGCCCCTGTTGGCTAACTTCAGATCCGACTTAGTCGGGATGCGCTTAACTCGATAAGCCGTATAATTTTCAAAGAACACACGAAAAAAAAATATATACCAAATACTGAAAGTGTTAACAAATGATTCAGGTTGTTATAAAATGTGCCTTGTTAGATGTTATACGATTTCTATATTGGTACCCATTTCGCAAATTTGTTCAATTGTTGCCTTTTAGTTTTGTACGTATTTTAGGACAAATTGGCGGTTTTATGTTATCCAGGGTTTCAAAAAAGAAAAGATTAGCCTTAGAATATGAAATATCTTTAATCTATGGCAAAAATATGAATAAGGTGAATAAGGATAAATTTAATAAGAGTATACTCAATTCCTTCACGATACTTTGCCAAAATGCGTTGGAAGTATTAATTTATCCAAAGCTTAATTCAAATAATATAGATTTCATTATTAAATACTATGGCTTTAACAATTTAGACAAGTCTTTGCGTAAGGGTAATGGAGTAATGCTCCTTTTTGCCCACTTTGGTGCCAATCAGATGATAATGCCCGCCATAGGTTACAAAGGTTATAAGATGAGTCAATTAAGCGCTCCTTCAACGGTTTGGAAAGAAAAAATGCCAAATAAGACATTTAGCCGTATGGCTGAAAGTGCATTGGAGATTCGATGGATACAAGAATTATCTCTACCGGTTAAACATATAAACATATTCGGTTCCTTAAAGGATGCGTTTTTATGCTTAAAAAGAAATGAAATATTAGGTATTGCTATAGATGGAGGAGGGGGAAAAGATAGAGTGGTTATAGATTTTTTGGGGAAAAAGGCGCTGTTTTCAGTCGGGGCAATAGAGATTGCAATGAGAACAGGTTGTACAGTACTGCCTGTTTTTATGGTTAGGAGTAAGAATGGAAAAAACATGATGATTATTGAGCCCGCTTTGAAAGTCCTGACAAAAGATGAAGACCCAAACGCTGTTAAAAAAAATATATCTGCCTTTGTTAAGAGGTTAGAGCGGTATGTACTGAAATACCCATGCCATTATCTAAATTATCTTGTTTTAAGAAGACTTATGATAGAACAGGGAGATATGGCATTTATTATGGAGGAAACTGAAAAATGAGAATCTTATTAGTTAGGCCGCCATATCATAGATTAATGGGATATCGGCCATCTCCTTATTTTCCACTAGGGATTGGTTATATAGGAGCAGTGCTTGAAAAAGTAGGGCACGATGTAAAGATATGGAATGCTGATGCCACAGTGGGTATAACCGCAGGCGTTATGCCTGATGAAGTAACTATGTTGAAGGAGAGACAGCAAAAGTTTACAGAATACCAGAATGCGCTCCAAAATAGTAATCATCCTGTGTGGGTAGAAGTACAAGATATTTTAAAGGATTTTGATCCAGATGTTGTCGGCTTTACTGTATTGACTCCTGAGGTAGGTTCTGCCACCAAGTTTAGTTCTTTGGTTAAAGAGGGGCGTGAAGATAGAGTGGTAGTTTGGGGAGGACACCATGCAACATTTCTACCGGATGATGTACTAAGCTATGGAGCAATTGATGTGGTAATTAAGGGTGAGGGTGAAAATACAATACTTGATATGATGTCTTCTTTGTCTTCAGGCGTGAAAGATTTTGCCGCGATTAAGGGACTTTCATATCGGGACAATGGTAAAATATACCACAACCCGGATCGTGAACTGATCGAAGACCTTGATGCTATCCCTTTTCCTGCACATCATTTAAGCCTCTTTCCTGAAGCTTTCAAAAGAATGGAAAGAATTGGCATTATGACGAACCGGGGATGTCCGTTCAGATGCGGTTATTGTTCGTCTCCTAAATTTACAAGAAAAAGTGTTCGATTGAGAAGTTATAATAATGTTATTAAAGAAATTAAACATGTAACCGGTTTCTATAAAAAAAATATAATATCTTTCCTCGATGACAATTTTACAATCGACAAGAAACGCGTTATAGCTCTATGCGAACATTTAATTAACGCCAATTTGAAGGTGTCCTGGGATACTATGACAAGGGCAGACATTCTAAATGAGGATGTAGTAAAACTGTTAAAGCGGGCAGGATGCTGTGGAGTGTCGATTGGTATTGAAAGTGGAAGTGAAAGGATGCTTAAGAAGATCAAAAAAGGGGTTAAATTAGATAAAGTGGTAAATGCCTACAATCTCCTCTATCGTTATGACATACCATCAGGAGCAAATTTTATGGCAGGCTTTCCTGAAGAAACTACGGATGATATTCAGGAAACTTTTGATTTGATGAAGAAGATTAAAACCGAAAATATCAATTTCAATATTTTTGAACCTATTCCTGGAAGTCCTCTTTTGGAAGATTGTAGACGATTGGGGTCAGTTCCTCAAAAAGTGGATTGGCGTACATTCGGTTTTTGGCCTATGAATCATTTTACCAATAATGTCTCACCTGAAGAGTTTGCCCGGATAGCCATTAATATTACCCAGTGGGTTTTTGATTATAAATGCAGCTTTCGTGTCCGTTGGATGAGGATTAAGCCATATATAAAAAATGATCTACTTTATCCGTTCAAAAAACTTTTAAATTCCATTAAGGTTCGAATTTTAAAACGTTTTGTTAGTGACTAATAAAGAAAAAGAAATTAGACATGGAATGCTGAATCACAGAGGAAAGTGCATTCTTAACGATATAGGGTCAGCATCTTCATGTTTACCAATAGGAAAGTTTGATATCTCTTGATTTTATCTTAGACTTGCCGGATTTAATAGTATTCCATGTCCATATGTTGTAAGTTCGTATCTAAAGCTATTTCAAGAAGAAATAGACCGAAGTATTATCATGAAACTTATATCAAAGGTAATTAATTCATGAGAACAAGCATAATAGCACCAACCCCTCCAGATGTGGCTGCATTTGGAGTAAGGGCATTATCTGCTTATCTTAAGCAACATGGAAAGGATGTCCAACTTATATTTTTACCTGGCGGTGTTGAAAAGCTCAAATATAAAACTGACTACAGATATGAATATGAAAAGTCAATCCTGGAGCAGATAGTAGAACTGTGTCGTGGTTCTGAGCTTGTTGGTATTTCCTTTATGAGCAATTATTTAGGCCGTGCAATGCAACTGAGCGAGGTTATTAAGAGTGCAATGCAAGTTCCTGTGATTGTGGGTGGTATCCATCCAACGGTAATGCCTGGAGAATGTTTGAAGTTTGCAGACATTGCGTGTGTCGGTGAGGGTGAAGAAGCAATGTTAGCGCTTGTTGAACATATTGAAAATGGAAAGAATTATCAAAATATTAATAATCTATGGCTTAAATCGAATGGACAAATAATTCGAAACTCTCTCAGCCCTTTGACACAAAATTTGAATGATTTGCCTTTTTATGACTTTGGTATGGAAGGGCATTATATTTATGATAACATTAAGAAAAGTATTGAACCAATGAGCAAAGAATTACTTAAGCGTTCCTTTCCTCTTGAGCCCCATTTGGAGGGGACGTTCAATGATTCTTATAAACGTACGTTATCATACAAAACTATGACGACCCGCGGCTGTCCTCACCACTGTACTTTTTGTGCAGAAAATACTCTTCGCCAGCTTTATAAAGAACAAAAATACCTGCGAAAAAGAAGTATTTCTCATATTATGCATGAATTGCTTTGGGTGAAGCAAGGATTACCCTTCGTGGAGAGCATATTTATTTTCGACGACACTTTTCTGGTTCGAACCAACAAAGAAATCCAAGAATTTTCAAAGGAGTACAAACGTCATATCCAGCTTCCGCTTCATGTGCAGGTCAGTCCTGCCACTGTTACGGAAGAAAAAATCTGCGCTCTGGTTGATGCCGGCCTTGCATTTGTCGAAATGGGCATTCAAACTACCAGTCGAACCGGAATGAGTCTATATCGAAGAAAAACTTCGGAGACGGAGATATTCGATGCCGCCCGCATCTTCAATCGGTTCCAAGATCTCATTCACCCTCCCTGCTACCATTTGATCCTCGACAACCCTTGGGAATCAACTGCTGATAAACTGGAAACCTTAAAAACGGTCTTGCAGTTGCCCAAGCCCTTTTGGCTTAAACGGGCCTCGCTTGTTCTTTTTCATGGCACGGCGCTCTACCAAAAAGCTAAAAAAGAAGGCATCATCCGTAGCGACAAAGACGAATGGGATCAAATATATTCCAAACATTTGCATACTCCCAAGGGCTCTTACATCAACTTTCTTTTCTACATAGCCGGATTTTCCTACTTTCCCAGATGGATTATTCGGGTGATGGCCCAGCCTGTTTTCATTCAGCTGTTTGAGAGCAAAAAATATTCTAAGTCCTTTCAAGTACTAAACCGCATCGGTGAAGGAGCAATTGTTCTTTCAAAAGGCATCCGTTCCTTAGCCACCGGAGACGTGGGCCGGATTCGAAGATATTTTCAAAAACTCTTTTCCAACACCTAATCATGCAGCGTGCGAGTGATGAGATAGATAGCTTTGAAAAACACCCCCTTTCGCCGATTTCTTTGTCAGGTTCAGATTTTAATCTACCACAACTTGGGTGGATAAATCATCGAAATACTTAATGTATTCCTGTGGTTAATCCTCCAAGGCGAATCGCCTTTCTAGAACTCCAATAAGATTGAATATTTTTCAAAGCCCTCGGCTGGCGGTGTGAGATAAAAACCTGTTACGCAAAATGCATTTCATCATCCTTTGCGCATGGTGACCTTAAACTAAAATGAACATCACGCTTATTTCGCCCTATCCGGACATTACTTCTTTCGGAGTACGGACCCTTTCTGCATTCCTGAAGCAGCATGGTCATGCTGTTCAGCTTATCTTTTTGCCCGATCCCTTCGGAGATGATCTGAAATACAATGTAAAAAGGTATGAAGATGTGATTTTTGACCAAATTGTCGAACTCTGCCGTGCATCTGATCTGATCGGCATTACTTTGATGACGAATTTTTTTGACGGCGCCGTCCAGATCACTGAAAAAATGAAAAGTGCTCTTAAAAGTCCTGTGATCTGGGGGGGAGTTCACCCGACCATCCGGCCTGAAGAATCCTTGAGGTATGCGGACATGGTTTGCATCGGTGAAGGTGAGGACGTTTTGCTGGAACTCTGTCAGCGTATGACCGCTGAAAAGGATTTTTCGGACATAAATAATATCTGGCTCAGACGTGACAACCGGATAATCGAAAACCCCATCGCTCCACCACCACCCAACCTGGATGATTATTCAATCCCGGACTACAGCATGGATGATCATCATATCCTGCTGAACGACCGCATTGTACCTCTAACCCACGGGATCACCGAAGCGTTTTTAAAAAAAGGGACGGTCGCCGAATATATTGGAAAAACCGGCTATCAGACCATGACCAGTCGCGGATGCCCCCATAAATGCACTTACTGTATCAATCATACGGTCAACAATATATACGGGGGAAAAGCCAAACTGCGCTGGCGTTCGGTTGATCATGTGATGGAAGAACTTTTATGGGTAAGAAAAAATATGCCCTACGTGGATTATATCTGGCTGTCGGACGACGAGTTCATGGCCCGAAAGTATGATCGTCTGGTTGAATTTTGTCACAAGTACAAGCAAATGATCGACTTGCCGTTTTCCTGTCTGGTAAGTCCCCTGAGTGTAACGGAAAAAAAGATGACTCTCCTGGTGGAGGCCGGGCTTGTTTACGTTCAGATGGGTGTCGAGAG
>SDBV01004784.1_pt1 | contig 19284 bp, 21 predicted proteins | sample 2277081 | NCBI WGS metagenome assembly SDBV01 (sample SAMN10402039, study PRJNA504765) | marine sediment metagenome | isolation source: marine sediment core GS10_PC15, 223 cmbsf | place: Arctic Ocean: Southern Knipovich Ridge | collected 2010
GGTCTTCGGTTTCAGTCCAGTCGGCCATAAGTTGCTCGAAAGACTGCGTCGCCTTTAGATCAGGGTACTGCTCGGCGATGGCGAGCAAGGACGACATTAGATTCGACAGGGGAATTGTGACCTCGCTGGGAGCGTCCTTCTTTAACGTAGCAAGTTGCGTGCGCATCTCCGAGACGTATTCATAGAGTTGTTTTTCGTGCCTTCGATATTCGGCCGAAATAATGAGCAGATTGGGCAACAGGTTCGCGCGCCGCCTCAGTTCATTTTCCACAAGCGACTCATACTGATCCAAATCAACGGCAATCAAAGAAAATTGGTTGAAGTAGTATACGCCCGCCACCAAAGTGTAAATGAGCGTAGCAACCAGAATGATTACAACCAAGCTTATGACTGCGCGCGAGGCGCGGTTATTCGGCGCTTTTCTCTGGCCATTGGAGCGCCTGTGCGATCCGTTTGACTTTTTCCCCTTGTTTTTCTCCCTCGGTGACATGAGTTCGTCATAATCCTTCCCATGAATCCTTCCGAGGGCCTCTCTCAATTCGCTACGCATTTCTTACGCTCCTTATGTTCTCCATCAAGCGCGCTGGGGGGGCGCCATAATCGGCGTCCACACTTATCGGGCGCTTATTAGGAGTTTTTGGCTTTTTCCAGTTCCACTGCCTTTTTGAAACTTTGCAGGGCGTCGTCCTTTTTCCCTGCCGACTCCTGCGCAAAACCGAGGCTGTAGTAATATTCCACGCATCGCGGATTAATGTTCACTGCGTCCTGCAGGAACTTGATGGCTTTGTCATACGCCTTCAGCTTGTCGTGTGACAGGCCGATGAGGTAGGCGATCTTTTCGCTTTTTGGCTCCGCCTTATGCGCCTTGCTCAAGTGTTTCAGGGCCGACTTGTAGTCCTCGGCTTTTAAGTAAGATTCGCCCAATGCCTGTTGGATTTCCGCTGAATCGGGGTCTAATTCAAGGGCCTTGGTGAAACACTCACGCGCCTTGTCGTGCTGTCCCGACCCCATGTAGAATTTCCCGAGCTTCAAATGCGTGGCTGGATCTTCCGGAGCAGCCTCGACGGCCAGCTTAAACGCTTCCAGCGATTTCTTCTTGTGGCCCTTCTTGATGTCCATGCTCGCAATATGGTCCAAAATCTGGGCGCGCTCATGATCGGACAATTGAAACAGGCCGCGGTATCCCTGCACGAGTCCGCCCGCTATCCTGCCCGAAAGCAGCAAAGCCGTGTGCATCAGCATAGAAGCCTGATGCCCGAGGTTCTTTCTTCTTTTCGCGCCCGTCGCAACCGCGGGGACAGCGTCCTGTTTTTCCAGGTCATAATGGTCCTCGCAAAAATCTTTTTTGGTAGCTACGTTGTCACATCCTTTTACAATGCACTTCATTGGTCTTCCTCCTTGGATTCTTCAGTGGAACTGAGTCTTAACGGCGTTGCCAGTTATACCAAGGCTTCAATAGCCTTAGGTTCTTTAGACCGAATTCCACGTTCACGTTTGGTTTAGTTAATTGCGTCAAATTTCCTTGTTGAAATAGATCGATCTGTTTCTGAATAGTAGCCTTTGGCTCAGCCATATATATTACAATGCCGGGCGGATTCAGTTCCTCGAACATATGCGGCCCCACACTTTGTGTGATAACCGCTTCTACGCTGTAGTTCTTGAACAATCTCGCAACATCCAAATCCACTTCACGCGGAGAAAAGGCCAAGTGGTTGGTAATAAACTGTCCTCTACCTTTGTCAATTCTGTACAGGTAGAAGTACGGTGCGCGGCCAAGTTGGGCCGAGACGCCGCTGTTTACGTCTGGCATGTCCGCCGGAATCAGCACATGATACTCCTGAGAACAAAGGCTTACTCCAGAAGCCGATGCGCCCCCGACCAGAATAAGCGCTGCGAGAAAGACAACGCACAGGTAGTTTCTTGCCGCCCCCAACTCGCTTTTGAAATCCTCGACTTCGACTTTCATTTTCCCACTTGCCCTAGGCGGTGCGCCCGCAACAATTACGTTGTCCAGGAATGACAGCTTTGACAGCAGGACGTTCTTGACATTGCCGGTGAATCCAGAACTGATAGGAGCGTCTTCAGCTTCGGTTAATTCCAGGAGCAGCCATATTTTTTTGCGGATCAACATGGTTTTTAGTCGTGCTATTTGCGTGTTTTTGGCTACGGCGCCCACGAGTGATTCAATTTCGGCGAGTTGCACTGGCGTCAACCGGGCGTGTTCAAGCTCGCGGATGAATTGGAATATGATGTCGACGGATGAGTACAGAATAATGAGTGCGACGATGATAGCGGCCGTTATATCCAAAACATTTATGTTGAAGCAACTTCCGACGATGCCTATAAGTACGGCAATTGTCGACAATATGTTCAGTCTGAGTTGCTCGGTGTTGATAGCCAGCCCCGGCGAATCCGAATCCTGTGAGGCATTGCGCGAGTAGTAATAAAGCCGAATGTTGATTACGAAGGCCACAATCACTATCAGTATTGCTCCCAAGCCGGGAGAGTGGGCGATGCCTGCGGTGAGTTTGAGATAGCTTTTGATGAGAATGAACAATCCAATAACGAACAGGGCGAAACTCACAACGAAAGTCCCAATGATCTCCTTTTTGTAATTGTCGTAAGCTTCAAGGCCATCGGCAGGTCTGAGAGATATGCGCAATCCAAAGTAGTTTATGGACATTGCGATGACGTCGGAAAGAGAATGGAATCCGTCGGCAACCAAGCCGCTGCTGCCTGCCAAAACACCGCCAATGATCTTGAGCAAGGTGAGCACGATGTTTGTGACTATGGAAACCAAAACGATCCTGGTTGGCACGCTAGACTACCCCCTCTTGCTGAAGTTCCGCATGCAGGCGAGGGCCGCCATATAACGAGCGGTGTGCTAACAACCCGTGTCCATCGAAATGGCTTCTCTTTATGTTCAAGCGCTCAGGCATCAAGGACCTTATATCCTTAGGGTTATCAGGCTACAATTCCGGCACTGTTATGTACATGGATTTCCCCGAACGGTTGACCAGCAAGACCGCTCCGGTTAGCTTCTGAACATTCACCAGATTGGAGAAGGAGTCCGCGTCGTAGATCGGCACGCCGTTTACCTCGCGAATCAGGTCCCTTCCCATCACTCCGGCTTGTTCGCCGCGGCTTCCGCGCAGAACTTCGTCTACCTGTACACCCGCGATGTTGGGCGGCAGTCCCATTGCCGCGGCATTGGCCGAGTTGAAAGTCTCCACGGTAATGCCCGCCCAGGTATATTCTTCAAGAGCGATGGTCGAAAAGGCGCCTGGGGTATTGGCTCCCGGCCCCAGGTACGAGCGCGGAGCGTTTGGAATCGGGCGCATCCCCGCCACTAACTGCGTGTTAGGCTGCCCTCCCTGGCTCTTGCTCACGACAACGTGACAGTTGGAGCATACGCCGCGGTATGTGTGGGGCAGTGGAGCATCGGCGGCGATTGGCGGGGCCGCTCCAGCCATCGTTTGAGCGGACGGAGAATTTGCGGTCAGCGTAGTGGGGCCTCCCGCGGCCGACCAGAAAGCGGCCGCTTGCGCGGGCAAAGTTTCATTGGTGGGCTTTGCCGCCAACTTCATGGTGACATTGTAGTATTTCCCGTCCCGGCATACCGTCATCCAGACCTTTTCATCCGGATCCATGTCGAAAATCAGGTTACGCAGTTGGGACTCGTCGAACACAATTCTGTTGTTGAACTTTACGATGACGTCGCCAGCGGCCAGGTTCGAGTAATCGGCCGGGGAATTGCTGAACACGCGCTCGATGACCACTCCCTCGCTAAAGGGCAGGCGCTGGGCTTGAACTGTCTTAGGATCGACGTTCGAGCCGACAACCCCGAGCCATGGCAGGGGCTCGGGTTCGGCCTGGGGCCAGAATAGGGCGAGGACAATCAACACGACGATAGTGAGCAATAGGAACACGCCCCCCACTGTTCTCAACATGAATTCCAGGCAGTCTTCCAGCAATTGTCTCATGATATGACCTCCAACGCTATTTTCAGCTCGCGCATTACTTGTCCTCCTTGAAGGCAAGGGGCTTAAGCCCCTTGTCTATTCGGCCTCTACCGAATCTACCACTTAGGCGACGTTGTCGCCTCCAAATTTAACACTGCTCCTGTTCGGGACGCCTTCAACATCACCCGCTTGCCGGGCGCCGTGCGGGACAGGGCCGTCCTGAGCCCATCGACGTTTGCGACAGGCGCTCCGTCATATGTGAAAAGAACGTCCCCGCGCCTCAAACCCGCATAGTGCGCCGGGGAATTAACAAAAACACCTGTCACATAGACACCTTGGTCCATCGACACTCCGTATTTGATCGTGGTGTCGGGATCCAACGATATACCTTCCACGCCAAGCCAGCTTCCTTTCTTGAAAGCCATGTTCCCTGGCTTGTTCAAGTTTGCCACAACGCCAGTAAACCTCTGCGGCGCGATGTTCAATTCGTCGAGCAATGCCTTGGCATGATCCGCGGGTATGGCAAATCCCACACCTGTGAAAGCTCCGTTTGGCGTATATATGGCGGTGTTTATTCCGATAACTTCGCCGTATATGTTCACCAATGGCCCGCCGCTGTTTCCCTTGTTAATGTGCGCGTCAGTTTGGATCATGTCCAGATACGAGATCCCGCCAATCTGAACGGTTTCTCGCAGGGCACTTACAATTCCGAAGCTGACAGTCTGGGCCAGATCGAGCGGGCTGCCAATAGCGAGGACCCAGTCACCCACATCAAGCGAGGCAACTGAGCCAAGCTTGGCAGTCGGAAAATCCGTGGCCCCAAGGATGCGCACGACAGCCAGGTCAGAACGGGCGTCGCTATGTACCAACTTGCCGTCGTAAACCATTGGGCCCGCTTTAGAGTATGTGGTAATTGAAATGGACAGGGCCCTATCCATCACGTGATAGTTGGTCAGCACGTACCCGCGGCGGTCTACGATGACGCCCGACCCGATACCCTCCATTCGCACGGACCCACCGAGCGGATCCGGGCGCGTTATTTCAATGTGTACGACCGATGGCTTCACGTTCGCGGCCACGTTGCTCATCAGTTCCTGTATGCTTTCAGCGGGCAGCGTTGCCGCAGCCAGATTTGCGGGCCTTTGCGCTGTTACATTGTTAGCGAGTTTAACGCCTCCCTTGGGAGTGGCCTTTGTTATACCGTCGTACGTTAATGCTGCTTGCCCGGCAAGACCTTGGGGATTGGATTGGGAGTTCGCCTGAGCATTTTTTCGTACAATAAGGGACCCCGCCACAATTACGACGGTAAGTGCGGCTACCAGCCACACCAAGTGCCGAATTTTTCCCTCACAATATGCCTTGTCAGCCATTGTTCCAGCCCATCAATAACAATCCAAGTTGTTTAGCTTTACCACGGCGCGGCATTACGCGTCTCAATAGTCATGTAGTAAAACCGGCCCTTTCTAAATATATCGAAAAGCACGCCTCTCGACGTGTCAGTTTGTCTAGCCACACGCTCGAATTCGTCAAGCGTATACGTTGGCATACGGTTGACGGACACGATCACGTCGCCTTGCCTCACACCCGACAGATACGTGACGCTACCCTTGTCTATGAAGAGGACCTGCACGCCATCTCTAGCCGTGCCGGTGTTTCCCTTTCTCGTTCGTTTCGACAAGGCCTCGCCCAGCGTCATGCCGCCGAATCCCACCTTCCTGCCCGGCCCAGGAAACAACCAGTTGCTCTTCGATGGGTCCTTGGGAACACTAAGCGCCGCCACCTGAGCATTATCGGCACTTCCGGCGGATGAAGAATCACTCGATTCAAACATAATCCACCTGGAAATACGCCTGTATCTTTCCGGCTGCTTGGCATACAGCGTGTAAAGTAACAGCACATTGGCCAATAAGAAGCACACGAACAGAAACCAGTAAGGCCTGGAATCCTCACAGAACCGTTCTGGGTGTCTCAAAATTCGCATGTCATTCTCTCTGTGTTCTCACCGGCTAACTGCCGATGCCATCTGGTGCATTTCGCTTCTTTTATCCATTGGCCGCCATTGCCGCCTACTTCCACAACGAAAAGACAAGGGGCTTAAGCCCCTTGCCCAAGCCTACTGTATTACATGGCAACTGCGGCACTTGCCCCGGTATTCATGCTTTGGCACCGAACTTGGGCCTATTGCGGGCGGCGTGGGCAATACGTCACCTGCATCTATGGGCAGTTGGCCTCCCGTGATCATAATCACATGGCAGTCCGTACACCCTCTCCGACTGTCCCTGTGAGGGCTGAGCGCCCCCGGCTTAATTGGCGGCGCGCCTTCCATTTGCGCCGCGCCCAATGCTTGAGTGTTCTTTGCTACAAGCGTGAAACTACGCGCCGACCCCTGCCGATGGACAGCGACCCGCGCCCTTTCCCGCTCGCGTACGGCCTCAGTGGCCCTGGCATACTCATTGAGATCGCGGACCACACGGCCCTGGATATCGGTTATAACATCGCCCGCAAGGATTCCCGACTCCGCCGACGCCAAAGTAATCTCGTCAACTATGACCCCCGACACGCCAGCGGGTATCTTGTAGATCTTCCTGAGAGCGGGCGTTAGCTCAATAACCTCCATGCCTACCCAATGGCCCTCGACTATCATCTTTTGGGACGCCTGCTGTTGTGAAGGAGTCAAAATCCCCGTGCTTGCGCCCATTCGCGGAGGAAGCAGCGAAGACCGCGGGGCCGAAAGAGCTACAGTATCGGGCACGGCCGGACTCAACATCCAGGCAGGCATGGCCTCAGCGGTGTTGTTAGGAAGACTCTTAGTGCCTGTCTGGCTCGCAGTCGAAGGATGGCATTGAAGGCATGGCCCCCAATATGGATGCGGTGCCGGGGCAGATGGAGCGATGTTTTCCGGCAAGGCGCGCAATTCGCGGTGCGCAACAGGCAATGGCTGAACGGCCGCCTTGCTGCCGTTTCCCTTAACGACCAAGGCAACGCCGCCGACAACCAGAATAAGCACTAGTGCGATGGCGCCCACCGATATGTCGCTGTCAAGCCTGCCAAACATGCCTCCAACTTCCTTTCCTTAGCCACGCACTGCCATACAAGGTCTTACCATCCGCCGGGATTGGCCTGCCGCCCTGTGGCTGCGCTCGTCCCCATGCCCGAAATCATCAGGTATGACGGACATCTCGGGCATCGGATGGAATTGGGCACGGCTTTGTGTTTTGAGGTCATGGCAAAGTTGCAGGTAGGGCAATACAGCGCACCTCTAGGCTGCCCGGACTGCGCAGTCTCCCTCGAAAAAAAGTCAAAGAAGCCCGCGTTTTGAGCGTTTACAGGCGGCAAACCGGATCCAAGATTGCTTAGGAAGGAATTACAACTAGGGCATGCAGAATTCGGAAAACCCATACCTCGCCAACCACAGGTACCACAGCCAAGCATGTTCGCGATCCCTCTCGCATTTCCAGTGCCCATGTAGGGCATTGCAGCAGGTGCGGCCTGGCCCACGGGAGCCACCGTCATTCGCTCGGCATACCGGCTCTGGTCACTGAAGTAATCGAACATAGCGAATATGGCCATCACCGCTATCAGAGCGATTATCGCGGCCGCGATAAAATATTGTTGTTTCACTGGCATAGCTATAACTCGCTTTCTGCGTCTACTGTCCGTCCCTAACTACAATTTCACAACACAGTATCAATTACCGGCGAAGTAAACCGGCGCGCCTAGACCGCGCCAAGCATTCCACTATATTTCGTCCTCATCGTCCTCATCTTCGGATTCTTCTTGAAGCCTGGCCTTCTTTCTGGCATTAAATCTTGACATAACAAAAAAATAAGAGGCGCTCAAAACTCCCAATACATAGCTGAAAAGAACCAAATAGGCCGCCCTGACATCCACCGGATTGCCGGGCATGAAATGGAGTTCGATATGATGCGCGTTGGCCAGAGCGAACACCAAAATAGCCAGCACCGCTATGAAAACTATCATGGATTTTAGCATGGCTTCCTACAAGAACTGGCCGAAGCTGCGGTTGAAACTCGTTCCCATACTGTCCTGGAACCTATTGAATTGCGAGCTCGGGTCATATTCCAGAGGCCGTTGCGATTTGCTTTGGGTGCCAAACATGGCACAAGCCATTAACACTATAAGGCACAGTGCAACTATTGCCGACAAAAGCCTCGTTCTGCCAATGTTATCTTTTGCGTCTTTTTCAGACAAAGAACATATACCTCCGTAATTCTATCTGCTGCGTTCCCACACGCATGGAATGATGCGCCTAAGCGTTCCCGCCACGCGTCTTGTCAATAAAGAGCACTGCGCCGTACCTACTTTTGTTTACAAGGCCCTGCGGCCAGAGTCGCGAGTTGTGACAGGGGAAATGCCAAAACCGTTGTCAGGCTGTGGCGCATGAGTGTTAAAGCGTGGAAAACCGGGGCTGGAGAACTTGGCTGGCATCGTGCTCAGCATCGCGGCCCCCATCAAGACAAACACCAACAATAACAGTACGATTGCCACGCGGGCAAACTCCGGACTGTAGCAAGAGTTGTATCCGTCCTGCAGATACGCCTTTGCACCGGAACTACTCTTGTTCATTCTGGTCATCCCCGGCATCATCCCCTTTACCGCTGGCCAAACCCGATCCAATGGCGACAAGTCCACCTATCAGAAACAGAAACGGGACCAGCCCCCGTAGTACAAGGCCAAAATCGCCCCACCACGAGATGATTCCAAAAATACCAACTACCAGAAAAACCAGACCAATAACTACATGCTGCACCGTGTTTCTCCTTTACCTTTAACAACGCCCGCAGAAAACTCACCCTCTTGCAAATGCCAGTGGTGCATATTCACTGAAATAATATAGTCTTCGTCAATTATCCAAAGATTAGCATATACTGCCGTTGTTGTCAATTATTAATTGTTTCTCCTATCGAGAATTCGAGGTTGGATGCCGCCCTAAGCTCACGAAGTACAGACGGTGGTTTGGCTTACCTCGCCTGCAACCCGTCGCTGTCAAGAGCCCCGCAAATATCGAAATTACCGTATTCCTCTCCTGACTCATGCCGCGCCCTCGGATGAGACGCCCACCCATCTTCAGTCGAGAAAGAGCATAGAAACCCTAGCTAAGCGGGAATTCTTCCTTGTTGAGCTTCCACCATCCAGCCCACAGAGCCTTTACTGCCACGGGCTCCTTCATGGTTGCGCCTGCCTTGGAAACAGGATTGTGAGAAGTGAGATTCACCAGTGTCATTTCCGCGGCTCTCCTGACTCGCAGCGCCTGGTCGTCAAGCGCCGAGATAAGACCTGAAACGGCAACTTCGCTCTTAACTTTCCCCAGAGCGTCAACCACCGCCAATCTTACGGCAGGTGCAGGGTCGTTAAGGAGGAGCATCATGGTTGGCAACGCATCGGTCGAACCGCGCCAAGCCAGGCAGGTAACAGCCCGCCGCCGAACACCGGCATCCTTATCGCTCAGGGCCTCTATAAAGAATGATGCCGCCCCCGCCCAGTCTAATTTGTGAAGCCCCCGCAATGCCGCCAGGCGTACGCGCGCACTGCCGTCATAGGTCGCATTCTTGAACAGATGGGCCGTCTCGCTTCCCCCTTGCTCAGTCAAGGCGTTCAAAGCTTCAGTGCGTACCTCCTCGCGCGAATCATTGCTCAAAACCTCGAAGACCTTGCCAACAGCCGCATTCTGGATTGCCTTCAGAGATGCAATCGCCGTCAAAACTCCCTTTGACGCAGCATCCATCACAGTTTCCACAGTATTCTTGAAAAGAAGTCTCTCTGAAGCCAAAACAAAGTCCGCTTCTTCAACGGCACGCCTAAGCTCGGCATGCAGACGCTCTTCTGACCAAAAGGGCCTTTCGCCACCAGGAGAAATGTCTCGGGCACGAGACGCTTTCACCCGTCGCCGTGGAACATTTGCTGTCTTCGTCTTACGTTTCTTCGCGGCTTTCGTTTTGCGTGTTGCGGTTTTAGTAATCGGGGCCTCATGCTCGGGCTTTTCGGCTACCTTCACGTCTAGAACGGGAACGGATTTTGCCCGTGCGGGCCGCATTCTTGCGTCAATTTGAGATTCGGCCCCAGCGTTACGAGACTTTAGATTCTCTTTGAGATCGGCAATCTCCTGCTTTTGGCGCCCAATCACCTCTAAAAGATCGCTTGCGGCATCTGCCTCGTCCCCATCTTGACGTCCCACTTCTTTTTTCAAACGCTCGTTTCGTTTTTCAAGCTTTCGGATTCGTTTGCGCGTACGAATTCTGTTGCCAATCGGAATCTGCGCAGGCAGCTGGCGGGACATGGATGCCAACAAAGAGTCCGCCGCTTCACTGGACGCCCTGAGAGTCCGGGCTGTTACATTCTTCGCTTCAGCCACAACACGCCCAGTTCTTCTCAAGACTCGAAGAGAGTGGCCCAGTATCTCGCCTCCGCTCTTAGCCATCCACGCAACGCCACCTGAAGGCAGCTCCCCTACGGAATCAGTCTCCGCACCATTCAATTCGCTATTCTTATCCTCGTCTTTCTTCACTTTCCTGGCCTTTCAGGCACATCGCCGAATTAATTATAATCAGGAGATAACCATATTCATATTAGAGATTTCTATACCCATCACAATACGTTCTGAAACCTCATACTGACTAAACGAAACCAATACGGACTCTACTCGAAACACTCAGATAGAATCAACACCATTGAATGGCGGCCAGCAGCGAATGAGAGGATTGGAGGTGATTCAGGAGTAGTAGTACTCAGCGGCAGAGAGTGATCGGCACAAGACATTCCCCGACCCGAGACGAACACGATTTCGCCGCCCTCCCTTCATACGAAACGCCACGTAATACGTTTTGCTACCCGTCGGCTGAACGCGTGCATCAATGAGAAATCTAATTTCCGTTGCGTGCATCGCCCACTCTGTCCACCATGACGTGCTTGTGTCGAGTTTGACCAAGGCTACTACTGTCGCACCTGCTTGAGACTCGATATACGCCTTCTGGAGCCACGGAGAAACATCACTGTACGGTGGATTAACCCAGACCGCGTCATATCCCCTATGGCGTTGTCAGCGCATTTCGTTTCGCTGGGTCATCGTTATCCGGCCCAAAGAACTCCGGGCATTTCTTGTTACTCATGTTTGCCGCCGCATCAAGGATGAAGCCAAACTCTTCGTCAAGCAACCTGAATAGTGGTGCCGACGTTTCCCAGCAATCTCGTTCTTTTTCTTCCATTTTACTTTTCCCTTTTGTTAATTATTTCAGGGGTCTGAAGCAAGGGTATTCATGCCCGACTCATGCCACATTTGCGCTAACATCGCGATATGATGCCAAGAGATAAGCCAAACTGGAGCGGCGCTAAGGGGCGAAGTGGCAAGGCGCATATACGATAATCCTGCCTCATCCATTTGCGGAAAGATGTCTACAACCGGATGGTACGTTACGTCTTCGGCAATAATACGACTCATGATATCGGTTCCTTCACTGTTTGTCTGACTTTTCAGCATTCACTTTGCACAACATGCGCTCTTTTATCTCGAAGTGTCTTATCCATACATGACACATCTTTATTCTCGACGCGACTTCCTTCTCATCAAGATTCTTGCCCGTGCGCAGAAATCCCCACCGGCAAATCGAACGCCTCCTTGTCATACGTTATTTCCAATGCCTTCGCATACCATTGCGAACCGGCCCCACCAGGCTTCTCCATGGCCAATTCCTCCCGCCATTCATCCGTAGGCTGTAACTCGGCGACATCAATTGGCCTAAGTCGGAGTGCCGACAGATATTTTGGCACATTCGAAATTGACAAGAGGTCGAGTGAGGTGTTGTACAACTTGAGCACATTCATCAGGCTCTTCTTGGGAACTTCGAGCAGTTCCATGAAGTCGACCCGGATGTGCTCGGACATCAACTCAATTACGGCGCAATGCCCAAACCAAACCATCAGGCTCAGCCTCAAGTTCACATCAATATTCTTGGCCCTCACCCGCTCCTCTTCAGAGAAGATTCCCTTACCTCCTTTGAGCGTTAGCCAGCATACCGCCCGGTACAAGTCACGCTCCGCGGTCATAGCCGCCAACTCGGCCTCTGGCATCCGATAGTGGAGCCATTGACAAGCCTCTACATGATCTCGAACCACAGACCACCCCGCTTCTGTTGTGACTGTTTTACACAAAGGCCGAATATCCGCGTCAGTGATAAATCCAGGTTTCCCGCGCATCTTCTCCCGGAAATCCTTAGTGAGCAACAGGCCGAAATCGTAGCCACTCAGACGTTTTCGGGCCAGCAGTGAAGTCAAATCGTTCTTTCTTGCCATCAGTGTCGATCCTCCAATAGTGAGCGCAAATGCTCGTATTTATTCTCCAGCACAGCTTGTTCGTGGATTTTGCGCAAGGCTTCTAGCATGACCAGCTCCTCTTTGGCATCCTTCGCCGAAAGTTCGCCCGCCCGCCTCCTTGCATACACATCCTGCACGCTTGAGGCGATGGCCGCAGCGTTCAGTTTTGTATCAGATTTGGTTCCCGATTCCATTTCTCTTGGCGGCTTCGTCTCAATCGCCTCCGCCATAAGCTCTTTGAAGTAAGTGAGTTGCGCCTCCAGCAGTTTTGTCGTCGGCACATCGCTCAGTCCTCGTGACTCAAGTTCCTCACGTATGGTGCCCAGTTGCCCGGCGAGGAACGCAATACGCGCCTCCTTGAACATGGCGAACTGCTCCATGAGCGCTTCCAACTCGACCGCTCTCGCCTGGGCAATCGAGCGCTCCAACTCGTGTCCCCAATTGCAGACGGTCCCCTTCGATACACCAATCTCGCGGGCACACCGCGCCAGACTATTCCCCTTGGCTCGGAGCTCGATGAACCTACTCTTTTTTTCGTGTTTTCCTTCGCTCTTATCCATTTTCTCTCGTCTCTCTGCGCGCCCGACTCTTATGAACTGCATCCCACCAGGCCCTCCAGGCAATAGGACGCTCGGGACGGTCAGGAAAAGGTGGCGGAGAGGGAAGGTCCCTTGAGTTCTCAGGTTGCCAGGCATTCAGCGCGGCGAGGTAGTTGGCTAGAGACGGGGAGCTACCTTCTAGGACTACGGATCGAACCTTTGGGGCCGTTTTTACGGAACCACGGACACAAAGTCTGTTCCCTTCAACAACGGTGCAATCTGTTTCACCACCGATGCCCTGTCCAGAAGGTTTAGCAGCGGCAAGCTTCTCTTCGCGAGCGGAAGGTAGAATGCCGTCGTGGGGACACTTTTTGCCCATTTGCCCCAGTGTTTCGAGTGCCATATCTAAAAAACTCACGTCCTAGCCTCCTTACGAAATAAACGAATTTAACGAATTAAGGCGAGTTGTTTCGTTTATTTCGTTAGCTATGCACATAAGAAAAAGCGCTCGGCAGGCGCCCCACCTGTGCTCTCCGTTGCGGACCGGACTTTTCCTGCAACCTTGAGCATATTCAGGGCTCGACCGATTTGCCCCTTGTTCTTGTTACGTTTGAAAAGGTTTGAAATGTCGGTGCGGGTCATCCCCTCCGGTCTACCTTCGAGTGCCGCAAAGATTTCGTCAGCTAAGGGGTCGCCGAGCGCTTCACCGAAAATGTAGCGGGCGCTCGCAAATGCGTAATCCCAAACAGCAAGTGCCGCGAGAAGGTGGTCCAATTCGATTTTCGCAGAACAGTCGAGGAGGGCATAAATCGTGGCCACGCGCATTACCTGCGATTCAGCTCGGCCTGTCACCGCGCCCAACATCCCCGGGAGTCCTTCGCTCAGGGATGGATAAACACCCGCCCATACTTCCTTAGCTTCGTCATTTCGTCGTATCTCCCGCGGTTGCTGAGCGAATTTGAGGGCCTCCGCAAGTCGTTTGACCATGGGCGCAAAGTCAACTTCGCTAATGTTACCTCCTTCGGGGAGGCACTTTGATCTCTTGACACAAAACCATAGGAAGCGGTTTGCGAAACCGTTTCCGGCCTCCGTGCTGTCCAGGTAGCGCCGGAGCTCGTCGCGCGTGATATGCCCAACAATGGAAATGTGGGCACCCGTAGCTTTTGCGGGGCTGTTCTTAGTCAGGGTGCAGAGGTCGCCGTTGTCCCAAGCTGCTCGGATGATCGCGCTCAAGGTGTTCCCTTCGCGGCCCATTACGCGCAAAGTACTTGCAAGTTCCGCCTCAAGGACAAAAAGCCGCTTGTCATCAACGCCTTTGTCGATGACAACATCCTGGTAACCCTCGATGGTCTTATTCCTCTTGATGGGCTCGGTTTTCGTTATTTCGTCCCGCACGGCCCATATTAGACCTTCTCCCGACGACATTCCTGATGCCAGGCAATCCTGCCAACTTGGCTCAACTGTCTCAAGCAGCCTCTTTACATGCCCCCAGCTGGACCCTTTCCGGCCTTTGGAACTTTCACCCACCAACGTGCAGAAGAGCCGGGGATAATGCTTATCAGCCTCGGCTACGAAATAAGAATTAAGTCCTGCGGCGCTGCCGAAGGCGGTGAGAAAATTAACGAATAATGCGACTGGGTCCGCTTCGGTATGGGGCTCGATGGCGCGAACAATCTGCCCTGCTAACCCATAAAATGCCTGTTCTGCGAGTGGCTTTGGCCAATCCCGTGCAATGCGAGATGAACCTGTCTTGGGTTGTGCAGCAGAAACGCGTTCCGCGACGCTATCTATTACCTCGATTAATTCGTTTCTAAAATCATCTTTCGTCTCCAGTGGGAGTGCTCCAAAACCGTCCCATGCGGGTAAGCGTTCCTTAAGCCATTCAACGACATCGCCCGCATCAGGAAGTCCTGGCAAGAGAACAACGAAAACCTCTGGTACACCTGGGAGTTGTGCCAGCTGGTCGGCAACATCTTTGGCGTATTTCAATCCCGGACCGTCGTTGTCTCGGACTACGACGACTCGCTTGAATCGCTGAAGTGGCGACCAGTCGGCTTTTGCGGCTGCCCCCGATCCTCCGATGATCGATACGGCCGGCAAGCCGAGGTCTTGCAAAGCAGATGCGCATTTCTCTCCCTCGAGGACGTACACGGTCGAATCCGAGACTATCCTCGAGATCACGTCCAGTCCGAAAAGCGGCTTGGGCTCGCGCGGTCCACCGGATTTCCAGGTGTCACCGTCGCGGCCAAAGAACGGAATGACCTCTTTTTTCTCGCCAATCGTATCGTATCTGGCAACGTGCCCGAGAACGGTGGTGTCGGGTGCTTTATATGTCCAGAAATGCTTAAGTGATTTGTCATTCCATGTCGTATGAATGCCACGTGGAATCGCGGTTGTTGGTGACAGCATTAATCTACCCCCCAATTTGCGGACAGCGCCTCCAGGGCGTCGCGAAACTTGAGCCCGTCACGCAACATCACAAACGAGATTATGTCGCCCCCGCGTGCGCCGCAACTAAAGCAGCGGAACGAGCCGCTGTCTAAGCAGATTTTGAAACTGCCAGGGCGGCGGTCTTGGTGGAAGGGGCACAAGCCCCCGTCAATCCAGCCAGTTGTTCGTTTGGGATTGAAATCGGGCAATTCCGCCTGGAAGAAATCGAGCGGGGAAATTGCTTTCTTCACTGCCTCAGCGGTCGGCGTTGTGTGCATGATCGCACCCCCCCGGGACTGGGCGGCGGTTTGCATCGATCCAAGAATCGAGGTCGTGAATGCAATATCTGATACTACGCCCGATTTTAACGAAAGGTGGCGCAACCGTGTGCCCAGGCAACACGCCATTCATGCGGCTCTTACGGAGAAACTGTCGCGACATACTGATGTATCTGGCGCACTCCGCTTCGGTTAGAAGGCGTTTCGCTATGTGGTGTTGATTAGTGGTCGACTGCTCGTTCATTGCGTTACCCTTTCTTTTATTGGCGTTTACCAACACGCCTCAAAGGGATAGCGCCATTTTCTGCGTGGCAATTGCCATGTTTCGCGTGGCAATCGCAGGGCATGGAATGGAAATGGAGTCTATTGAAGGCGTCTAAAGGCAGGCAAACTATCAGGTTATCCAGGAGATTCCATCGGAAGGGCAGTACATGATATGCGAACCGAGCGTAATGGACTTGTCAAGATACCGAAGCAATTCGGGCTGTTCCTTGGCGTCTTCAAGTGCTTCGTATGCCCGCATTATCGCTTCCCTAACGGCCTTCCTGGCCTTCTCGACTTCAGGGTCAACTACTCGAGGTTTTCCCGTCTTGTCGGTCAAGCGTCCAATCTCCGCAAGCAGCCAATCCTGACGTTCGATAAGTTCATTCTTTGATACTTGGTTATGCTCTTCCTCGGCGATATCCCTATCCAGTTCACCAAGTTCCTTCCTGTAGTTCCTCAGAGTCTGCAATTCGGATGGGTCCATGGCCAAGTTGTCCATGGTGGGTGACACCGTCAGGGAACTATCGCGCATGTCCACATTCGAAGCATCAGTTGCTGCGGTACCCCTGTAATTTCTTACAAGTTCAAGAGCGCTGAGCTGCTTGCCAGGACGTTCCAGGAGGGCTGCTATGTACTGAAACCCGAGCATGTGCCTCATGGGCTTGAGCCTATTTCCGTTGAATACAATCTCCCAAGATGCACCATCTTTGCGGAAAACATAGTTTTCTATATGCGCGTCGCCTTGCTCCTCCGAATTGGCTTCGTCTTCAAGCAAGTCATCCTCTTCAATATCACCTTCCTCTACCGAAGTCAACGAATCGAGAAGTGGCTTCAATGGGCCAGGTATATCACGTTCTTTGGTCGCACACCATCGTATAAACTCCCCAGGATTGACCTCAAAACAAAATACATCTGTGGAATTAATGTGCCGCATATCTTTCGGATCCACCGAGCATCTAAGACTACCGTGCTTGAGGGCAACACATACCATCTTGTGGAGTTTGTCCAAGCCAGGTGGGGAGGGCTCACACTCATGCCCAATAGATCGAGCCCATTTTATCGAATTCACATACGCCTGAGTATCTGGGCGAGTACACCCCAGAACCAAGTACTCGGCCTCAAGAATCGTCCAGATCTCTAGTGCTTTCCAGTAATCCCAACCCCAGTCATTTTTTTCGAGCGACACCTTATGTGACTGATGAGACAGGCTGGGCGACCCCATATTCGGAGGCATGATCTGCGATTCTATGGACGGCAAAGCAGGAGACCTGACATCTACGCTTGCCACTTTCTCTGAAGGTGGTCCTGTGCGCTCTTTAATAGCTTCCATAGCGATTCTTCTGTTCTCTTCATCCTCTGCCGATTGGCCGGTCACAGTCGGTTCCTTGGCATTAGCTTTTGTCATTATTGCCACACTCGCGACAGGAGAATTATTGGACTCATCGGCATCCCGTACATAATCTGGTCGGGGCGGCATAGTTTTCAAGGCAACCAGATACTTCTCCAGGGGTGGGCGTATGAGTGAACTAAAACCGTTTGTGGTTGCCTCCACTTCCGCATACTTATCGAAGTCCAGATTCTTGAGTTCTATTTTGACCTTAGCGCGTTTCTCCTTGATGCCGTCCGGCACTTCTCCAGAATCTGGCGAATTCGGGGAAGAGAATCGATATGGAGGATCAATTCCGAGCGCGGAACAACTCTCCTGAAGCGGGACATCATACTCCTCAAGCTGTTTGACAAGAAGGCTGTTAGAAGCCGCACGTATGCCTTGGTTCTCTTCTTTTAGCTCCTTTGCCCTATCGGGATTAGCCCGCTCATGCAGCTCTATGTCCTTGACCATAAAGGCGTAACTGTCTCGTTGTGTTTTCACGATATTGGCCAGTTTCTCTATCAGATCCTCAATGCGACGCGTTAGGTCCTCTTTCTGTCGATCAAATAGTTCCAGGTTCATCAAAATTCCACCTTATCCTCATCAAGCCCGAGTTCAGAGACTCTATCAACAAGCAAGAAAAAGGCCCCCTCGTTATCGAGACCGCAAGGCCATCTTCAAATCTCCAGTTTCTCAACCATCTCTAACCAGCATTTCAACAGCACGCGCCTTGTGTTCCGGCGCAAGATGCGCGTACCGCAAAGTCTGCTTTATATCTCCGTGACCGAGTAACTCTCGCGTCGTGTTAAGGTCCACCCCGGCCATCACCAACTGGCTGGCAAAATGGTGCCTCATATCGTGCCAACGAAAATCAGTAATCTCTGCCGACTTCATAAGGTTACGCCATGCGGCATCGACGTTATTAAAGCGTCCGCCATTATACGGTGACTTGAACACAAGCCCCTCCTTCGATGTTTGTGCCTGCCAATCGCCGAGAACGGAAACCACAACCGTATTCATCGGAACATGGCGAGTTTTTCCGTTCTTCGTGATTTCGCCACGAACAGTAATCGTCTTCAGGTCAAAATCAACGTCACGCCATTCGATCCCAAAGGTCTCCCCGCGTCGGAATCCGGTGTGGAGCGACAATAACACCATCGGCTTCAGGTGGTCCACATAAGCTCCATCCCGTAACTCAGGCAGCATATCATAACCATACTTATCTCGCCACCCATTCGCATTATTACGTCCGTTCCTCATGTTTGCTTCTCGTTCATCCAGAGCTTTCATGAGACGTGCCTCTTCGTCATCAGACAGATAACGAATCTTGGCCTGGGTGTCCTCCTTGAGCAGCCGAACGCCAGACAAGGGATGGCTGTCCAAAAAGCCCATTCTGACTGCGTGGGCGAATACGGCCTTGAGCGCTTTGACCTCCCGATTGCAGGTTCCCGGACTGAGGCCGGCATTAAGACGCTTCGAACGCCAGGAAAGTATCGCGGAGGCAAACGACATATCCTTCAACGGCCAATCCCAGAATGGACCAAAACAAGACTTCAGCCGCTTAAGCGTAGCGTCACCGGATTTCTTGAGGGACAGTTCCTGAGGCGCATACTCTTTCTCAATGAAGGCCCCAAGCGTCTGGATGCCACGCAGACGCTTCTTAATGTTTTGAGGGTCATCCCCCCCCTTTATCACGTCAGCGAGTGCTTGTTGGGCGAGTTCACGCGCCTGGGCGGGGGGCAATACTTGGGCAGAGCCAATCTTCAAGCGCTGCCGTCGACCGTTCGACGCGCGGTATCTTACGCAATACGAGGTTGGTTCGCCCTCGGCCGACACACGAACCGCAAAACCCGGCAGTTCAGTGTCGTTGATGTCATATCCCTTCCCGGTAGTCTCTAACCGCTTCAGCATAGCGTTTGTGATTTTTGCCTTCATGATACTTGCTCCTAGAGGTATGGTCCCACATTGGGGCCACCATGAGTATACAACAAGTAATCACGAAAAACAACTATAAACAAATAACCTCTTATATAGAATAGACTTAGATGCTCTACTTGTATCTGCTAGTTTATGGTTGTTTCTTATTATTCGCAATACAATTGCCCCGTATGTGC
>SDBV01004785.1_pt1 | contig 19280 bp, 18 predicted proteins | sample 2277081 | NCBI WGS metagenome assembly SDBV01 (sample SAMN10402039, study PRJNA504765) | marine sediment metagenome | isolation source: marine sediment core GS10_PC15, 223 cmbsf | place: Arctic Ocean: Southern Knipovich Ridge | collected 2010
TAAGCTATTGTTCAACATCCGCCCCAATTAGATGGCAGGTTGTATTTGATATTCGCTATGTGTTTCATTCTTCACTCTTCATCTTTTCGCTTCATTTTCCCGGACGATTCACACACATGTCGTGCTCACCGGTAAATGTCATAGACCACAGCTAAAACCAGAACAACTATCGCCCGTTGTTGAAGGTGGTTAGTGAAAGATAAGTGGTAGTTGCTCGTGACCCAGGGACGTCAATTTGCATGAAAATCACCCGGGTCAATAACATGGAAGGCGACGCCACTCAAGCCCCTCAGGATCCAGCACAATGCCTTGTTGTAAACACAGACAGACTATATAAGTCGTCAATATATGCCAACACCTATATGGCCACCTATAATCTATAACTTATATAGCACTTATAGTGTATATCACCTATATAGTGGGCAGGTGCCACACCAATTTCATTGGATGCACGCCAAAAAAGTAGGGCGGCACATGCCGCAGTTGATTGTCCAGTGACTATTGCCATAGTCTCTTCGATGCATCCAACAGGCTATGTTAATAGTTTCCCTAACTGGGAACGGCTGACATGTCTGAAATCTCCTCTATCTAATAAAAGGAACGACAATCAGGCCCCGTAATTTGTGGCTGTGTCCGTAATCCTCGCATAACAATCAGAAGGGGCACATGCCCATCCTGTTTCACCGGAAGGTAATATTAAGAAAAAGTGGCGCGGTACGTGCCTCCCCAATGTATTACCATGTATACAGCCAGCAACTGGTTAATATATTACTTTGCTCTTGACATGTAGTAGAATTCGAGATATCATGGTAATTAGTAAATAATATTTCTATGAAGGGAGCGAGTGATGGCTGAACCAGTTTCCGCAATACCAGGTAACGACGTTATCCGTATTGAAGGTAACTCTCTCACAGTAAGAGTCGGGGAGTACAAGCTGACCTTGAAGATTGAAGGCCCGGAAGCTAAGCCCAGTGGCAGGCTCCAGCTTGGGAGAGGACAAACCCTGTTCGACCTGGTACTCGATGCCGCCAGAACATTTATAAAAGAAACCGGAAAGCGTGAATTCGGCGCGGCCGACATCTACCATTATGCGACTGCCAGAAATCCGGAATTGAGCATAAAAAGAAGTAGCTGGAACTCTCACGTTATGAGCTCCACGCCGAGCCATCCCTCATACCGTCACTATACTTCCCACCGGAAGTATTTCCGCTATCACGGTAGAGGTAGATATTCCCTTGATCCTACTTTGCTGCCTGAAGCCACAAGGACAGTGGTCAGGTAACGGCAGAGATTCAAATATGGCATCTTATTAACAAGGGTAAAGGAGGACAGAGGTATGGATATCAAGCAAAGAGTGGCCATTTACTCAAGAGTAAGCACCCAGGAGCAGGTTGCCCGAGGGCGTCTCAATCGAGGCCCAGGTAGCAGCTTTACAGGCTTATGCCAAGAGCCAGAACTGGGAGGTTGTTGACGAGTATATCGACGGCGGGTACAGCGGTGGTACCGATGAGAGACCGGCGTTTAAGAGGCTCCTTATTGACGCAGGCCAGGGCCGGTTTAACATTATTGCAGTGTGCAAGTTGGACCGCTTCTTCCGCAATCTCAGGCTCCTGCTAAACCATCTCCACAGCCTGGAGCAACAGGGTATCAAGTTCATGTCCACCCAAGAGGGGCTGGACACATCTACTCCCTATGGGAAATTTGCCGTGCAGATGATGGGAGTAATTGCCGAGTTCGAGCGGGGCAGAATCGGTGAAAGGGTCAAGGATAGCCGCCGATATCTTATCGCCCGGGGAGACTGGCCGGGCGGCAGGACAATATACGGCTACCGCTGGTTACGCGAACAGAGGAAATGGGAGATCGATGAGAAAGAGGCCGAGGTGGTGAGATACATCTATGGTCTTTACCTTAAGGAAGGGCTGGGTATTATGCGTATTATCGCCCGACTTAATGAAGAGGGCTACCATACCCGTCAGGGATACTCCTGGTGTTTTCATTCCCTTCATAAGGTGTTGAGCCACTCTGCGTTTAAGGGGATACACCCCAAAGGAATCAAGGTACCGTCTATTATCGACGAGGCGACCTGGGGGGCGGCCCAGGAGAAGCGTTTGAAGGCCCGTAGTATCCGCCGACAACCAAGAAATTGGCTACTGCAGGGCTTGTGTATTTGTGGTGAATGCGGCCATGTTCTGGGTTGCCAGCAAAAGGATGCTACCGAGCGGCGCTATTACAGCTGCCGGGGGCGCTACAAGGACTCACACCTGGACAGCAGCCCGAAGTGCACGCTGCCCCGGGCGAAGGCTGACGAGCTCGAGAAGGCAGTCTGGAGACGGTTGAAGGCAGTCATGACAGACCACGAGGCCCTTAGGGATAGCCTGAGAAGTACCCTCGACGATATCAAGCAGAGAAGGAACGGCCTGAGCCGAGGGTGGGAGTTTAACGAAAAAGAGCTTCGGGCCGTTTATGAGAAGAAGGAGAGGCTCGGGCTTATCTATGCCGACCTGGCTGTAACCAAAGAGACATACGAAAAGGAGATGAGCATTCTGAAGAAGAAAGAGGGCAAACTCCTGAAAGCTAGGACTAATCTGGACCCCCAAACCAGGATCGAGATGGATGACCTGGAGCGGGGGATAGCCTCTCTGGAGAAGACGATCGACGGTAAGTCGGGCAAGCTGCTCTTAACGGAACTCGGCGTCTGGGTGGATAGTATCCACGACGATTGGATAGTCGGCCGCAGTATACCGTGTGTTGACAGCTGGGACGACCCCGGTGCCTTAATTGACACAGGTGCATTCCAGATTGGTGAATATGGACCTTTGATGACAATGGTCGATAGTCCCGTAAAGTTCGTTAACCTGGAAGTGCCCAGGGAAATCATATGGCGGAACATAAGGAAGATCTTCAAGTGGTTGGGCATCAGGGTGTACATATTTCGTGACAGGGTTGAAATAAGGGGATTCATACCTACCGAAGTTATAGATATTCCCATTGTAGGTGATGGCATCAATAGAGGGGCGATTATCCCTTCGGCTTGATAAGGGAAGGGGGTATCCTTCTAAGGAAGGATGAGAGGGGCTTCGTCCCTCTTAGACACCCTGTCAGGTTAACTTCCCTACTTCTTCTTTGCCTCTTTTTGCTCCTTTGTCTGCTTGGGCTTTTTCACATTCTTTCTTCCCTTAGTTCCCATTGATTGAACCTCCTATCTCTTTACTAGTCTTTGAGATAATTCTTCTCTTCCGCTGCTTCTTTTCAGGTAAAGATATTTTGATTTTCTCCATTTCACCAACTGCCGCTTCGTTCAGCATACGCCTGATTGCTCCCACAATTTCTTCTGGAGAAACTGTAACCTCTGTCGCTTTCTTTATTTCACGTCGGATTGATGTTAGGGATTGTTCAGAAAGGATGATTTTAAGTATGTTTTGTGGAGTTAGAACATTACTCTTTTCCCATAGGCGTGCCAAGCCATCCTTTTTGATATTTTTATAGCCGATAAGGGTGAATTTATTGGCTAATATTATGGGGTCATCGTCGATAAGATTCCAGAAATCTATGAGTTTTGTCTGGGGAGGTTTGCCAAAAGAGATGTGGTAAAGTTTCCATTCCTTACCGTTGGTTAACAATACCCATTCACACCCAATATCAATGGCGTAGGATGCAGCCTGCCTTAGATGCTTTGATGTAAGGTCCATGTTTACCCTTTTCAGTTCAACGAGAAAGTCAGGTTTTGATGCCTCTTTGCGGTCGAGTTGGACGGCAATGTCACAATGTACGGTGTCCCCAGTGCCATGAATTGCGTATTCTTGGGTAATATGCTCATAACGGTCATATCCCATAAGCATTCCAAAGATATCATGTATGCGTGTACGCGTTTCAGCCTCATTAGCATCTGTTTTAGCAGCCACTTCTATCAAACTTCGTGCCTTTAATATAGTTTTTCTTACCTCTTTGTCTAACTTCTGCCTAGCCATCTTTTGTCCTCCTTTGATTTCTCGTCTCTCAGCTTTTTAGGCTTTTTATCTCCCTCAGTTTAATAGGTTATCCATTAAGGGAATTTTGAAGGGGCACTGCCCCTTCAAAACCTCTCCCTTTCCTAAAGGGAGACTGAGAGGGATTTTAAATCCCCCTTATTCCCCCTTTTCAAAGGGGGTGAGGTCAAACATCTTAAACCCACCTCGTCCTCTTGCTCCGGCTCTTGGCTGAGCTAAGGCTGGGCAGCTTTTCTTCCACCAGGGATGACTCTACCAACTGCCAGAAATATTCTCTATCAGCTCCCGTTACCACTGCCTTCTCGTGGGCTTCACTCAGCGCCACCGGGTAGCCGTGCCCCCGTCGGCACTGGTCTAAAACCAGACTGTGAGTAAGATTGAGTAGCTCTGCGTTCAACGCCACCCACTGCGGAATCCCGACTCTGGCTATCTCATCCCCCGCCCTGAGGTAGAAGAAATAGACCCGGTGCATCCCATAATGCTTCTGGACTATGTATGACTGGCTGATAAACAGGGCTGACCTTTCTCCAGCGGACAGTAAATTTGCGAATAGCTCTCGGTCCCTGACACCGGCAACGGCATCGCACTCCCGCGTCGTGCACTCCTTACAATAGCGGTCGGTGTCAACTACCTCCTGCGGGCAGATAGCCACCCGCAGCGCATTAACGACATCGGTGCTTCTCGGAAAGCTGATATAGCTGGCAAGAGCCAGCCGCCGGTCATTATTGAGCCTTTTCATATCATCAAGATGTTTCAGGAAACTCTTTTTCAGCAGTGCCTCGGTGACAAATTCGGGATAAGCTTCCAGACCCCAGAGAATAAGCGAGCCATCAATCAGTGCCAGGGTCGAGCTGCCTGCAGGCATATCAGCTGCCAGGCTGGCAAGATGCTGGCACTCGTCAATACTTCGCTTAATGCCCAAAAGAGGTCCTTCTACAGGTTGCTCTCGCCCCTTAATCCCAGCAGGTGCGATAACCAGGTCTTCATCTTCGGAATAGAGACGAGGGTAGCTGTCAAGGATAGCATTCGGCTCATCACCATAGCGGATAACTGCCGAGCCGATGTTTATCAGGTAACACCGCATTGACCGGTGCCGGTCAACATCAATCTGGGAGCCATCGGTAGCCGCCACGGTGAAATCCAGGGGGGTGGGTGGCACTTCATAGCGGCAGTCCAGTCCTTCTACTAAATCAGCAACCGGCCAGGGAGTCGTCTTGCTGGCCGCTATCTTTCTTCTTAAATCATCGAGGTCGATTGCTTTGCTACAGAGTGTATCCAGGGCATACTGAAGGCGTTTCTGCCTTACCGCGCTGTCGTCCTTCAGCCCGGCTACCATGCCTTCAACCTGGGAAGCTACCTTGGTTAAATCTAATGACACCTCTCTTACCCCTCTGAGAGAGCAATCTCCCAACCCTCAGTATAGTCCATTAAAAAAGTGAACTCAAGCAAGGTGCGGGATATGGAAAGATTGTTTAGCAAACTATTCCCCTCCCTCCTTCAAATTTGCAGGTACTAAAAGAGAGTTAGAAGAGAGGCCTCGCCTCTCTTCTAATATTCTTCCCCCTCCCTTACAAAGGGAGGGGGATAAAGGGGGTAGGTTGTCAAATAGATATTAAAGGGGTAAGGTCAATAAAAAACCTGGGACATAGGAGATAAGTAATGCTATAATTAAGGAAACCTCATTTTCAAAAGTTAAGACCCTCTAATTAAGGACTCCTATGCTCCCGATTCTATTAAGCGTAGTAGTAATATCGTTTTCCGGGGTAATGATGCCCGGGCCCATGTTTGCCGTAACCCTAGCGAAAAGTTATAAGTCTCCGCTGGCTGGCACCCAGATAGCTTTAGGTCATGCGGTAATAGAGGTTCCTCTGATACTGCTCATATACTTCGGCTTTGCCCAATTCTTTCAAAACAGTGTTGTGCAACTCGTTCTCAGTATACTCGGTGGTGGCATGATTATCTGGCTCGGCATCAGCATGTTTCGTGCCCGGGTTGAGGTAGTTAAGGGAGGCAAGGATTTGCCTTACAGCGCCTTTACGGCTGGCATCCTTACTAGCGGGCTTAACCCTTTCTTCCTGCTGTGGTGGGCAACTATAGGCAGCTTGCTTATTATGAGGTTCCTCGATTTTGGTATAACGGGGTTAGCCGTGTTTATTGTGGTTCACTGGCTGGTTGACCTGGTCTGGCTCTCATTTATTTCCGTTACGGTCTACAAAACCCACTCGCTCTGGAGCAGGAAACTCCAAGAAGGGCTGTTCATTGTCTGTAGCCTGCTGCTTGTCGGCTTTGGAGGTTGGTTTCTGATATCGGGCATCCAGTCGGTGATTTAGACTCTAGTGGTTTCAGCTGACTTTGTGAAAAGGAAGGGAGGCTAATGAAAGTAGGTTTTGTCTATGACCCCATTTATCTCAAGCATGATACCGGGCAGCATATAGAAAATGCCAGCCGTTTAGAAGCCATCATTTCCCACCTTGAGCAGACCCAGCTTATCCGTCAACTAGTGCTCATTAAACCTCGTGCTGCCTCCGTTGAAGAATTATCACTGGTGCACCACAAGCAGCATATCTCCCACATCCAGGAGGTATCGCAGAAGGGCGGTGACTGGCTTGACCTCGACACAGTGATGTCAGCCGATTCTTATAAAGTCGCCCTTTATGCTGCCGGTGGGGCTATTAGGGCAACTGAGGCAGTTATCCAGGGAGAGGTGGACAGTGCCTTTGCCCTGGTCAGACCTCCGGGACACCATGCTACCGCCACCCAGGCTATGGGCTTCTGTCTGTTTAATAATGTAGCTATCGCCGCTAAATATGCTCTGGATAAATACAATCTGCAACGCACAGCCATTATTGATTTTGACGTGCACCACGGTAACGGAACTCAGGAAATTTTCTACTCTAACTCGCAGGTGCTATACGTATCAGCTCATCAGTTTCCACATTACCCGGGGACGGGGCGCGTTGAGGAAACCGGTAAAGGTGAGGCACAAGGAACCACGGTCAATATACCGCTACCAGGTGGCTGCGGCGATAGTGAATATCTGTCTGTCTTTGAGCAGATTATCACCCCAGCAGTTAGGCGCTTCAGACCCCAGCTTATCCTGGTCTCCGCTGGCTATGACTCTCATTGGGCAGATGGACTGGCGATGATGCAGTTAACCACTACCGGCTTTGCTCAGATGGTAACAATCATCAAGGGACTAGCTGATGAACTATGTGGTGGTCGTCTGGTCTTCGCCCTGGAGGGTGGCTATCATCTCCAGGCGCTTGCCTATTCAATAAAGGCAACCTTTGATGTCCTTCTCGGTAACGCCAATATTGAAGACCCTTTGGGTAAGTCACCGCATAGATTAGCGGCATGCAATATTACTCCTCTGATTGCGGCGATAAAGGAAATGCATAACCTAGCCTAGGGTTTACACTCGCGCCAGCCAGGGGCGATGGGGCAATGCTCACACTTCTCATCACAGGGTTCAACATGAATAATCACGTTAGTATTTTGCAGCCTATTCTTTATATCTTGCTCCAGTTGGTCGCAGAGCTGATGTGCCTCGGCTAGGTTAACCCTCTTCGGCATTACTAAATGCAGGTCAATGTAACGCTGGTTTCCTGCCTTGCGAGTACGCAATGCGTGAAAACCGACCAGCTCACCAAGATACTCCGTAATGCTTGACTTTATAACATTCTCTTCAGCCTTGGGCAGTTTTACATCAACCAAGCCGCTAAACGATTTCCGCATTACATCATAAGCTGCTTTCAGAATGAGCATGGCTACCAACAGCGCAATAATCGGGTCAAGAATATTGAGCCCGGTGAAGCGTATCACCGCTAACCCCACCAACACCCCCGCCGCTGAGTAGACATCGACAGCAATATTGCGCGCATTTGCCTCCAGCGCTATTGAATCTGTAGCTCGTGCTACCTTCAGCAGGTGACGGGAGAGGAAGATGCTGACGACTATGGAAACCAGCATTACCCCTATTCCGGCCTCGGTCAGCTCTATCGTTGTCCCCAGTATTATGCGGCGCACCGCGGAATAGATTATCAAGCCACCGGCAGTAAAAATCAGTGTCGCCTGAACTACCGCAGCGATATTCTCCACTTTACCGTGACCGAAGGGGTGCTCCTCATCGGCGGGCTTGGTAGCAACGATAACAGCAAAGAAGGTAACGATTATGGCGAACAGGTCGAGAAAACTATCGGCTGCCTGAGCTAGGATGCTGATGCTCCCGGTGATGACCGCCACCCCTATCTTGAGCGCAATCAGCCCGGTGATAACTACAAGGGAAAGCTTGACGACACCACTTCTGGACATCTTTCATCTCCACTTAGGCTCTGGCTCGGAATATGAGTCGGCCCCACTCTCCCCTCTCCCAAATCACCAGCAGCGTGGGGGCGATACAGATTGAACTGAAGGTGCCGACAATAACACCAGCCAGCAGGACGATAGCAAAATTCTGAATTGACACCCCGACAAAAAGTAGCAGCGCCACGACCACAAAGAGTGTGGTCAGGCTGGTATTCAGGGAACGACCCAGGGTCTCAAGCAAGCTACTGTTAACGACAACCTCAAAATCGGGGCTTATTCCCTTACTTAGGTTCTCACGTATTCGGTCAAAGACAACCACCGTATTATTGACACTATAGCCAATGACGGCCAGGACACCGGTAATAAACATCAGATTGATTTCCCAGTCCAGCAGGGCACCGAGGATAGCGAAAATACCCAGGACCACCACCACATCGTGCGCCAGGGCAATAATGGCGCAGGTGCCATAGCGGAAAGGCTTAGGCATCCGCCGAAATGCCCAGGTAACATAAAGAAGCACGCCAATGGCGGCGATGGCCACCGCAATGGCGGCATTACTGGCTGTCTCCGCAGCTACCATCGGCGACACCGAATAGAACTCAGTCTCGCTGAGATTACCAAACTTGGTGATTAAGGCATCCTCTAGCTGTGTTTTATCCGCCCCGCTCAATGTACGGGTACGGATAAGGAAATCACCCGCTCCAGTATGCTGAATAATAGCGTTTGGATAGCCTGAATTAGCCAATTCCTGCTTCAGCTGACCCTGCTCTACCTCCAGTTCAAAATTCACTGTCAGGATAGAGCCACTACTAAACTCAACACCAGGTTGAAGACCAACGACCACCAGTGCGATAACACCGATAAGGATGACTACCCCGGAGATAGGCAGGAACCAGAATCTCTTGCCAGTAATATCAAACATTTATTCGGTCTCCTATAAACTCTACGGGAGGAGATGGCCCTTCACTCGCCATCAACTTCGGCCTCCTTCGGGACTTTGCTCTTTTCCTGTATACACACTAAATAGTGATGTCCGATGACCTAAACGAGTGCCGACAAATAGGCGCAGTAATGTCCGAGTAACCACAATGGCCGTAAACATACTTATCAGCACACCAATACCTAAGGTAAGGGCAAAACCCTGCACTGGAGCACTGGCCACGATACTGCCACCTAGCCAGTAGAGAATGCCGCAGACGATAAGAGTAGTTACATTGCTATCCTTGATAGCCGTCCAGGCACGATTAAAGCCAGTCTCAATAGTCGCTCCCAATGTCCGCCGAGTCCTGAATTCTTCCTTCATCCGCTCAAAGATAAGCACATTGGCATCTACTGCCATACCGATGGACAGGACAAAGCCACCCAGTCCTGCCAGCGTGAGAGTGACTGGTATCAACTTGAATAATGCCAGTACCAATGCCCCGTAGAAGATTAGAGCCAAGCTGGCGAGAACTCCCGGCAGACGATAGTAAATAATCATAAACAACATCACGATTATGATGCCAATCACCCCTGCCTTAACACTCCTATCAACAAAATCAGCCCCCAATATCGGGGACACAGTTTGGTCATAGAGTATTTCAAGAGACACGGGTAGGCGACCAGCGTTCAATTGTTGAGATATACTGGTCGTCTCGTTAAAGCTTAAGCCTTCAATCTGCCCTCTATCTCTAATCGTGCTGCGAATAATAGGGGCAATGGGTCTGCCGTCCTCTCCGTATAAGGATTCATCGCCCTCAAATATACCCAGCGGCTGATTTATCAGGCGACTGGTAATTTCTTCAGATAGCTTACTGCCCTCTTCATCCCACTCAAAGACCAGCAACAGTCTACCCCAGTTATCCTGACTGACATAGGTATTTTCTTTGAAATACCGGCTGGTTAGCACCTTTTCCTTGCCGTCAATCACGGCTGTTGCTGGTTTCCACCTGCCCAGTTCATTTTCCCATCTCGCCTCTTCATCATCGGCAGCCAGTTCCCCAAACTCCAACAACGCCACCCGTGACAGCCTCTCCTTTTCTTTATCCGTAATGCTGAGCCCGGGCAGTTCCACTAATATGCGGTCTTCACCTTGTTTCTGGATAACCGGCTCAGTTACTCCCAGAGGGTTGATTCGGTTACGAAGAACCGCGATTACCCCCTCCATAATGCTAGCTTCCTCCCCCGGTTCGACGTTGGATAGGTCAGCTCTATAAACTACGTGAATACCGCCCTGCAGATCCAAGCCCAGCCGCATTCCCTCCCGGCCAAATAGGGGGTAGGCAAGGGCAGTGATGGCAAAGGCGAAGAGGGCTAATATTACGATGAGAGCCAGTGTATTTCTTCTGAGCATTTCTATTATTTCCTCACCTCAGTTACTAGTTGCCGACGAATATAGGCTAGAGCCTCCTCACGGGTAGCTAGCTCTCCGGAGGCCTGAGTTTCACGCACCGCTTCCAGCAGTTTCCCAATTTCAGGTCCCGGGCTCAGGCCGAAGATATTCATCAGGTCATGTCCATCAACCAATTTAGGCGGGGTAACCACACTCTCCTCCTGAAAACGCTGAGAGAGTACATACTCCACCATCTGAGTGTGCTCCCGCCACTGAGCCAGGTCCAGGTGTGGACCTCTGGTGGCTAGATGGTCAGCCAGACTCAGAAATAATGTGTCAATACCAGCCTCGCCAGTATCACGGAAGTACCGGTAAATCGCCCGGCGGCTGGGGAGCCCGCTATGACTCATCTGCACTGGCCTTAAGTGGTGACACACTGTAATTTCTACCAGCTTAACCTCTTTACCACTAAACCTGAGTCTTTCCAGAATATTGACTGTCGCCGCCGCCCCTTCCTTGGCGTGCCCTAAAAAGCGCATCCGTCCGTCAGCGTCAATACTCTTGGTCTGCGGTTTGGCAATATCATGAAGCAGTGCCGCCAGCTTGAGCAGCGACCCTCTGGTACTACCCTGGCTAACTTCCAGTTCAAAGTGCTGAGCTAGCACCTCTGTCCATGGGGTAACCGCCAAGACATCATCAGTGGCATATTCCCAACCTCCCTGTCTGAGTAGAAAATCAGTAGCCACAATTACCTTCATAGAATGGTCAAAAACATTCCAGAAGTGTTCCTTGGGCTGCACCACCTCTTTGGTCTGAACCAGCTCTGGAATCATAACCGTGAGCAGGCCCAGCTCATCAAGGTAGGCTAAGAATTTTCCGGCTCCGGGCAGCGCCACTATCCGAAGTAGCTCCTCTCTTACTCGCTCACCAGCTACCCTGGTCAAAAGGTGGCAGTAGCGCCGAACCTGGGACTCAGTCTCTATATCAATGCTAAAACCAAGCTCGGCGGCTAACCGCACCGCTCGTAGTAAGCGGACTGCGTCCGACGGGAAAGCCGTCTCGGAAACCGTCCGAATCACACCCTGGCGAAGGTCAGCTTCGCCATTAAACGGGTCTATGAGCTGAAGGTCAGTGTAACCTTTGGCTAACTGGCTCAGGTCAATTGCCATGGCATCTATGGTGAAATCACGCCGCTCCAAATCCTGCTCAATGCTACCCCTAAAAGTGGAGAAATCAAGCTCCCACCGCTTCTTGGCTGAGACATCATCAACCACTACCCGGCCTACCCTGTTTATCTCATCCAGCAAGACATACTTACCACCGAGAGCAGTAGCTACTTGAGGAGCAATCTCCAGCGCATCGGCAGCTACCGCAATGTCAATATCAGCCATATCTCTTCCCAGCAGCACATCACGCACCAAGCCGCCAACCAAATACGATTTTACGCTCTGCTCAGTGAGAAGATGGCTTACCTTGGTCAGTAATAATGAGGTTTTAGGCTCAGGCTCTAGTTTCAAACTTTCGTCCACCCTTGATGCATCTAAAGCTAAACTATACCGCAAAGGCGTAATTTTTTCAAGTGGGTAGGGTTGAGGTTGTAGGCTAATAGTAGTTTTGATAGACGAAGCCCCACCGAAACATATAGTTTTCCCCCCTCCTTTGACCCAGCCGGTGTCCAAGAGGGGGATAAAGGAGGTGTGAGGTTAATAAACAGCTCTACTCAACGACGGCAACTACCATCAGCCACTTTGTTCCTGATGAACTTGTCACCGCTACTTAGGTCGAACACTGTTTAGAAACGCAGTCATTGGTTTTCTTTGGCAAAGCTCCGGGCAATGCTCTTCAACATGGAGAGGATGCCGATGACGGTACGCTGCACCTCAGCCGGTTCTTCAGCCAGCACCTTGGCCACGTAAGGGTCTAGCCGCCTCCCACTATAATCTGGATGCGCCTCAGCTATGCCTGGGGATTGGGGGGACAGGTAGCCAGCCAGAGTAAATAGCTCATTCTCCTCAAAACCTAAAGGTTTGGCAATTTTACGCAGGACTGAAGCTGAGGGGAATCGTTCTCCTCCCTCGATACGACCCAGGTGGGATGAAGATACACCGGTGAGTTCCGTAAGCTCCCGGAGCGTCAGCGATATCCTAACTCGCTGCTGCTTGAGTATCTGGCCTAGCGCCTTTCTATTATTGTTCATCTCACCTCCAGTATAGTTCGCCAAATGGCAAATGTCAAGAGTCTATCCAAAACTCTTCAATTACTATAATATCTCCTCACTGTGCGCTTGGTAAATGACCCAAATGGGCTAATTGCGATAGTAGATAGTCATGGGGTAAAAGTCCTGCAACGATAAAGCAGAGCTTGACAAATGGCATATCTTTTGCTATTATTTAGCTATCTGGCATCCTGGGGGAAAGTATGATAATAAAGACCAGGGTTTTCGAGTTGTGCGATGGTAGATACAGTAACCTATCTCAGTTAGCCCAGGCTATGGGAATATCGGTAAGTCAGGTTTATCGGGTGCGCGAAGGCAAGCGCCACATCAATCAAAAGTTCATCATTGGAGCGATTAAAGCTTTCCCACAATACAAATTGGATGGTCTTTTCTATTTTGCCTCTAAGTTGACAACTGGCACCAGTCCTAACTTCCACCACAGTCAGCCGCCAACAAAAGACGCCCGATAATTAGCTTTACCGCCAAAAGTCCGATACCTGAAGCTGAGTTCCCTTTGGCTTAATCTTACCTAGCTTATCCCGGCTGTCTGTATCTTTATGAAAGCACACGACTCTAGAGACCTACCGGGTCAATGTCCACTGCCCACCCCTGAGGGATAGGTAATTCTGACAGAAGAGCCGAAGGCTCGGCGCCACGAAGGATAATTTGCCAGCGAAACCGGCCCCGTAGCCTATGGATAAAAGCTGGGGCTGGCCCAATCAGACCAAGGTCGGCTATTCCCCGTGAGTCTATTTCCTGGGTAATTAGACGCTTCATCCTTTCTGCTTCCCGCTGGCAAACCGCATCGTTAGTATGACTATAAGTAAGGCAAGCCAGCCGGCTGAAGGGGGGATTATTAAGCTGGCGGCGATAGTTTAGCTCTTTATTGTAGAAAGCGGCATAGTCATATTTAGCTGCTGCCTGAATAGCATAGTGTTCCGGAGAGTAGGTCTGAATAATAACTCGCCCACCTAAACTACCGCGCCCAGCCCTCCCCGCCACCTGACATAGCAATTGAAAGATTCTCTCTCCAGCGCGAAAGTCAGGCAGGTTTAGGCCGGTATCAGCACTAACTATCCCTACCAGGGTAACCCCGGGTAGATCCAGTCCCTTGGCAATCATCTGGGTGCCGATAAGGATATCAGCCTGGTGGGCACGGAATTTACCCAAAATTTCCTGGTGAGCGTCCTTATGTTTGGTAGTATCGCTATCCCAACGCAGCAGTCTAGCTTGAGGAAGAGCTTGCCCTGCTTCCTGTTCCAGCTTCTGAGTACCGATGCCTAAAAACTTTATCCGGCGGCTAAGACACCGGGGACAGCTCTGTGGAACCACAGTTTGGTAGTTGCACTGATGACACAGCAGCCTATTCTCAGCCCAGTGATAGGTAAGCGGCACCTCGCAACGCCTACAGCGGAGTACAAATCCACAACGCCGACACTGAATGAAAGTAGCCGTTCCCCTTCGATTAAGAAACAGAATCACCTGCTCCCCGCCGGCTATGGCTTTAGTTATAGCCTGTGATAGGGAGCGACTAAAAAGGCTCCTGTTGCCAGCTTTGAGTTCCTCCCGTAAATCTACTACCTCAACCTGGGGTAGGGACGAGACGGGAGTAACCCGCTCCGGGAGCTGAAGCAGTCGATAGTCCCCTCTTTGGGCATGGTAAAAGGTCTCGACATCAGGGGTGGCGCTGCCCAGTATCACTACCGCACCGGTTAACTCAGCCAGTCTTATGGCAACATCACGGGCGTGGTAGCGGGGTCTGTCAGACTGTTTGTAAGTCCACTCATGCTCCTCATCAACAACAATAAGTCCGAGGTCGGGCTGAGGAGCAAAGATAGCACTCCGGGAACCGATAACAACATCACATTCTCCGTTTCTAATGCGGTGCCACTCATCGTATCGCTCGCCCAGGGAGAGTTTACTATGCAGGACAGCTACCCTACGGGGAAAGCGCGAGGCAAAGCGCTCTATCGTCTGGGGGGTAAGAGCAATCTCCGGGACCAGAACAATGCCCCGCTTACCCTGTTTTACCACCTCAGCCAGAGCCTGGAGATAAATTTCGGTCTTGCCACTCCCGGTAACCCCATGAAGTAAGAAAACGGATGGTGAAGCATTACCCGACACCTTTAGCAGATTGGATTTTATCAACTCAAGGGCTGAGCTTTGAGCAGTGGTGAGGCTCAGCGGATAGGAGGGGGTCAGGCTTTGGTAAGAAAGTGGGTCGCGTTTTATTTCAATGTGGCCAAGGCTAGCTAAACCCTTGCCCACTAGAGCTTTAACCACTGATGCCGAGCTGCCAACGCTTTGCCTAATTTCAGACAGGGGCACCGGTGCGGTCTGCTGCACTAAGAAGTCGAGAAGAGACGCCTGTTTAGACGCCCGTTTTGTCCGTATCTTGGCTGCCTCCTGACTGGCTTCAGCAACGGTAACGGCTAGATGAAGATAAGGAACAGTCTTTGGCCTCACCTTAACCTTCTCTAGCTCATAGCTTCTAACGGCTATGCCTCGACCTACCAGTTGCGAGACAATGGTCTGAGCCTTTTTCTTGCCGAAGACTTTCTCCAGCTCCCTGAGACTAACTTTACCTCGTTCATGAACTAACTCAATGACTTTCCTCTGCTCTTGAGTAAGAGAGGACGTATCTTGAGTGGTTGATGGTGTTGAAATAAAAGTAACTGCCTTGCGCTCAAAGCCTGGGGGCAGCATCAGAGCCACGGCTTCAAAGAGGGGGGATAGATAATACTCGCTGAGCCAGCGAGCTAGGCTTACTTGGGCTGGGGACAATATCGGGTGGAGGTCAATAACACCAGCTATGTCTCTAGTCTCTTCCACCAAGGGGTAGTCACTTAGCTCTAAAACGATGCCCTGGAGGAGTTTATTCCCAAAGGGAACCCACACCGCCTGTCCCACATCAATACTTAAACCGGGGGGTATAGCGTAGCTAAATGTCCGGCGCTGGGCTATTGGTGAATTGACACTAACCTCGGCATACCCCATCCTATACTCCAGCCAGGTAACTCAATAGCGGAGAAAAAATCCTAATCGGGTCAACGAGTTTATTTTGTTTACGTTTTTTGCCTCGGTTTCTTCTCCCCACCTACTCGCTTTTCTTTAATACGAGATGCCTTGGCACTGAGCCCTCGCAGGTAATAGAGCTTAGCTCGGCGCACCCGACCATGCCGCACTACCTCCACCTTCTCCACCAGGGGTGAATGCAGAGGGAAGGTTCGCTCAACGCCTACGCCATAGGCAACACGTCTCACGGTAAAGTTAGCCCTGATTCCACCCTGCCGAACCTTAATTACCACCCCCTGGAAGACCTGGATGCGTTCCCTGTCCCCTTCCACAACCTTACTACTAACCTTTACTGTGTCACCGGGGGCCAGAGGAGGAATATTAGGATTGGGTTTGACTTCGATTAATGATGCAACACTCATTTAGGACTCCTAGTATGTTTTAACTTATCTACTAACTGCCTGTCGTCTGGACATAGGCCTAATAACTCAGGGCGACGCTCCAGAGTACGCCGAATCGCCTGCTCGCGGCGCCACTTTGCAATTTGAGCATGGTCTCCCGAAAGTAAAACCTGGGGCACTGACCATCCTCGATATACTGCCGGACGAGTATATTGAGGGTACTCCAATAGTCCGGCGGTATGAGAATCATCTGCTGCCGAAGCCTCTGAACCAAGAACCCCGGGTAGCAGCCTGACCATGGCATCAACCAATACCATGGCGGCTAACTCACCCCCGCTAAGTACATAATCGCCAATACTAATCTCATCAGTAGCCAGATGCTGGCACACCCGCTCATCAACCCCCTCATAATGACCACAGATAAGAATCAAACGACCATACTGTGACAGCTCAGAGGCAATCTCCTGGGAAAAGCAGCGACCCTGCGGAGTAAGCAGGATAACTGGCAACTGGCTTGACTCATAAGCAGCATAACCTGATTTTATTGACTCTACCGCCTCAAAAATAGGTTCCGGCTTTAACATCATGCCAGCGCCTCCACCGTAAGGATAGTCATCAACCACGTGGTGTTTATCATGGGTATAGTCCCGGATATTATGCAGGCTAATACTGACCAACCTACGGTCAATAGCCCGCTTCAGAATACTACTACTAAACGGCCCCTGGAACATCTCAGGAAATAAAGTCAAAATATCAATATGCATTATCTCTCCCGGTGCCCGGCACCGTGCTCAGTTACCTCTCCCTTAATAATCTCCACAGCGTGAGGAATGACCGGTAATACTATCTCAAGGCATTCCTGAACTGCCTTTGGGCTACCGGGCAGGTTGATGATGAGACACCTCCCCCTGACACCAGCCACCGCTCGGCTCAGCAGGGAAAAAGGTGTCTTCTTAAAAGTCTCTGCCCTCATTGCTTCAGTCAAGCCAGGCACAGCCTTATCCACTATGGAAAGGGTTGCCTCGGGAGTAACATCGCGTGGGCCGAGTCCGGTGCCACCAGTAGTTAGGATAACATCAACATTGCCCTCATCTGCCCATTCAGTAAGCTTACTGATAATAATATCCATTTCATCAGGGATGATTTCATACCTAACCACAGTATTATCCAAAAGGGATAACCTATCCCTGATGGCCGGGCCACTCTCATCGCGGCGCTGCCCACGCCACCCTTTATCACTAATGGTAAGTATACCAAAGTTAAGCATCATCTTAAGGCAGATTCTATTTTACCATAAATAAAGCCAGCAGCAAAATCATGGAATTTTAGAAAATTAATCAAAAAGTATTGACAAGCGGGGGGGGTAGTGTTGTAAAATGGTTTAAAGTGGTAAAAAGTGGGAACTAGAAATGTTCTTCGGTGAATTCGAGTATAAGATTGATGAAAAGGGTAGAGTACCTGTCCCTCCGAAGTTTGCTCGAGAATTAAAAGAGGGGATGGTGCTAACGCCGGGGATTGAAAAATGCATTGTCGCCTACCCGCTTGCGGAATGGAAGAGAATAGCTACTACGCTTACCACCGCTTCCATAACCCGCAGTAAATTGAGAAGGCTAAATCGGGCTATTTTCGCCACTGCCTTTAACGTCAATATTGATGGGCAACGTAGGATAGTCCTGCCAGCTCCCTTGCGGGAGTATGCTGAGATTGTCGACGAGGTGATTATAGCTGGAGCTAACACTTATCTTGAAGTTTGGAACAAGGTGCACTGGGAAGAAGAGAAAGCTGTTAGCCAAGAGCAAGCCTGGCAAACTATAGAAAGCTTGGAAGGACGTTAATGAGCCTAAGTATGTCAGCAATCACCCATACTCCGGTTCTACTCAACGAGACCATTGAGGCACTGGCTGTTCAGCCTGGTGGTCGCTACATTGATTGTACCCTTGGGGCTGGGGGGCATGCCTCAGCCATCTTGGAGCGGAGTGCACCTGGGGGACAGTTATTAGGCATTGACGCCGACCCTGAAGCCATAAAAACGGCCAGGACAAGGCTTGAAGCCTATGGAGACTCAACCCTTCTCATTAATGAAAATTTTGTTAATTTACAGGCTATCTGCCTTAAATATGACTTCTTGCCAGTGAATGGCATTCTGTTTGACCTGGGACTGTCCTCACTTCAGCTCAATAGCAGTAACCGTGGATTTAGCTTTCAACATGATGCCCCCCTGGACATGCGCCTCAGCCCTAGTCAGGAGATTAACGCTGCCGATATCATTAATACTTTCTCTGAGAACGAACTAACCAAGCTTATAAAGACCTATGGTGAGGAAAACTACGGTCGTCGAATAGCTCGACACATTATACGCGAGCGCCCGATAAAGACAACTCTTCACCTGGTTCGAGTTATAGAGCGGGCTACTGGAGGTAGGCGGGGTAAGATTCACCCCGCCACCAGGACCTTTCAGGCACTGCGAATAGTCGTTAATCAGGAACTTGAGCACCTGGAAGTAGCGCTAAAACAGGCGATTGATCTCCTCGGGTTTGAAGGTAGGCTGGTTGTCATTAGCTATCACTCTCTTGAAGACCGCATAGTGAAACGGTTTACGCAACAAGAATCAAAGGACTGCATTTGTCCCCCAGAGATACCGACCTGCGTTTGTGGACATACTGCCCGCCTGAGGTTAATCACTAAGAAGGTCGTTACTCCCTTCGCTACAGAGATTCAAGCTAATCCACGTAGCCGTAGTGCTAAATTGAGAGTCGCTGAGAGCATTATCATTCAGGATGAGTATTACAAGACCATTGAAGAAAACGGTCTTTCTGGCAAACTCACCGCCAATGGATGGAGGAGACCAGCTTTACTACAAAAACTACGAGTGACTTTTTCCGCACTCTAGATAAAATTCTGAAACAACAAAAGGGAGGTTTCAGAAATGTGAAAGAGATAACAAAACTAGAGGGAATCAAAATCTAGTTAATAAGGAGGGGATAGATGAAAAAGCAGACTACTTTAACCTCTATTGATGTTGGTACCACTAAGGTGTGCACCGCTAT
>SDBV01004786.1_pt1 | contig 19277 bp, 15 predicted proteins | sample 2277081 | NCBI WGS metagenome assembly SDBV01 (sample SAMN10402039, study PRJNA504765) | marine sediment metagenome | isolation source: marine sediment core GS10_PC15, 223 cmbsf | place: Arctic Ocean: Southern Knipovich Ridge | collected 2010
TGTGATCGTTTTGCAGAATCCATATTTTGCAGTATCAGATGCAAATGGCAATTTTCAAATAAAAAATGTTCCTCCTGGAAAATACACTTTAAAAGTCTGGAATGAAAGATTAAATGCTGATGATCAGGAAATAACAGTTTCTTCCACAGGGGCTTCGAAATTAAGTTTTAAGCTTTCCAGATAGAGAAAATGAAAATGTTTTGGAAGAATATACGATTTAAGAGAAGTTGGTTACCCTTATTGCTGGGAATCGCAGGAGGAATCATAAGTATATTAGTGGGAATGAAAACACCCTCCCCCATTAGCAGAAACATATCTATTAAAGCCAGACAGTATGCCTATGAACCGGCTAAACTTGAGGTAAACAAGGGTGATACCTTACATATCAGACTCACATCACTCGATGTAGTACATGGATTTTATTTGGAAGGATACAACACTGATGCCGAAATTTATCCGGGTAAAAAAATGTTCAAAGTCAGGAAACTTTCTGAGGGATATTATTGGCGGGATACTGACGAACTAACAATTGTCGCTGATAAACCTGGCAAATTCAGATACCGCTGTTCTCATACCTGCGGAACGATGCATCCATTTATGCAAGGGGAACTAATCGTAGCTCCAAATACCCCATATATAGGAGGGATAGGCATATTTATAGGTTTTTTAATTGGATTAATTCTGATGCTTGCTAAAAAGCCTGTACCAAAAACAATTTCCTAATTCATAGATCATTTTGATTTTATAAGCGATGAAATTAAAAGATATTGCTGTTGCAGAAATTAGCGAGTCCAGGATAATCAAAGAGGGAAAATCGGGGTCAGAAATTAATGTTGATCCTGAAATAACAAATCCAAACAAAAAGACTGATCTGTTTGATAAAATTCCGTTTTTGAAAAAATTTGTAAAGACGAGGATCTTCCAGAATTCGCTAGTAATCCCAAATTTAGTTGTCTTTTGTCTTATAATTATTGCAGGACTGATTGGGACACCGGTTGGGAATAAAAATATTGCCATTGTATTTATTTGGATACTTTGGTGGTTTCTGCTGATTGCAATTATGGTACCTTTTGCTTCCAGGGTATGGTGTACCATGTGCCCGCTTCCATTCTTTGGAGAACTGTTTCAAAGATTATCACTAATAAAAGTACGAATGGGAAAAACGGCCGGTCTAAGAAATAAGCTTTATGGCTTCAATCTTAAGTGGCCAAAAATTTTCAAAAATATCTGGTTACAGAATATTGGCTTTTTAACAATGTGTACATTTAGCGCTATTCTTGTAACACGCCCGTTCGTAACGGCAGTAGTGTTGGGGGGATTTATAATCCTGGCGCTTATTTTAGCAATCTTTTATAAGTTAAGGGTATTTTGCAGTTATATCTGTCCTGTGAGTGGTTTTCTAAGCCTTTATTCTACTACTGCAATGATAGAATTAAGGTCAAAAAGCGTTGATGAGTGTAAAAAGTGCAGATCAAAAGCATGCATGAAGGGCAATGAAGATGGATATGGCTGTCCCTGGTTTATTTACATGGGAAAGCTGGAGCGAAACAATTATTGTGGCCTATGTATGGAATGTGTTAAATCCTGTCCTAATGATAATATCGCGCTCAATGTCAGGTCATTTGCTTCAGAAACAAATATCAAAGGTTTTGATGAAGCGTGGAAAGGATTTATCATGCTTGCCCTGGCGATGGCCTATTCAGTTATTCTGCTTGGAACCAACGGTACCGTAAAAGACTGGGCTAACGTCACCGAAACCGGAATGTGGGGTGGATTTTTAAATTATGCGTTAATCCTATGGTCGTCTGCAATGATAATATTACCATTGATCTTTTTAGGATTTTCATATCTTTCGAAACTGGCAGTCGGGATAAAGGAAATCACGATCAAGGAAATATTTTTGGGATATTCCTACGTGCTGGTTCCTTTAGGTTTACTGGCGTGGATAGCTTTCAGTATTCCTTTAATTTTCATAAACGGATCATATATAATTTCAGTAATATCCGATCCATTGGGATGGGGTTGGAATTTATTTGGAACTGCTGATTTCAAATGGCAACCATTGTGGCCGGAATACTTGGTTTACGTTCAGATAGTGTTATTATTAACGGGATTATATTTCGCAATAATCAAAGCGTATGAAATCGGATTACGATTATTCAACTCAAATACCGCAGCGCTGAAAGGATTAATTCCAATTTCAATTTTCTCCTTGATTGTATGTCTGGTTTTTCTAAGTTTTTTTGTCGGATAAAAATAACCAACGGATATGGCTATTGAATATTTTGAAACATATTGTAAGGAATGTGATAAAGATATTCCTATTGAACGTCTTGAAGACGGAACGATAATAATCCAATGCGCTCATTGTGTGGGGGAGTGTATAACCTGTGGATGTCACCTTGTCGAGGAATGCTTCAGCGATGCTCCGGACATCAAATTATTGAGGCCGAAACATCAGTCTGACGGTCAGTCAAATAATACTTCAAAAAATTAATTTCATAAGTTTAAAAGTGACAGAAAATGAATTTTCGAAAACTATATGAAGAAAAATATGAAATTATCGGGTTTCTTTTATTGAGTTTTATATTAATTGGATTCCCTTTTTTGGTTCTTTCTTATGCCCCCTGGAAAAATAGCAGCGAAGATATCAAAACTGTATTTCTCACATCAGTATCCAAAGACGGGGTTTGGACTGACGAGGTCGTTACCAATGCAAATTATTGGAATAAAAAATTCAAAAAGGCAACCTTAACATTCGATTTGAATGAAAAAATATTACTTAGGTTAACCAGTATAGATGTTACCCACACATTTTATGTACCGGAACTAAATATAGGTCCTATTGAAGTAATACCAGGAAAAGTTTATGAAATTCCGGTTGAGTTTTTAAAAACCGGGAAATTCATGTATTACTGTACGACCATTTGCGGGAAATGTCATTATTATATGCAGGGGAATATTTATGTTAATTCTGAGAATACAGTAGAAGAAATATTTACACTTGAAGGAAATGACATAACATTATGCGGGAACTTTGAGAATGTTGAATTAACGGGTTCCTTCATTGAAAACGGAAAATCCTTATTTAATTCAAAAGGATGTGTGACATGTCATGGTGAAAATGGAAAAGGTGGTGTTTATAATCCAAATTATGTCAGTGATTATATTCCAGAGATCAATGATATTGCGGAAAAAATGTATATATACTGGGAAGAGGATGCAGATATCATCATACAGTTGCTCGAAGAAGGTACAGATCTTGAGAAATTATTGGATGATCCGCCATTCCGAAGATATAATCGCTTTCTTGCCCAGTATGAATCAATTATGAATAAAATAACGGACGGAGCACAAGACCTTCAGAAAAAAGATAAAAATGGCCCCATTCCACCTTTATATATGCCTTCCTGGAAAGATCAGTTAGCAAAGGAAGATATCAATTCAATTTTAGCTTATCTTATTGATCAGAATGATTGGGATAATTAATCATTAAAACTTTTGTTTAGTATGAAAATTCACTCGGTTCAGCCCGATTGCTAAAACATTAAATTGTTCTTGCGAAAGAAATATAACCAACACGATCAGTGGCAGTGTGAAGTATTCATGGCACATTTCAAAGATTTATTAAATTTTGATAAGTAAATCTGATTTTGTAGAAAGTAGAATGATTCAATCTTATCATCTGAATCTACTTTTATATGTAAAGAGAACAAAAAAACAACAGGATGAAATAATCAAAAGCTAATCATTAGCGATAAGTTAGGAGTGATCCCCATAGAAGTAATTACATTGGATTCTACAATTGGGTTCATCATGCCGTGTCCTTTGGAATGGCCGCGCATCAGTTGACGGAATTTATAATCGACTATATTTTGCCTGTTATACAAATTAAATACACTGAGCGCCAATACGACATTAAAATCCTTAAATAGTAAGGTGTATTTTCCGCCGATATCCAATCGGTGATAAGGAGGGAGGCGCAATTCATTTTTTTCATCAATATCCAAAATGGTGACATGTGAATTGAAATCATTAATGGTAGATTCATTGGCCATCAGACCGTTGGTTTGACTATAAGGCCTGCCGGAACCATAAACCCAGGTGCCAAATAGCTCGAATTTCCCAAACTTATAACTGCTATAGGTATTGATCTCATGCCGTTGATCGTGATCGGCATCATATACTTCACCCTCATTTAATTCATCAAATTGATATTTCACATTGCTATAAGTATATCCAAGCCATGCATTGAAGGAACTACCTGATTTTTTTAACAAAAACTCTATTCCTTCAGACTTACCATTGCCTTTAAAAAACACATCCTGATAGTTATCAAATTCAGTTACCAGTCCTCCATTGCTGAATGCATATTCCAACAAGCCAATAAAGTCCTTTCGAAAGTAATCCGCAGTGAATATTAAATCCCCAAAGCGATAGTCTATTCCTGCTGATAAGTGTTCCGATTTTTGAATTGGAATTGTTGAATCGTTTGCCAAAAGCCAAAAATCACGACTTCCTTGCAGCGCATTTTTTGTGTTGGATTGATTGATAAATTGATGATACATGCCGTAAGCTCCCTTTATCCTGACTTGCGAAGTAAGCTGATGCGAAAAAGATATTCGGGGTTCAGGATACCACTTTTGTGTTGTTGAATAGTAGTTATTCCGTAAACCAAGATTCAAGGTAAAACCGGTAAAAGGCTGAAGAATCCCGAGGCCATACAGACTAGACAGATTTTTATTTAATTCAACTTGTTCTACAAATGTAATGCCGTCGGTTTTGCTTCTATATATGGTGCCCAGAACCGATGATTGCAATCCTATCCTGAGAAGTTGATTTTTTGGTAAAAACCACTCATGATCAAGTTTGAAAGTGATGTCCTGAATGGAATTGCTTTGCGCTAATGTTGTCGATAAGGATGATGATTCCTGGTTCTGATTTGTAATGATACTTGTGCTTGCCTCATCAAATTCACTTTGATAACGAGCATATGAAATTAGTGCATTGGTGTAGTGGGATTGGTTCCACAACCTTGCCCATTTAAAGGAAGTTCCGATGTTGCCCCAATTCACCAGTCCAAGGGTGTTTTCTGACACGGTAAGTGTATCACCTATCCTTGATGTTCTGGATTCTTTGTAATTGAGTATATCATTGCTGTCGTACAGACTAAATGATACATGGTTTTTGAGGCCGATTTTTGACGAAAATTTCAGATTGAGATCGGTATAATAAAATTCAGGAGTAATATCGCTCTCTAAAGTCGAGACTTGCGAAGTGTTTTGCATGCTTCCATGATGACCCATTGGCACTCCCCCGGAAGTAGCCGGTGGGCTTTGCTCTGAGAGCTGGGGTGTAAAACGCTCAAATATTTTTTCGAACAAATTTGTACTGACAATATCTGCATATGACCTGCGGGCAGAAAAAAATAAGGAACTTCTGTTTTGCTTGAGTGGTACTTCCAGGGAAGTATTAATACTAAGGAGATTTATTCCCAGAGAGCCACTTGTTTTATTCAGATTGCCTTCTTTACCTGTTATGTCAACAATCCCGGAAACCCTGCCTCCGTACCGGGCATCGTATCCTCCTTTATACAATTGAAGTGATTTGACTGCATTGGGATTGATGGCGCTGAAGTATCCGAAAAAGTGATCCATGTGATAGACTGTAAATCCATCAAACAGGAAAAGGTTCTGATTCGTATTGCCCCCCTGAATGGCTAATCCGGAAGAAAACTCATTGGTGGCATTGATGCCCGGTAACATTTGGATGGTACGCATCAGATCAGTTTCCCCTGCTGATGGCATACTATAAGCTATCTTTGGGTTTAGATCAATCTTACCCTCGCTTGTATTGACTTCAAAATCATCGGTCATATTGCCTGATATAACAACTTCGTCTAGTTCCATGGGATTTGCTGTCATGTTGATATAGAGTCTTTTGTTTGCCATTCCATCATCAATTTGTAAGGTGGCGTCCTGGTATCCCAGGTATGAAACATTCAGTGTAGCTGGCAATGAGGTTCCTGAAACAAAGAAGTAGCCGTCCACGTTAGTGAGCAGGTTTCGATTTTCAGTTTCCAACCATACGTAAGCGTAGGGTAATCGTTCGCCTGAGGAGGCGTCCTGAACTACGCCAACTAAAGAAAAGATTAACTTTTCGATATCCTTACCCTTTGGTTTTTTCTTTATAATAATCACATCTTCTTCCAGAAGTTCGAATGTGAGCGAGGTTGGTCCTAAGATTTTTTGAAATGTTTCATAGACTGATAAATCCTGAATTTCCGTGTCAAGCATGATGTCGCTAACTGCACGGTCACCATAAGCGATTTTTAGTTCGTACTTTATATTTAAGGTAGTGAGGGCTTTCTTAAGCGGAGTATTCCTGAATGATTCATTGATACGGACATTAGAATTTCCATTAGCCTCTAATATGAATGTAAGGAACAATATCAGATAAATGTTAATAATATGGTATTTCATCTATAAAATTAGTGATCAACCAGTCCGCCGTTGATCTTTACTTAATGCGTGAAAGACAAAGACTTATTTAATTACAACAAACCCATCCCCGATCTGGTAGTCTAATTCAATTGGATCACAAATTAACTTCAACGCAGTTTCCAGGTTTTTATCATTAAAATACCCCGTATAATAATTCAGATCATATTTCTTATCCATCTTTATTTCGATGTTGTATTGTCTCGAAAGTGCAGTAACGACATTAATTAAGGGTTCATTGTCGAAATGAAATTCACCGGATCTCCAATCTGCTCGCTTTTCATTGCTAAATGAAAATAGTTCGACTTCCTTTGAACCTCGAAATTGAACTCCTTTGCCTGGGGTTAACAACGTTTTTGGGCCCCTTCCAATATATTTTACTTCAACACGTCCCGAAATACATTCTACTTTGTAATCCTGATTTCTGGAATATATGTTAAAACTGGTGCCCAATACCTGCGTGCTACCCATTCGCGAGGAAACAATAAATTTTTCTCCCTTCTCCACATCAAAAAAGGCTTCCCCTTCCAGAAAAACATTTCGGCTGAACCACCATGATATCTTATTGTATTCAATCTTTGAATCCGCATTTAGCGCCACATCAGATCCATCCGGTAATTGATGCGTAAGCTTGCCCCCTTTTAATGCGTACAAAGAAACCTCATTTACCCGATATAAGCTAAATCCAACCGCCATGAGTATAACAATGGCCGCAGCAATGCGGAAGTAAAAACGATATAAGCGCCGGGTCTCCTTTTCCGGTAACAATTCTACAACCGGCGTATTCTGAATCTGGCTTTTTTTCAGTTGGTTAAACATGGCGGACATCAAATCGGTATCCGGGGCCTCATTATATTCAAGGGAGGAAAGCTTGTCCTTTATTTTTTGATCGAATTTTTCCATTTTACTCTCCTTTAGCATTTAAGGTTTGAATGGCCGTTTTCAGTTTATTTCTGGCCTTGGCCAGGTTTGACTTTGAGGTACCAATTGATATATTCAGTTTTTCCGCTATCTCACTATGTTTATAGCCTTCGAGCGCATAAAGGTTAAACACCAACTTATATGCCGGAGGAAGGCATTGCACGAGGTTCAGTATTTCATTCGCAGACATGGTATCGATAATATTATCATTAAAATTGCTAATCGTTTGGTCTTCAGCATCCAGGTGATGATAATGATTCTTGTTACTTCTGAAGTTGTCAATGGCGGTGTTAATCAGGATTCGTCTAAACCATCCTTTGAATGAGCGCTCCTTATCATAGTGACGCATATTCATAAAAACTTTAATGAATCCATCGTTTACAACTTCCATTGCCTCATCATCATTATTCGTGTAGGGCAAACTGATACTCATGGCATATCCGTAGTACATCTGGTATAGCTTTTCCTGTGCGCTCCTTTTATTACGCTTACAATCCTCAATCAGGACTTCGTTTATCTCAGGCAAACTGCAATAGGTTGATACCGGAGACAAAATGCCCCCGGTAATGTTGAATTATATTTTACTATCCGTGATGGGATCTTCTTCTTTCCATCAATTCGATAAAGTTTCCGTCAATATCGAAGACCAATACGCCTATATTATCTATCAATACATGAATCTCGTTGACATCATCATGAGATCCCAATCTTGCCCTGATGATTTCATTTTCAGAGTAGTACGTCGTTATGTATTCCAATACAGTTACATGTAATTCTTCGATTGTCAGTTCTTCAAAATCTTCACAATGGCCTCTACCCCGTCTGATCAAATCCTGGAAAATCCCATCTTTGTCGAAAAACAATCCACCAACATCCTGAATCAGCACATGATATTCAACAGTCTCAGCATCCCATACTACTTCAAAAGCCTTCAATATTTCCTTATCAGGATAGTTTTCATTTAAATAATCAATGATGGCTGAAGGGATTTCACTTAAATCTAATTCTTCCGGTGCGGTTTCGGGGTGATCTCTGAATTCGTGGTAGTCATGGCCCATCATTCCGCTACTTCCACCTCCCATCATTCCACCACCACCCATCATACCTCCATATTGGGTACTGCCATTTCCGAACATGCTCATATGTTGCATGCCTCCATTGAACATTTCACCGTCTAATCCCATTCTGGAGTTGATGTTGCCAAATCCACAGAGATCACTTTCTTCCTCAAAAACCAGGTTGGTATTATTGGTCATAAAAGCTTCATAAGTTACTGTATTGTCCTCTCCTGTCACTTTATAGGCCTCAGACACTACCTCTCCGCTAAAATTAGTATCAATAAAAGTCTGGCTGCTTGATGGAAGGTTAGCCGGGCTTATTTCTGTTACTCCGGGATTCAAACCTATTTCATCATTTTTTTGACATGCCGTAAAAGCTGCTAATGCCAAACCCAAAATCATCACTTTCTTTTTCATCTTCTTTATATTATATAAGTTATAAAATTCATAAACACCTACAGTACGTAAGTTCGTTATGAATTGGTTGCCTTACACCAAAAAAAAATTAAAGATACCATATTTGCCTCTTTAAAATATAGCAGTTTCATTTTTTTGATGATTCCCCTCCTCTTCGACATCTTCCGCAGGGCATGTCGAAGAACTGATTTGCAGGATTTGTAATCCGAATTTAAGCGATAGTTAATTTTTCAGTCCCTTTCCTTGTTTCAAAATTAATACCACAACTGCAATTAGTAAAAATATCCACCTTAAGAAGGTTGACAAAAATGCCCTCTGAGGAACAATCAGCTATCTATTCATTGTAGAAATACTACCTGATATGTCCCATAAAAAGGTAATTGTATAAAGATTTTACAAAATTATATAAATCATAATTGAATTATATACGTACATTTGCCTAAGTGAAAAAGATTATTTCCATATTTCTATCCTTAATTATTCTGGTCGGCAGTACAGGAATTATGTTTTCTACTCATTATTGTATGGGTCGGGCCATGAATTCTGAATTGATGATTGGCATGCATGAATTGAGTTGTGGAATGATGGAAATGGATACCGACTGTGATACAGAAGAAAATACCCTCGCATTCATGGTTCCGGATTGTTGCGATAATGAGTTCGTATCCATTGAGATTGAAGATGAGTACCAAAAGGTTTCAGACAAGATCTCTTTGGAAACACAATATTTATTCGCATTCACCTATACATATTTATTTGATCACCAACATGATAATGAGCACATATTAGCTCATTCAGACCATCCCCCCCCGCTGCTGGGACAGGATTACCAATCGCTGTACCAGTCATTTCTTTTATAATGATTCAATGATATGATTAATTGATCATCAACTATTTGATGATCTGAAACGATGCATTCTCTAAAACAATTGGTTTTATGCATCTAATACTTACATCATTAAATTATTATTAAAATATGTTGAATAATATTATTCGTTATTTTCTTGAAAACAAGCTGGTTACAACTATGATCATCTTAGTTTTCATTGGTTGGGGGGTGTCTACTGCCCCTTTTAACTGGAAGTTGGACTGGTTTCCCAGAGATCCGGTACCTGTAGACGCCATCCCTGATATAGGTGAAAACCAGCAAATTGTAGTTACTACCTGGATGGGTAGATCTCCTCAAGATATAGAGGATCAAATATCTTATCCACTAACTACCGCCTTATTAGGAGTTCCCGGTGTTAAAACAATACGCAGCAGTTCTATTTTTGGCTTGTCAACAATCTATCTGATTTTTGAAGATGATATTGAGTTTTATTGGGGCAGGACAAGAATTTTGGAAAAGCTTAATTCATTACCTGCGGGAATGATTCCTGCCGAAGTACAACCTGCATTAGGACCGGATGCGACAGCATTAGGTCAAATATTCTGGTACACCTTGGAAGGAAGAAACCCGGAAACAGGTGAACCGGCAGGAGGTTGGGATCCACAAGAACTGCGTACACTTCAGGATTACTACATTGGTTATTCACTAACTTCTGCACAGGGCGTTGCAGAAGTTGCAGCTATTGGAGGTTTTGTCAAGGAGTATCAGGTGGACATTGATCCAATAGCCATGAAGGAATATAATGTGAATGTCGCTCAAATCATGAATGCTGTCAAGGAGAGCAACCTGGATGTAGGCGCCAGAACCATGGAATTTAATAGGGCCGAATACCTGGTTCGAGGTCTGGGCTATATAAAGAACCTGGAAGATCTGGAAAAAGCCGTAATTGTTGTACATAATAATACACCAATACGAATTAAAGATGTTGCCCAGGTACATTTTGGCCCTGCAACACGAAGAGGTGGTCTTGATAAAGGAGGCGCTGAAGCAACTGGCGCTGTCGTAGTGTCAAGATACGGCGCCAATCCATTGGAGGTAATTGAAAACGTTAAGAAAAAAATAGAGGAGATTTCTCCCGGATTACCCTCCAAGGTGCTTGCGGATGGCACCATTTCTAAAGTTACAATAGTACCCTTTTATGATCGATCCGGTTTGATAAAAGAAACGTTGGGAACGCTTGAAGAGGCCCTTACTCATGAAATACTCATTAGCATAATCGTAGTGATTGTTTTGATGATGAATATACGGGCATCCATTATAATATCAAGTTTAGTACCTATAGCAGTATTAATGACTTTTATCTCCATGAAATATCTTGGGGTTGATGCTAATGTTGTAGCCCTATCCGGAATTGCTATAGCCATCGGGGTGATGATTGATGTAGGTGTTGTTTTTACCGAAAACATTATCAGACATCTTGAAATGCCGGAGAACAAAGGAGTTCGGGGACTAAAATTATTGGAAGTAATTTACGAAGCCACTGTTGAGGTTGCTTCAGCAGTAATGACAGCTCTTGCCACGACAGTGATTAGCTTTCTTCCTGTTTTTGCAATGCAAGCACAAGAAGGAAAGCTGTTTAAACCACTTGCTTTCACAAAAACGTTTGCCCTGTTAGGCGCCTTGGTAGTTGGTCTTTTATTAATTCCAGCGCTATCACATGCCGTTCTTTCAATACGTTTTGATAAAGAAAAATCTAAAAGAATTTGGGCCGGAGTTATTGCCGGACTTGGAGTCGCATTACTTATTATTTACGGCAGTCTTCCTGCAATTGGTCTTATACTATTTGGTCTTAATAATTTCTTTGAATCAAAATGGCCGGAGAAGCATGCTGAATGGCCAAACCGAATTAATACGGTTATTATCTTATTAACAATGGTGTTTTTTCTTACCATAGCGTGGATGCCATTAGGAGCTCAAAATAGCCTTTTTGTAAATTTCCTATTTGCTATCACACTAATTTCATCAATTTTAGGGTCACTTTTGGCAATAGTACATTATTACCCTCAATTGCTCGCCTGGTGTTTAAATCATAAATGGCAGTTTCTTTCTGTACCTCTATTTGTAATCCTGTTTGGGATAACCACCTGGCAGGGCTTCGAAAAAATATTTGGATCTGTAGCTGATGGCGCCAATTTAATCGGTTGGAACATCCGGCAAACCGATACATGGAAAAAATTGGATATGGAGATGCCGGGAGCAGGAAAAGAGTTTATGCCTTCATTGAATGAAGGGTCCTTCTTATTAATGCCCACCACAATGTCTCACTCCGGTATTGAAGAAAATACAGATGTGATCAGGAAACTGGATTCTTTTGTCGCAGGTATTCCGGAAATAGAGTCTGTTGTTGGCAAATGGGGAAGAGTCAATTCAGCCCTCGATCCCGCTCCGATATCCATGTTTGAGAATACGATAAATTATAAGCCAGAATATATTTTAAATGAAAATGGGCACCGGCTAAGGTTTAAAGTAAATAAAGACCATGAATATGTTTTGGCAGATGGTTCCACGTATCATCCTGAGAATGGGGGATTTAGATTAATTGAACGTGATGATCTTATCGTGGATAAAAAGCGCGGCAAATACTTCAGGCAATGGAGATCGCATATAAAATCTCCCGATGATATCTGGCAGGAAATTATAAAAGTGGCAAAGATACCAGGGATGACTTCCGCTCCAAAACTACAGCCAATTGAAACAAGGAACATCATGTTGTCAACAGGCATGAGAGCGCCCATTGGTATAAAAGTATTTGGACCTGATCTTGAAACCATAGAGAAAGTCGGGTTGGATCTGGAAAAAATCCTTCAGAAAGTCCCATCTATTGAATCGTCCTCTGTATTTGCAGATCGAATAGTAGGGAAACCTTATCTGGAGTTTGATGTAAACAGGGATGAAATTGCCCGGTATGGGTTGACCATGAAAGATATTCAAAACTATATTGAAGTAGCAATTGGGGGGATTCAATTGTCCACTTCAATAGAAGGTCGCGAGCGTTTTCCAATTCGGGTTCGATATGCGCGTGAATTTCGTGACAATCCTGAGGATGTTAAAAATGTGTTGATTCCTACTCCATCCGGCGCTCAAATACCTTTGGGCGAATTGGCAGAAGTGATTTACAGAAGAGGGCCTGCGGTTATTAAAAGTGAGGATACTTTCCTTAATGGATATGTTATTTTCGATAAAAAGCAAGGATATGCTGAGGTCGACGTAGTGGAAGAGGCCCAGGAATATATCAATGCTCAACTAGCCAGCGGAGCGTTTGTTCTTCCTCCAAATATTACCTACAAATTTACGGGTAATTATGAAAATCAGATACGTGCAACAAAACGCTTGTTAATTGTTGTTCCCATATCTCTTCTGGCCATTTTCATGATATTATATTTTCAATTTGGCCAGGTACAACCCACCATGATGGTATTTTCCGGAATATTCGTTGCCTTTTCAGGCGGATTTATCATGCTGTGGTTATATGGTCAGGAAGGATTTATGAATTTCAGTATAGCTGATGTTGGTATGAGGGACCTTTTTCAAATGCACACGATAAACTTAAGTGTTGCAGTGTGGGTAGGATTCATTGCCCTTTTTGGAGTGGCTACGGATGATGGAGTTGTAATGGGTACGTATTTAAAACAAACTTTTGATAGAGAAAAGCCGGCAAGCATTCAGGAGGTGAGGGCTACTGTTCTTCATGCCGGTATAAAAAGAGTGAGGCCGGCTATGATGACAGCCGCCACTACAATTATTGCGCTGGTGCCGGTATTGACTTCAACAGGAAAAGGATCCGATATTATGGTGCCAATGGCTATTCCTTCATTTGGTGGAATGTTAATTCAGGTGATGACCATGTTTGTTGTGCCAACTTTGTATTGTATGTGGCAGGAAAGCATCGTTAAAAAACAATTAAAAACTGCGTAAGAATGAGAATAATAGTAAATAAATATATCGTTTTGGTACTGATCATATTCAGTTCCAATCTCTTGCTGGCTCAGAAAGATGAGTACGTTCAAGACCAGTTGGATTCGATGACAGTGGCAGACTCCTTGGATTTAAAAGATCCACTGGGAGTTTACTTAAAAATAGCTGCGGAGAATAATCCAAATTTAAAGGCTTTATTTAACCGGTATCTGGCGGCCATGGAACGATTGCCACAGGCTAAAAGCTTACCGGATCCGACGGTGATGTTTAGTTTCTTTACAAGTCCGGTTGAGACGCGGGTAGGGGCAACACGTGGTGGATTGGCAATTAATCAGGCTTTCCCGTGGTTTGGTCAATTAAAAGCCCAGGAACAGGTAGCTGCGAATATAGCCCAGGCGAGGTTTCAGGCTTTTGATGATGAGCGGAATAAATTGTTTTTCAGGGTTCGCTCTACGTATTATAACCTTTATGTATTGGAAGCTGCGATCAGGATTACTGAGGAAAATATAATATTGCTTGAAACTTTCAGGCAATTGGCGAATGTCCGACTGGAATCAAATAAAGGTAGTGCGGTTGACCTGTTGAGAGTTGAAATGGATTTTGCTGAACTTCAAAATGAACTGGAATATCTTAAGGATAGCAGGCGACCTATAGATGCGGAGTTTTATGAGCTTTTAAACGATGATAGCTTTGGGAAAATTATAATTCCTGACACACTCTCTATTGTGGCCATAGGTGATGGAAAGGGGGTCTTACTTGATTCGCTGCTTCTTAATAACCCAAGTCTAAAGAAATTTGATTCTGAAATCAATGCCTTGATTAACGAGGCAGATGTAGCAAAGAAGATTGGTCTGCCCTCGTTCAACATAGGGTTGGCTTACACCAATATCGCTAAAAGGAACGATGTTGAAGATTTTTCTGATAACGGGAAAGACTCATTCATTTTTCCGCAAATAGGAGTACGGGTTCCAATCTATCGGAAGAAATATCAGGCCATGGTGTTGGAAAAAGAGTTGCTGAGAACATCCAAAATACAAGAAAAGGAAAACGCAGAAAATTCCTTAGTAACAGACCTTGAAAAGGTATGGCGTGATTATCTGGATGGCCAAAGAAGGGTTTTTTTGTATAGGCATCTTTCAAAGCTGGCCGGGCAATCTCTTGATATTCTTTTGGCAGAATATACATCTGCAGGAACAGATTTTGAAGAAATCCTGCGTATGGACAGACAACTACTAAAGTATGATTTGGAGTTGGAAAAAGCACGGGCTGATCAAAACACCAGTGCAGCATTTATAACTTATCTAACAGCTAAATAACCTGAATTTTAGGAAATTTTTTGGAACACTAGAAAATAAAAAGGAAATGAAAATTATAGATCAATTAAAAAATCGAAACGTAATAGTCTACTTATTAATACTTGTAATAGGTGTATTTTTCGGATGGGTCATTTTTGGAGGCAATGGATCAGCAGGCAGTTCCGAAGAATTGCATGAAGGACATTCGATTGAAAATCACCAATCAGGCACGGTTTATACCTGTGCAATGCACCCACAAATAAGAAGTGATAAACCTGGCAACTGTCCTCTTTGTGGTATGGAGTTGATTCCTCTTCTGGAAGATGAAGATGATGGAGCAGATGGGGATTATACGGTAAAACTCACCAATGCTGCAATGAAAATAGCAGAAGTCTCAACTTCCGTTATTCAAAAGAAGACTCCCTACAAAGAGGTCTATCTTCCCGGTAAAGTAATGCCTGATGAAAGAAGAATTTCTCAGTTAACTGCACGGTTTCCTGGAAGGATTGAAAAGTTGCATGTTAATTTTACAGGTCAAAAAGTAAAAAAAGGCCAGATTCTGGCACAAATATATTCACCGGAATTGGTGACTGCTCAAAAAGAGCTTTTTGAAGCAATGAAATTAAAGGACACAAATCCTAATTATTACCAGGCCGTCAGGAATAAACTAAAATTGTGGGACTTAACAGAATCACAAATTGATGACATAGTTAATTCAGGTGAAGTAAAGTTTTACTTTGACGTTCTTTCTCCTCTTTCAGGTACCGTGACAATGAGACATATTGCCCTGGGTGATTATGTAAAAGAAGGCAATGCACTTTTTGAAATTATTGATCTGCGTCATGTGTGGGTCATGTTTGACGCCTATGAAAGTGATATACCATGGATTAAATTGAGAGATAAAATAAAATTTACCATCAAATCCATTCCTAATAAGATATTTGAAAGTACCGTCACATTTATAGATCCAGTGATTAATCCACAGACAAGAGTTGCAGGTGTGCGAGCCGAATTAAACAATTCAAAAGATTTGTTGAAACCTAACATGCTGGCTTCCGGAGTATTAAAGACAATGTTAACTGGCGATGGAGATCAATTAATTATTCCTAAATCAGCAGTATTATGGACTGGGAAAAAAGCTGTAGTATATGTAAGGACTAATAACCACGACAATATGTTTCGGTACACCGAAGTCGTACTGGGTGCAGATGCTGGAAATTATTATGTGTTGAGAGAAGGTCTGAATGAAGGCGATTTAGTGGCTTCAAATGGTGTATTCAAAATTGATGCTGCAGCCCAGCTTTCAGGAAAACAAAGTATGATGAATCCGGAAGGCGGTAAACAATCACTAGGTGGCCATGCCGGGATGGATATGGGGGGTGAAAAAAAACCAGATGAAGATGAGCACGAAGGTCATAATATGAGCGATCAGGAAAGCGCCATGAAAAAAGGTATGGTTGTAGATGAAAACTTTAAAAAACAACTTACATCTGTGTATTCTTCACATCTGGTTTTACAAAGTGAATTTTTAAACTCCGATCCATCAAAAGCCAAGGAGTCTGTTTCCATAGTTGAAGGGGCAATTGGCAATGTTGATATGGGCTTAGTTAAAGGTGAGATGCACAATTACTGGATGGAAAGCATGAAAGGTTTAAAGGGATCATTGGATAGGATTAAATCTACCAATGATATTGAAAAACAGCGATTGGCGTATGCTGATTTTATTGATGAATTGTACAAATCCATAAAGATGTTTGGGATTTCCGGGGTTACCATTTATTATCAATATTGCCCAATGGCACGCAATGGGAAAGGGGCTTATTGGTTGAGTGAAACAAAGGAAATTAAAAACCCATACTATGGAGATGCCATGCTTACCTGCGGTGAGACTAAAGAAGTAATAAAATAAGATCGTAATTTTTATACATCTAATAAATAGTAATACAATGAATAAACAGATCATTATACTTTTAGCGCTGGCATTCTCCTGTACGACGGGAACCAGGAAAATGGAGGAACACAATCACGATGAACACGCTGCCCACGATCATAGTATGCCGGCAGAAAACACGGATAAAAAAGTAAAAAGTCCGCACACAGCAGCAATGGTCAATGTAGGCGAAAATCATGTGCATATCGATTACAGTTCGCCACGTGTACGTGGACGTAGGATATTTGGTGGATTGGTTGCTTACGGAGAAGTCTGGTCAACAGGCGCTCACAATGCCACATCTATCAGTTTTACACAGGATGTGGTTATCAATAATCAAACTATAAAAGAGGGAAAATATGCCCTTTTTACTATTCCTGGTAAGGAAAAATGGACGGTTTTACTCAACACTAACTGGGACCAGCATTTGGCAGATGAATACAATGCAGATGAGGATGTGTTGAGAATGGATGTGACCCCAACATTATCAGATGAAAGTTTAGAAGAACTGACCTTTACGGTTATTCCTTTAGATGATAAAACAGGCACTATTCGCTTTCAATGGGAAAAAGTAACATTTGAGTTCGATATCAACAACAAATAATAATTTTATAACCTTTTAAATATATAATACAATGAAAATCAAAGCAATAAATCTGATCATCGCTTTAGCCGTAACGGCCATTTCGTTTGCAAATGCAAATGACTCAAAGACAGAAAAATTTGAAGTAAAAGGCAATTGTGGGATGTGTGAATCCAAGATTGAAAAAGCCGCAAAATCAGTACCCGGTGTAGCGACAGCAGATTGGGACAAAAGCACCAAAATCATCACGGTGACTTTTGACGATCAGAAAACAGAAATTGATAAAGTCCATAAAGCCATAGCCGAAGTTGGTTACGATACGGACAAGGTAAAAGCAAAGGACGTGGCCTACAAAGCATTGCCTGGCTGCTGCCAATACGATAGGGAGTAATCTAATCAGTATTAAATGCTTCTTTTACAGATTTGAATGGTCATCCTGTTTCCATCATCGTTAATGAAAACAGGATGATTTTTTAACTTTCACTTCCCTGAAGAGCAAGTACAAATCCAGCTAATTTTGTCATAAGGCTGCAGTCATCACTATTTTGATGCCACCAAAATCTGCTTGAAGCTCTGTTTTTTACCTTAATTGTTTAAGGCCCCCTCATCTACCCAATCAGCAATTAATTGAATCTGTTCATCCGTAAGACTTCCTCCTGAGCTTGGTGGCGGCATTATTTTGTCACTTGTTTTGGATTTTATAAGTGAAGCGTTTGCACTTACATTTTCGTAGGTGGCCCACGACGGAAGACTGGCATTACTTCCATGACATCCTGATACCTGGCAATTTGCATCGAGTATAGGCCGGATGTCACTGGCATAACTCACTTTTGCACCACTGCCCTGATTGCTGCCAATATCACCTCCGGCAATAACAGAACCCAAATTTTCATCGCTTAAATGTACTTTAACGTGGCCGTCAAAAGCAATCAAATCATCATAGGTTATAGGATCGCCGTTATTGTTTTTTTCAATGTGCGTTTTACTCACCCCTTCAATTCCAACTACATTCGTAAGGTCTATAATAATACCCCCTCCTGTCGCCATATCATTTGCATGAATATGTGCAGGATGATCTCCTTCGGCATTAGTACCAGAAAGATTAATCATGGCAAGGGTAAATCCACTTTTACGTTCTGCAAAAGTTATCGTTCCCCTGACGCCAGATCCATTAAGTTCAGAAAGGTCATAACTCATTTCATTTTCAGTGAGTATATTTTCGCCAATATCGCCTCGTGCTATTATGGTTGAGATTTCCTCAGCGCTAAGGTGTACCATGATATGTCCGTCGTAAGCAATCAAATCTTCATAGGTCAATGGATTTTGGTTTTTATCCTCGGAAACATCGGTTTGCCCCAGTCCGGTATCACCGTTCACATTAGTTAAAGGAATCATCACACCTCCACCTTCAACGGCACTGTTTGCATGGATATGTGATGGGTGAGAACCCCCTTCAGGTGTATTTTGCAATTGTATTTCCACCAATGTTTTTCCACTTTTTCTCTCTTTGAAAGTAGCTGTACCGCTAACACCCGTAACAGCTGATTCTTCTAGCTGATATACCATCATTTCCCCGGTAAGCTTATTGCCTCCAATATCTCCACCAGAAATCACGGTTCCAAGTTCTGTGGGACTAAGATGAACTTTGGCTAAATCTCATTTTGAGGTGTTGGAAAAATAGTTTAGCTTCATAGTCATGAAAACCTACGAGTTACAGAGCCTACATGGGTTGTTATTCCCTGAGCCAATATCAAGTCATTTTGAAGTAA
>SDBV01004788.1_pt1 | contig 19276 bp, 18 predicted proteins | sample 2277081 | NCBI WGS metagenome assembly SDBV01 (sample SAMN10402039, study PRJNA504765) | marine sediment metagenome | isolation source: marine sediment core GS10_PC15, 223 cmbsf | place: Arctic Ocean: Southern Knipovich Ridge | collected 2010
ATGGGTCTATCTTTTTGACGCCACGCAGGACACAGCGCGACAGTACGGTGCATTGCGCACGCCGCATTTCTTTGTCTTCGACGCCGATCGCAGGCTTGTTTACACCGGCCGAGCCGTGGACAACCCCAGGGATACAAGCAAAATGACCGTCAACGATCTGGAAAACGCACTCGCCGAGCACCTGGCCGGCACGCCGATTACCACGCCGGTAACCAATCCCATCGGCTGCAACGTAAAATGGGACGGCAAGGACCCCCACTGGATGCCATCGGAAGCGTGCGATCTGGTTTGATTTGCGCAATTCCGGTGGGCTGCGGGCAACCTGATAAAAACTAAGGAGACGATATGGACAAGGTAATGTGTGGCGGGTGTTTGTGCGGTTCTGTACGATACGAATACGACGGCCGGCCGGGGGAGTCAAGCTATTGCCACTGCGATGATTGTAAACGGGCGACAGGCGGACCGTATACCGTAGGCGTCCTTTCAAAGGCAGATAAGCTGCGTATTGTCAGCGGCAATGTCAAAAGTTACACGACCCGGGGTGACAGCGGCAGGGAAATTACACGCCAGTTTTGCCCGGAATGCGGTTCGCCTTTGTTTACCCGGGGCGAGCATTGTGCTGGTTTTGTCTATATCAAGGCGGGCAGCCTGGATAAACCGGAGTTGGTCAAGCCGAGCTGCCAGATATGGACGGAACGTGCGGTCAAGTGGGCGTATGTTGACGAGAGTTTGCCATCTTATCCGAAAAGCGGCCCAACCCGGTCGAAGAATTCAGAGGAGTGATTCCGGTGGGCTAAGAGCCCACCCTACCGGGCGCCTCATACAGAATAAATGGCGTACCATCTGCTGCTTCTTGCAGTCTTGTCTTAATCGTCCGGATGGCGGTCCGGGAGTTGTCAATGGCAATCCATCTTCTGCCGCACTGCCCGGCCGCAAGCGCCGTGCCGCCGGAACCGGCAAAACAGTCCAAAACGATATCATCGGGATTCGAGGATGCCTCGATAATCATCCTGATCATATCGAGGTTCTTTTCGGTGGGATAGTCCGGATAGCAGGGGTCCTTGAAATCCCACCAGATATCCTGTCGCTTCTTGCCCTTTTGGGCACAGGCATCGGCGTATATTTTTTTCCTCGGATTGCCCGTCGAGGACCATTCGATCAGCCCCTGTTCGTCCAGTCGCGTCAGTTCCTCCGGCGGATACCGCCAGTGCCTTCCCTTCGGCGGCGTCAGCCCTTTCCACGGCCGACCCGTGGGTCCATCGCGGGTCTCGCCCGGCGCGTGCAGAGGCGTGGTTGTATATCTCTTACCGGCATCATCGACCTTCGCAAACAACCTGACGATGTCGGCCTCGGTGAAATCCTCCGTCGCGCCGTTGAACGTATAGTCTTTGCCCCTGGCATAGAACAGTATCATATCCTTGATGTTTCCAAAACCTTTCCGGGCGAAGTTCTTGGGGTTGCATTTTATCCGCGTAATATCGTTGATAAAGTTCGCCTGCCCGAACACCTCGTCCATGAGAATCTTTACATAGTGCCCTACCTTGTAATCGATATGGACATAGATCGAAGCATTGGGCGCCATGATATCTTTGAGAAGAATCAGCCGCTTCCTCAGGAATTCGAGATATTCGGCGCCGTTGAGGCGATCGCTGTAGGCAATCTTATCCTCTGCACTTGCGCTTATCGTAGCGGTGCGCTCCGGTCCTTTTCTAAAGTGCTGATTAGTGGCAAACGGCGGGTCGATATAGACCAGGCCGACCCGGCCGCATATCTTTTCGTCCTGCATCAGCACCTTCAAAACTGCCAGATTGTCCCCCTCGATAAGCGTGTTCCGCCATCCCGTACCGTTTGCACCGTTCCGACGCAGTCGGACCTTCTTCAGAACGACCGCTGGTACGCCAGCCAAGACTGCCCCCTCTGGTTCCTTGCCGTCGTAGGACAACTCTACATGTACTTTCTGGTTCGACAAGAGACGCTCCAAGGGGGCTGGGTATCCTGTCATCCTGCGCCCCTTACGATTCTTCGGCGGTGTTGTGGTTCTCTTGGATGGTTGAGCCACACTAATTTCTCCTCATAGCCTTCTGGGATATTATACATTCCTGGTTACCACACGGTCTTCCAGGCTCTTTAGCATAGATTTTAGGGCGAGTTTCAGCATACGTCAAGGGATTCAGCAACTATAGCAAAGAATAATATCCTCCCATTAAGGGTGGTTTCCACTTTCTCGGCCAGTTTTTTGTCGATTAGCATGATACCGGTCTCTTGTGGAATTGCAAGTGTGCCCGGAGGGGCGATCAGGCTGCTCTCAGGCGGCAGTCGGCAAGAGCCCGTATTTCTTTTTGCTGTTCCGCTTTCCATGCTGATTCACGGCCGATTTTAGGCTGTCTTACCGCCGCCGTCAACCCTGGAGTGTCGTATCGAAACGCCTGTTGCGATGTGCGTGCTATTTACGAAAAGCCTTTTTGCTTTTCTTATTCGGCCGGATGGATATACTTCGGCTGCAACAAGAACCCAATGGGTTCACCCTGTTAGAGTTTTAGAATGTATTATGTTTACAGATTATTTGGAAAAACTCTAACAGGGTGAAAGATGCAAGGATGCTCACAGGCTCGATTTTGAGCTGAATATTAATTCTTGAACAGGACAGGTGACATCGGGATAAACTATATTTGACGCGATTTTCATAAAAAAAGATTCTTGTAAACAGAATTCGCATTTTGGCCTCTGTTATAATAGCGATATCGCAGGCTGCAGTCTTGTTCGAACACATTGAAGTGGTTTTTGTCAGGTACCGATCTTGTTGGACTACGAATTTAGGAAACTGGTTGACGATCACGGAAAAACTGTCATGAATGCCGCTCTGCGCATTCTGGGCGATCACGACTCGGCAAATGACGTCTACCAGGAAGTATTTCTGGCGATCTGGCAAAGGCGACACAGTTTCAATGGCGACACGAATTGGCCTGCATATTTATATCGGGTGGCGATCAGGAAGGCTCTTGATAATGTCCGTTCATCGAAGAAAACGGTTAATTTGCAGGATCAAGACATGCCAAAAGCCTCTGGCGCCCGCCCGGATCAAGCTATCATATGTGCCGAACTTAACAAGAAGCTAAGAGCTTCTCTCGCTAAATTGCCAAAGAGACAGGCCGATGTTTTTATAATGGCCAGGTTCGAAGGTTTAAACTACAGCCAGATTGCCGAGTCGCTGGGCTGTGCGCAGGAAACCGCTCGTGTGCATATGCACCGGGCAATGAAAAGCATCGCCGGAGAATTTAAAGATTATCGTTTGGAATTGAAATAACCGGGAACAGGTGTAACATGAATGAGCATGATCGAATTAACGATTTGCTTTCAGCGTATCTGCTTGGTGAGTTGTCACAAACTCAAACAGAGCAGGTCCAACTGCATCTAAATAACTGTCAACTCTGTGCAGATGAGCTTGAGCAGTTTGAATCTGTTCTGTGCCTGACAGATAAAGTCAAGAGGCTGTCGGTCGGTGATACTGATTGCCAATCTGCACAACAAATACTTTTCAATTCCATTTCAAGTGAATCAGAGAAATCGGAAAGGATGTGCAAAATGAAACGGTATGGGAAATTTGCAATAGCAGCAGGCGTTATGTTAGCGGTAATACTTGGAATTAGTTTCTTACCAGGCGAGAACGGCGGGGTAGTATGGGCGGATGTTTTAAGCCAGGTCCAGCAGGTGCAGAATATAATGTACCGTATCAGCGTGACTATGGGTGGTAGTTATCTTGAAGATCTTCCCAAGGCCGCACAGATCACAGAAATGGAAATGACCGTTATAATGTCCGATGAACACGGCATGAAGATGGAAACGTTTATGGGTGATAAGATCGCTCAGCAGATGTATATGCTGCCTTCAGAAAAGGTTATGATTTCTGTTATGCCGGAAGCTAAGAAGTATATGCGGATAGAACTGGACGATGAGATGGTTGATAAGATGCAAAAGGAGTCCAGAGATCCGAGGTATATGGCGTCTCAGTTTATGGAGTCAGAGTATGTTGAGCTCGGCAGAGATGTTATTGACGGTATCGAGGTCGAAGGGATCGCAGTAACAGATCCTGCGGTTTTCGGCGGTATGTTCGAAAAGATACACCTTGAGTTCTGGGCCGATGTCGCTACCGGCTGGCCCGTGCAAATGAAAATGGATGTTACAGTGGCCATGGGTGAAAAAACTATGGAAATGCAGATGGTAATGTATGACTATCAAATAGGCATAGAGATCGACCCTGCTGAATTTGTTCCTGAAATCGGAGATGACTATACCGCATTGCCAAGCATGCAAATGCCAAAGATGGATGGCAGCTCTGCCATAGAAGGGCTTAAGAAGTTTACCGAGATGGCAGGGAGGTATCCCAAAAATCTTAACCTTATAAACCTGATGTCTGAGATGGGGGAGATTGAGAAGGAACAAGGAGAGCAGGAGCGGGAAGCTCGCAAACAGGCACGAAAAAATATGACCGAAGAGGAAAAACAGGCAGCAGACCTTGCCGCACAAAAAACCGATAATGAGGCTGCTCAGGTAGAGACAATGATGCAGGATATGATGCCGATCATGTCGGTTGGTCAGTTCTATATGAAGCTTGTGCAGGAAAAACGCGATCCGATGTACTATGGCGAAAATGTCACCCCGGCCGATTCCGACCTGATACTGTTAAGATGGCGGCTTGACGACGGTAAGTATCGCGTTATCTTTGGCGACCTTGATCAAACCGATGTATCGGCAGAGCAGCTTGCCGAGTGGGAAAATGTAACCGAGTAGCCGCCGGTCGGGGTCATACGGATATTGTCAAATTGCCACCGGCGTCAACCCTGAAGCATTTGCCCCACCGTGGGCGCCGGTATGTAGGGTGGGGCTTGCCCCACCGTTGCGATTACCGCCAAGGCTATCGATTTTGGCGGGGTAAACCCCAACCTGCCACTGCCACTCGAAGCCTTTTTGCTTTTCTTATTCGCCCGAACGGATATACTTCCATTGCAACAAGAACACAAGTTTTACCGGGTTTGGATCATGAAAGTTCTGGCTCTTGAAGGTTATTACGGGGGCAGCCATAAGGCCTTTCTTGACGGCTGGGTCGCGCACAGCCGGCATGAATGGACGGTGCTGACGCTTGCGCCCAACAAGTGGAAATGGCGCATGCGGCACGGGGCGATCACTTTCGCACAACAGGTCAATGATCGTATCGCCCGGGGCGAAAAATGGGATGTCGTATTCTGCTGTGATATGCTAAACCTCGCCGAATTTGCCGGCCTCGTCGACCAGCGCGTAAGAGATCTGCCCAGGGTCGTCTATTTCCACGAAAACCAGCTCACTTACCCGGTCCGCTTCGAATCCGAACGGGACTACCAGTACGTGATGACAAATCTGACCACGGCGATTGCCGCCGATCGAGTCTGGTTCAACTCGGCATTTCATCGCGACGAGTTTCTGTCCGCACTGGGCAGGTTCCTAAAACGCATGCCGGACAATCAGCCGCTGAAGGCGATTGAGGATATCCGCGCCAAGTCGGCCATACATCCTCCCGGCATAGATCCATTTCCTCCTCGCGGCGAGAGAAAGGGAGGTCCTGTGCGGATTCTATGGGCCGGGCGATGGGAGCACGACAAGAACCCGGAAGATTTCTTTGCCGCGATGAAGGCCTTAAAGGAAAAGGGCATTGATTTTCGGCTCAGCGTAATCGGCGAGCAGTTCCGTGATGTGCCCGAGGTATTCGAATCGGCAAGGGAGTTTTTCTCCGGGCATATCGAGAGATGGGGATATCAGGAGAATGTCGAGGAATACCGAGCCGCCCTGATGGAAGCGGACATCGTCGTATCCACCGCCAATCACGAGTTCTTTGGAATAAGCGTTGTGGAGGCGATTGCCGCTGGTGCGTATCCCGTCCTGCCGAAGCGATTAGCTTATCCGGAGATTGTTGCAGACATCAAGGGCGTTAGTGAAGACGACTTTTTCTATGACGGCACAGTTAACGGCCTGGCCGAGAAGATCATGACTCTGCTTGAGATGCTCCAGCGAGGATCACATTGGGGGCAAGACAAGGCGGGCAGGATTAGAGCCATGGCCCGATATGGCTGGCGCCGGTGTGCCGATGAGATGGACGGCGCTCTGGAGGAGGTAATCGCGTGAAGCCTGAATTACTTGCCCCGGCGGGGAGTTTTGAGAAGGTCAAATGGGCCGTTGCTTACGGTGCCGATGCGGTTTACTTCGGTACGGAGTTCGGGTCGCTGCGGAGTTTCGCGGGCAACCTGACCCTGGACGAAGCCGCCCAGGCCCTCGACTATCTGCACGAACATGGCAGGAAGGGGTATGTGGCGCTGAATATCTTTCCGTTTTCCGATGAATATGACCGACTCATCGAGACGGCGAAGGCACTGGATGCCGCGGGCGCCGATGCGTTTATCGTCTCGGACCTCGGCGTTGTTTGCGAACTGGCCAAACTCAATCTCAATGCCGCCCTTCACATCAGTACGCAAGCCAACACAACGAGCCGCCAGACCGTCCTGGCATATAAGGAATTGGGCGCAGCGAGGGTGAATCTTGCCAGGGAGCTTTCGCTGGAGCAGGTACAGGAGATTGCCGCGGCCGCGGCGGGCCTGATCGAGACGGAGGTCTTTATTCACGGGTCGGTGTGCTTTTCGTATTCGGGTCGATGTGCGATTAGCGATTATCTCACCGGATTTTCCGCCAACCGCGGCGAGTGCAAACATCCCTGCCGCTGGAAGTACTCGCTCATCGAAGAGAAACGCCCCGGCGAGCACATGCCCGTCTTTGAGGACGAGCGAGGCCTGTACCTTTTCAACAGCAAGGAACTGGCGCTTCATGAATATGTCCCGGCCCTTGCCGAGGCGGGCGTAACGTCGCTAAAGATCGAAGGACGCATGAAGTCTATCCACTACATCGCCTCGGTCGTCTCCTTTTATCGGCAGGTGATCGACGGACGCAAATTCACGAAGGATGAGGCATTGAAACTGCTCGCGCGAATTCCCAATCGGGGCTATTCGACGGGCTTCATGAAGGGCTCAATCGGACCGGAGGATTATTCGGTGGCAAAGAGCCTTTCACAGGCCGAATCCATTTTCGTCGGCAATGTGCTCGAAGAAAAGGTCGCAGGCAAGTGTGTGTTGCAGGTGCGAAACAAGATTCATGCAGGTGAGCAACTTGAGGTTCTTCGACCGGACGGAACACTCTCCACAGCCGCGGTGAGTCGACCAATCCTGACCACAGAGGCGAAAGAAGCCGATGTTGCCAACAACTCACAGTTCATACTGCTCGACGATGACCTGCCGCCCCATTCCATCCTGCGGAGAATCGGCAATAAAAAGATGTGATCTCTGCCCGGATATAGCACAATTTCACAAGAAATTACCTTGCATATCTCACAGTTTAACGGTATAATTTGCGTGTAGGATTTCTGCAAAATTGCGCCCTCAGTGCGATAATCATTTATTTGATTTTCTGTCGCAATTCCACAGAATCCCTTTTAGCTGCTGAAAAGGAGATTAATAGCGTGAACAAAAAGGCCTTTACACTGATAGAACTGCTGGTCGTCATCGCAATCATCGCACTCTTGCTGTCTATTCTACTGCCCGCGCTGAAGACCGTTAAACAAATGGCCGGCTCAGTCGTTTGTACGTCCAATCAAAGGCAGATACTGACCGCATGGTATCTATATGCCGAAGACAATGACTCTAAGGTTTGCAGCGCGGCGACGTATAACTATGACCCGCAAACCGGACAATATGACTGGGTGGAAGGCACAGTGGCGACCACTACGACTGAACAGGCAATCTATGGAACAGGAGGTGCCAGCCAGGGAATTACGGGTGGTGCACTGTATCCATACTATGAGGATCCCAAGCTGCTGCACTGTCCAAATGATAAACGTTACCTTAAACCACCGACAAATCCAGGCTATTTCGGCGACGGTGCATATCGAACCTACTCGTTTATTATTCAGATGAATAGTATATGGGATTCATATTTCCAGACTGAGGGTTGGGCTCTAAGTCAAACGGAGATATTCACAAAAACAACAGACGTCGGTGCACCCGGTTCGAAATATGTGCTTGTCGAGGAAAACGACAATCGCGGCTATAATTGGGGCCAATGGGTAATGGATCTCAGGCCCACCAATCTACGCTTTGTCGATCCGTTTGCGGTATTCCATAATATGCGCAGCACACTCGGCTTCGCCGACGGACATGCCGAAAAGATCGTTTGGAAGGATCAGAGAACCGAAGATCATTCAGAAGCAATCAATGACGGTTCGACAGATTTTTTCAGCCCGGTTATGCTGGACAATGAAGATCTCCAGTGGCTCAGAAGCAGCTATGCGAAAAAAACGAAATAAACACGGGGGCTAAATACGTCTTCGTGCGTTACATGGTGCCCAGCTACCCATTCGACCGACCGGACGGCTGGTAGTCCCCGACGATTCGATGCTTCGTCTGCTCATTTGCAGCGGCGAAGTGCCGCCCGGATGATTCTGTCTATGAGTTGTTCGTATGTAACCCCTGCTTTTTCTGCTGATTCTGCGACCTCTTCTCCGTAAGCAAGACCCGGGTTCGGGTTGGCTTCGAGGATGACGAGCTTGCCCTCGGGCGTCAGCCGCAGATCGATTCGCCCGTAGTCCTGCAGATGCAGCAGGCGATATATCTTCTTGCACACCCGCCCGATCCGCTTTTCGGTCTCCGCGTCGACATCGGCATAACCGAAGCTGATACCCCATTTCTTGCGATACGCATCGTTCCATTTGACCCGGTATGTCGCCAGATTGGGCCCGCCTTCGGCCTGCTGATTCAGAAAGCATTCGCGCATCGGAAAAACCACCAATCGCTTATTGCCCAGGATGCTCACATAGAGTTCCCGGCCCTCGATATACTCTTCTGCGATCACATCCTGTTCCCATCTGTCATGCACAAACGCCGCCCGCTCCATCAACGCCGACTCATCCCACACCAACGACGCATTGGAGATGCCCTCCGAGCCGTCTTCCAGCGCGGGCTTGACCACCAGTGGATAGCGAATGGATTTGCCGATGCGCACCCGACGGCCCCACGGAATTGACACAAAACCCGGAACGCGGATCCGGTGGTGTGAAAGGAGCTCCTTGCAGAGCCGCTTGTCGCGGCACAACATCATGCCTACAGTCCCTGTACCCGTAAATGGAATCTCCATCATCTCCAGAACGGCGGCGACATTTTTGTCCATATACCGCAGACCGGAAAACTGCTCGGTCAGATTAAACACAAGCTCAGGCTTCTGGCTGGTAATCGCATCCACTATCGCCCCGATATCGTCATGAACACCCACCACAGAGACCGTATGACCTAAGAAACGCAGCGCCTCAACGACATGATACTCGGTGATACTCTCCTCCGGATCGCCTTCCAACTGAGGGTCACCACCCGGAATGACCCCGGCATCGGCCAGGAACGTGATTTTCAGCTTGCGGCTCATAACGCGCCGGCGATAATAACATAAACCCATCTGAGACACAAGAAGCCGGATTTATGCTTGCGTATGTCGCCTTGTCGTCGAAAACCGCCTTAATTCCACGACGACAGCGAAGAAAAAAGAACCTCAAGAAAATTTCTTTGGCCTTGACTTTGTGCCCCAGGACCTGTATAGTTTACATTTAGGACTCTTTTGAGGTCGCGCCGAACAGGAGAACATGGGACTTCTCAGTTGGAGACAAACCGACCATGTACCGCAGAAAAGCGTTCACATTAATCGAATTATTAGTCGTAATCGCCATCATCGCCATGTTGCTTGCGATTTTAACGCCCGCCTTGAGAAGGGTTAAGGAGAAGGCTCAATTCATCTTCTGCAAGACCAATCTCAGGTCATACGGCTTAGTCATGAAGCTCTATCTCAGCGAACAGGATGAGGCCTATCCTGTTTCTTACTGGAGTATGTTCGACGTTCCCACCAGTGAAGTCCCATTGAACTGCCAATGGCATGCCAGAGAAACGTCTCCCGAGAACAACCCACAATACGCCGGAGATCTCTGGCCATACATGGACAGTCAGAAGGCTCACATGTGCCCGACGTTCAAGACCTTCGCCAAAATGTATGGGGAGTCCCACCCTGGGCACGACGCCAGCATCCCCATTGAGCCCCAATACGCTTACAGTCAGAATCATTTTTTGGGAGGACGCCACAGCTATCCAACCGGGCCTCCCATTGCCGTTCTCAAGGAAACAGACGTCATCAATCCCGCTGGCGTGCTGGTATGGGTCGAAGAGACGATCTGGCAGGTCCCGCCCATCCTCGTCAACAAGTGGGTCCTCAACGATACGTGTTTCTTTACCAGGCATCCGCTTGATCCCGTGGGATTGGGCGACTTTATCGCCACCTATCACAACACGACCGTCGAAAAGAAGAATGATGGTGTCGGCAACGCGGTATTTGTCGATGGCCATGTTGAATTGTGTGACCCCTATGACAAAAGAGAGCTTTCCTGGGGCGAAATATCGGGCAATTTCAGACTCGCCTGGCCGCTGAGAGGAACCTACTCGCAGACACAACCATACTGAGCACCTCCCGCATACACAGGGCACTGCAGCCACAGTTACAATGTGCGCCTTTCGCCGAAAAGATTATTGGCGGCCCAGTGCGAGTATTTCGTTGATGTCCCTTGAATAGACCGGCTCTATGACGCACTTGGTCACGCCGATTTCGAGCAGGTATCTCACCTGGAACCCTTGAAAACGCGTCAACACAGGCACCACGCCGGCGCCGGAATTGTCAAGAAGCCTTTTGCATCTGTCCATTGTAAGGTCCTTTTCCTCGGCGGCATGAAAGCAGACAACATTGTCCGAAGAGGTCGCAGGCGAAAGGAATTGCTCAAATGTTACGACTTCGACTTCGTTGCCGTTTTCGCGAGCCACTTCGAGGAACTCGTCGATTTTGTCAAAATCCTCCTTAATCGCCGTGATGCTTCCGGAGGTTTGTCGCACCGGCCGAAACAGGGTCTCGACGTCGATGTCCCTGACGATCTCTTTCAGTTCGCTGTTGGCAACTCCGATGAATTTGGCAAATCGCAGTATGTAGCGTTTTTCATTCTCGTCGACCTTCTTGTCCGCCTTGGCCATCACAACAAGGGATTTCAGCGCCGCGATCGCTTTGCCCCTGTCGGAGATAGGATATCTGACTCTTTCGTCCTTCAGGACGCGCTTCAAAAGCGCGTTCCAGTCGTCGACCCGGACGTCGAGTTCCTTTGCCGCCCGGAATAAAAACTCCTTTTCCGCCTTGTCAATCCGGCGGTCGCAGCACATCATCTGTATCAGGTTCTTAATCCAGTTCAACTTGTCTTTTGCTTCACTCATTTTGATCCCTCAGAAAACATGTGCTATCAACAAGATCCCGCCGGCCGCCCGGCCGTTTTGATTACATCGAGGCCAGGCCGCCCCTGCCCACCTGCGCTCTAAACTGGCCGCACCAGTCAAACTCGAATGTGATGGGCCATTGCGTATCGGCATTTGGAACACTGGGCGCATTGAAACGGCATTCACCGATGTTGTCACCCTGACGCCCTCTGACGTTCTGCTCAGCCGTCGGGAAACCTGCCTTCAGCGACTGCCAGAAAAGACACTTGATGCATCGACCGTGATGCTCGAATTTCGGTTGGTTCTTGACGTGCTGTAACTGGTACTCCTCATAAAAATCCTCGTCGCCACTTTTTGCCATGTCATTGCCCTCTCAAAACGACTTCATAAAGTTACATTCTGACATATTCGCCGCCCAAGATTAAGCGAAATCTTCCCCCGAAACAGATTTTCCTCGCCAACCCAATCAACGAATAAATAACAACAAAAACCGCAACCCCCATAACCCGCACATCTACAAGAACTTAAGTACCCACACCCCTTTGACACCCCCCCACGCCGAACAAGCCGATAACCCTAAACCGGGGACAGTTACCTATTTCCGGCCGCATCAAAACCGGGGATGTTGATTCACACAGATTTGGAACACCATTTATGGAGCGGTTACTGGTGAGCCAATCCGCCGCAGCCGGAACCCTGCCAGCCTGCCGGCGATTTTCAACAAAGAAACCGTATTTTTTGCAGGCTCTCGCCGCAAACCGCAAAATTTTTTGAAAAAGACCGGGAAATTCTTGTTGACATGCTCTGGATAATGTAATATCATAGTTATAGAAAATTGAATACTTGAAAGTTCACTGAACTTTTGGCGTCGCATCGTAAACCGCCAGTTTATTGTCAGCAGACGCAAGAGTCGGTGCCCCTTATTCTTGGGGAAGTTTTTGGAGGATACAGGCCGCATCATCGAGATGAGTTTGGAAGCATGGACCGGGGAAATGTGTTATTGGAAAGGAGAAAAGGATGCGGTATTCGATTTTGTGGTGTGTTTTGGGGGCGGCGGTTTGTTTTGCGGGTGTATCGAGTTATGGGGAGAGGGTTTTTGTTGCGGATCGCGGTGGTGCGAAGGTTGTGGCGCTGGGAGTGGATGAAAATATGGAGTTTTCGTTTCTGAAGCGATGGTCTTTTATCACCGGGAGCACTTACGGGCTGGGCCCGCTCGATCTGGCGGTGGACGAGGCCCGCGGTATTATGTTTGTCAGTTTCGAAACGGTCAGCAGCGCCGGCGAGAAGATGGCTGCCTGCAGGATTGCGCTGATCGATATCAACACATACGAGCATATCAAGGATATCGAGTTCGCCGAAGCGGACGATTTCGGCGGCCTGGCTTATGATTCGCAGAGAGAGCGGCTGTATGCGGTCGAGCGCGATACGAATCTTCTTTATGTTTTGAAGTGGACGCCGCAGACGTTGTCGCTGGAGTATGAGGCGGTTGTAGAGCTTTCCTCAATCAGTTACGCTTGTGCGATCGTCGTTGACGGGGACTCTGCTTACATAACCGAGTTTCGCTATCGGGGCGGTAGCATTATGGGGTATTACGATCATATCAAGGAGTACGATATTTCCGAAGGGTGGCGGTATGTGCGGACGATACCTAACCAGGACAAGAGCACGTGTCTGGCTTACGATTCGGCGGCGAAGATATTTTATAGCGGGGCCTACGATTACCAGGGCAGTTACCAGCATATGATCAAGCATGTGATGGACCCGAACGAGGTGATTGTTAAGGATATCGGCAATTGTATGATTGACGGCGACGTCGACGCTGCGACGGGGTATGTGTACATAACGACATACAACGGAGCCGGGATGGGCGAGTGGGGGAATGTTCAGGTCTGGGATACTTCCGAGTGGACAGACGATCCCAATCAGGCGATCGCGCCGGTTGGCGGGTATGTGTACGACCCGAACGGGCCGAGTTCCGAGATGCTGTACGGACCGGCCGGCGTGCTCTTTGTGGGCTATGACGCCAGGCCGATGACTCTGGGTATCACCAAGGACGACGGACTCAATGAAGAAGATCCGAACGATTTTGTTCTGCCGGAAGATGAGATTGTTTATACGATTACGATTGACCCGAACAATACCAATCACGAGTGGCTGACGGTTACGGATGTTTTGCCTGCGGGTGTGGACCTGGAGACGATGCCGCCGGACCCGAACTACGATCCGCAGACGCATACGTATACGTGGGAATTGGGGCCTTTATCGGCGACCGACGATCCGGTAGTTTTGACGCTGACGGTGACGGTAAACGACCGCGCCGAGCCGATGGGCATGCTCGTAAACGAAGTAATCGCCGAAAGCGACGTAGGTTTCGGGATCGCCTGGGAACAAACGCCGGTAGCCTGTTTCGGCGGCGATATCATTTATGTGGCCGCGGCCGCCAGCGAAGGCGGCAACGGAACAAACTGGCAGTTAGCGTATAATAAACTTTCAGACGCGCTCAACCGGGCCGAGCAGGGCTGTGGCGTAGAAGAAGTATGGATAGCCCGAGGAAAATACCACCCAGGCCCACTCGCAACCGACACCTTCGATGTACCCGACAGCGTAAGCGTGTATGGCGGCTTTGCCGGTAACGAGCCAAGTATTGAACAGCGAAATTTCGTGGCGAACCCAACGATACTGTCAGGCTATATCAGAACAATAAACGATATCGAGCAACGAAATGAAACAGTGGTGACGATGGGCAACGACTCTCTGCTGGACGGAGTGATTGTTAAGGAAGCCGATTGGCATGGCGTCAAGGGAACAAATGTTGACTATTCGGTAGGGAACTGTGTGATTTGGCGAAATGGGTGGGACGGTATCTATTGCGTAGATGGCGCTCTGACTGTATCCTGGAGTGAAGTAAAAGATAATGCGTGGCACGGCGTCTATCACGAAAGTGCCAATTCCATGCTCACGGTCTACAACAGCCGTATTCATGACAACACATGGGATGGCGTTCTTGCGGACAGTTCGCATGTGACGATTAAGAATTCTTCCATAAGCGGCAATGGGTCGGATGGGGATTATTATGGACTTAATCTGCTCTACCCAGCGAGCATGGCGGTGGTTCACAACAACACAATTGCTCATAACATGAATGAAGGGGTGGCCTTTGTTGGAGAGAGTATCCCGGATGTGCGCAACTGCATTCTGTGGGGCAATAATGGCGAGGGGAGCCAGTTGGTCGGGCTTGAAGTGTATGAGATTTATTTCAGTTGTATCCCGGACTGCAACGATGTAAACCCTGAAGGCAATATCAACGAGGATCCGCGGTTCGCCTACAGCTATCCCGAGTACGGTCTTTATCATCTGGCGAGTGATTCCAACTGTATCGATGCGGGGGATCCAAACCTCTCTTATGGCGATCAGGTTGATATTGACGGTGATGATCGGATTTATGGAACTTATGTTGATATTGGGGCCGACGAGGCTGTTTGCGGTGAAGTTTCAAACACGTCTGATGTGACTGCCGACGGGATTATAAATTTCAAGGACTTTAGTATATTAGCTGATGCGTGGTTGAGTAGTGATCCGAACGAGCCGGGGATTACGACCGATCCTAATTTCATAGGTCAATCGCATTATCGTGATCCGGCATCGTTTGTCAACTGGGACAGTCGGTGTAATTTTGACGCTGACTATGTCATTGATCTGGCGGACCTGGAATATTTCGTGATTGACGGGTACTGGTTGTGGCAGGCGTGCTGGCGGGAGTCTTGGGAGGGCCTGTGGATGATGGAGGCGGGGATGATGCAATCAACATTTCCACTGGAGTCCGTTGCTTTTGAACCAGTGTTGCCGCAGGCTGCAAAAGTGCAACCTACCATTGACGAACAATATGCTCACGCAAAGGACGTGACCGAAGAGTTGGAGGATTTGTGGGCAAATGATGAAGAGATAAAGAAGGTGATAGATAAGAAGGATTGGAAGAAATTTATGGACCGCGTCTATGACTGGCTCAGCGTAATTGAGGCTGTTTATGACGAGCAGTAAACAACTTGATTTTAGGCAGCAGATATCTTGCTGGTTCTTTTCGGAAAAGATATAGTTTTTTGGGAGGTGTAATATGAAGTATTTGATCTTGATGTTAACGGCTGTACTATTGTGCGGAAGCGGAGCGTATGCGGGATATGATTTCGTGATTGAAGATGGATATGGCCTGATGCCAAACTTGCATGACAACGAAACCCTTTTAATGACGGGGGGGGGGGCGGGCTCAAGGTATATGACAGACTACAGTTTTGCGCGAATAGAGGGAACGTCGGCTTTAGAACAGGGCGTTGGCGGTATCTGGACTTTAGGCGTGGGGGGGTATTCTCGTTTGGAGTTTTACGGCGGGGAAGTTCACGTACTGAGTATCGGCAGCTATGGCACGGCAGTGCTTGCCGGTGGGCGTATAGATCAAATACACAGTCAGCAGAGTGCGTATACTCATGCAGGTTGGCCTGATCCTCACATCACTATTGTCAGCGACTTGGATTCAGTAAATCATGATGTGCAGACCAACGTTTTGATGGGCAACTGGCTTGACGGTTCAGCGTTTAACATCCAACTCGTAGATATCGACGGATATTCACCTGCGATTGAGAACATCCAATTCATCCCCGAACCGGCAACCTTGTTGCTGCTTGTGACTGGCGGATTGCTGCTCAGACGAAAGAGAGATTAAACCACCCAAAGTGCTTTCGGAACACTCGAAAGCCTTTTTTTCATCAGAGGACATCCCTCCCCGATGCGGGACGAATGGGACTTTTTCCAGTCGGGCCGTCTATGAATCTTGACTTATGACCCCAAGACCGTTATTCTCGACAGACGTGTTTAATGTGGCACCGGGCCACTGAAAGATTTGACAAACAGGAGGTCAATTTGCGGATTCTTTCTGGTATACAGCCGTCAGGAAAGTTGCATATCGGCAACTATTTTGGCGCGATGCGGCAGCATCTTCAGCTGCAGGCCGACAATGAGGGCTTTTACTTCATTGCCGATTACCATGCGCTAACGACCGGCCCGGACCCCGCAGACTTCAAGCAGCGCTGTCTTGACGTGACGATGGACTATATTGCCCTGGGTCTGGATACCGAAAAGACTGTTTTCTGGCGCCAGTCCGATGTTCCCGAAGTAACCGAATTAGCATGGATACTGTCCTGTATCACGCCGATGGGGCTCCTGCAGCGCTGCACCAGCTACAAGGACAAGGTTGCCCAGGGGCTCGCTCCAAACCACGGGCTCTTTGCGTACCCCGTCCTGCAGGCCGCCGATATCCTCATCTTCGACAGCCACCTCGTCCCCGTCGGCGCCGACCAGAAGCAGCATATCGAAGTTACCCGGGACATAGCGATTCGATTCAACAACCGCTACGGCGAAACATTCGTAGTCCCCAAAGAGCACATCCTGGACTCCGTCGCCGTCGTGCCGGGCCTTGACGGGCGAAAAATGAGCAAGAGCTACGACAACACGATCGAAATCTTCGAGCCCGAAAAGAGCGTCAAAAAGAAGGTAATGCGTATCGTAACCGATTCGACGCCCGTGGAAGACCCCAAGGACCCCGAGACGTGTAATGTCTTTGCGATGCTAAAGCTCGTTGCCTCGGCAAAAGAACTAACCGAATGGGAGCAGAAGTATCGCGACGGCGGAATGGGCTACGGAACGGCCAAGAAACGCCTTGTGGAACTGCTGCACGAGTATTTTGGACCCTACAGGCAGAAGCGGGCCGAGCTGGAAAATGATCCGGGTTTTGTTAACAGTGTGCTCGAAAACGGAGCACAAAGAGCACGTGCGGTCGCACAGGCGACAATGGAAAGGGTCCGCCGGGCGACAGGCTTGAGAGGATGACTATGGAAGATAAACTTGTAACAGTAGGGGAATTTGAAACCGGGTTTGAAGCTGAATTGGTCAAGGTGCAGCTTGAAGAGCAAGGCGTTGAGGCGATTATCGTCGGCGGCGAATTGGCTACCAACAGGGGCGCTGTCGGGCCGATTGCGGTCGAACTGCAGGTGTTTGAAAAAGACGCTCAAAAGGCCGCACAGATTATCACCGCTATTGAGCAGGAGAACAAATCGGAAAACGACATACAGGCATGAGAGGATGACCATGGAAGACAAACTTGTAACGGTGGGGGAATTTGAAACCGGTTTTGAAGCTGAATTGGTCAAGGTGCAGCTTGAAGCCGAAGGTATTGAGGCGATTGTCGTCGGTGGCGACCTGCTTGCCTTCATGCCCGCTATCGGGGTGATCAAGGTCCAACTGAAGGTCTTTGAAAAAGACGCTCAAAAGGCCGCACAGATCATAGAGGCTATTGCACAGCAGAACGCCCCGGAAAGCGACGAACAGGCATGAGCGAATATCGGGTGAATCTTGATATTTTTGCCGGGCCGCTGGACCTGCTGCTCTACCTGGTGCGCAAAGACGAGGTGGATATATACGACATTTCCATCGCACGCATCACCGAAGCGTATCTGCGGCACGTCGAAATACTCAAGATGCTGGATATCGATCTGGCGGGTGATTTTATAGTGATGGCCGCCACCCTGATGGAAATCAAGTCGGCGATGCTGCTTCCCCGTCCCGAAGAGGCCGAAGATGCCGCAGAAAACCTCAGCGACCCGCGGATCGAACTGGTGCGTCAGCTCCTGGAGTACAAAAAATTCAAAGACGCCGCCAATCTGCTCCAGGGCTCAGCCCAGGACCGCGCCCAGCGGTTCACGCGTCCCGATTCGATCATCGAAGGCCTCAAAGAAGATGCCGAGCCCGAACTTGATCTGGAGCAGGTCAGCATCTGGACGCTTCTCGAGGCGTTCGATGAAATGATGAAGGCCACCGGCCGCCTCCACAGTTTCGACCATATCAAGGACGACACGCCCATAGACCTGTACCAGATAGAGATCCTCCATCGCCTCCAGACCGAAGGCCCGATGACACTCGAACAGATATTCCAGGCAAGGGGCAATCGCCTTGTCATAGTCGGCCTCTTCCTCGCCCTGCTCGAACTCATACGCAACCGGCTCATCTGGGCCGAACAACCAGACCGCCTCGGCCCCATCTACCTGCGCCCACTCACAGACGAACCAGCCGAACAAGCCGTCCAAAACGCAATCTACGCCATGGCAATAGCAGACGAAGAAAATGCCGCAGAAGCAGAAGCGGAAGCTGAAACTGACGCCGCCCCTGAAGCGGATGCCCAGCCCGACGACAGCCCGCCGCCGCCCATCACAATCCAGGAAATATCACACAAACAAACACCCCCGACTCCCCCTCAAGACGAAAATAAAGAAATTTCCACCTTAAGCTATGACATTCCGCAACAAGAAAAGGAATAAGCGTTAAACACATCACCCAAATTGAGGAGTAATGGCCCTTGCTCTAATGAAGTCGCCAAGGCCTTTATAGCCAAGAGCGCGGGCCGAAGCTGTAAGAATAACCTTTTCTTCACAAGTGAGGCGTATATTCACCTGCTCTGTCCGCTTTTTTTCGCTTGAGGAAGAGGGAACCACCTCACCTTTTTCTAAAAGATATGCTACGGATGCGGTTAAAGCCTCTCTCGTGCTCTCTATGCACTTTTCGGGGGTCTCCCCCTCTCCGTACACATGGGGCATTTCCACACCCTTGCCGTACCATTCCCCATCTGCTTGGGTCAAAATAATATCGTATCCCACTGCAATCTTCTTGGCTTTTGCTAATATCTTTACGTCAAACTCTTTATTCAATTTTGTTGATTTCTCTGACATAAAAATCCTTCACTTTCCCATTATGAACAGGAATACTAACTAGTACTCTGTCCGTGCTAAATTGTCGGGTATAGTTTTCTCAGTTTTATCCGTGCGTCATCTGTTGTGAATCGCCAGTGGATTCCCGTTTTCTTTTCATTTCTCGGCCCT